>Ga0182745_1001889_pt1 | contig 19376 bp, 20 predicted proteins | sample eDN3rd30CKraftBY_FD_128523 | JGI IMG/M metagenome (GOLD analysis project Ga0182745, IMG submission 128523) | Enriched backyard soil microbial communities from Emeryville, California, USA - eDNA 3rd pass 30_C Kraft BY (version 2) (version 2) | ecosystem: Environmental > Terrestrial > Soil >...
TCAAATCAACAACCTCTACACTTATTACAAAGCAACAATGTTTACGAAAACAGCCTTTTTTATTTTTAACAGTTGTTGTTCTATGGGAAATGGATTTCGTGGGAAAGAAGTATTTGGTGTTTTGATCTCTCTATTCTCTTGGGGTTGGATAGGATGTATAAGAGAAAATAAGTAAAAACAGAGACCTATGCCTCTGTTTTTCACTTGCTTTTAAACTGTTTTAGCTTGGTTCATTTCCACACACATCAGAATAAATGCACCTGCACCGTGTAAATCATTTTCGCTCGTTGGCCGTGCAATGTAATGAGCATAGTCACCGATTCCTGTACCTATACAAATATTGCCTATAAGAAGATTTCCTTTTTCGTCATATTTCAATGTATCAATGACTCCATTGTAGCCCTTCCACGCATATTTCATATACTTGGCATCTAGATAACCCATTCGAACTGCTTTCGCAATCGCTTGAACAAACAGCGAGGTGCAAGAGTTTTCCAACCAATTGTCTGATAGATTGCCTTTGTCAATGACTTGATACCATAATCCGGTGTCAGAATCCTGGTATTTAGTTAATGCAACGAGCAGGTCTTGAAGGATACTTGTGAGCATTTGTTTATCTTTATGATCCTCAGGTAGATGATCAAACATTTCCAAAAGTGCCACAGGGTACCAGCCAATAGCACGGCCCCAAAATTCAGGTGCCAAGCCGGTAATAGGATCTGCCCAATTTGCTTCTTTTGTTTCATCCCAGCCATGGTACAGCAAGCCGGTGTCCGGATCTTTTGTGTGCTTCTCCATAAGAATGGCTTGATAGGTCATCATATCAAAATAGTCGCTTTGATTAAAAGTTTTACCGAATTGGACAGCAATTGGTCCTGCCATATATAGACCATCCAGCCACATTTGATTCGGATAATGCTCTTTGTGCCAGAAGCCCCCTGATGGATTCGTCTTCCATGATTTTAATAAAGGTACTAGATTGAACAATGCCTTTTTATAACGTTCATCTCCTGTTTGCTCATAGAGGGTAAAAAGAAGAACACCAGGCTGTATATCATCGAGTTCATCAGGATTAAAATTCATGATGCTTCCGTCAGCAAGGATATGGCTGTCTACCCATCGTTTTATATAGTCATAGTATTTACTTTTATTTGTCTGCCTCCAGCATTTTTCCATCCCAGATAAAAATACACCTTGATGATAGTGAAACCGCTCAGGTGGAAGCAGTTCCGGTTCGAATTTAGCCATTAATGTTTCACATGCTTTTTCAGCCCATTGAATAGGAGTTAACGTCTTATTTGATGGTTCATATGTACTCGATTCTGAAGTACTCATCTTAATGATTCCTCCTTCATATGTTTAACATTAGGGTAGCACAATAAAATGTACATTTTTTGCAGTATTTTATAAAAACTTCTTATATTTTGCAGGATATGAAATAGATATGTGTAATATAAAAAATGAATTGGTATATGGAGGGGGGAAGCAGACTGAAAGATCTTTTATATAAGAATGAAGATGAAACATTTACAGTCTCATACCGGAAAGCGCTAAGTCATCATATGCCGGCTAATCATTTCCACAGTACGTTTGAAGTGTATTATTTACTGTCAGGTAAAAGGGAATTTTTTATAAAAGATCGGACATTCGTCGTTCAAGAAGGCGATGTAATCATCATTTCACCTAATATCCTGCATCGGACAACGAATGCGGAAATGCCGAAGTATGAGCGGTTTATTGTTAATATTCATGAAAACTTTATGGGCTCAGTAAATCAAGCTTATCAGGAAATATTTCAGCCCTTGTTCGAACAGGAGTACATCATTGTCAGGTGTTCTCTTCAGGAGCAATTATGGATTGAATCTCTTTGTCAGAAGGTCAGTCAGGAAATTATAGACGAGATGCCGGGTTTCGAGATGTACGCACAGACTTTGGTGCTGCAACTGCTCATTATTTGCTGCCGGCATGTTAAACAAAACAGCATAGAATCATTGGAGTACCCAAGCCCAATGCATGAAAGAATCTCAGAAATTGTCCGCTATATGAACAACCATTATATGAATGATTTGTCACTGAATTTAGTGGCAGAGAAATTCTACGTTAGTCCATATTACTTAAGTCGTTTTTTTAAAGAAGCAACAGGCTTTACCTTCGTTGAATATCTGAACAGTGTAAGAATCAAAGAAGCCAAAAAGCTACTGGAGCACTCCTCAATGAAAGTCAACCTAATCTACAAAAAAGTAGGCTTCAGAAGCATCACACATTTCGGCAGAGTATTTAAATCAATCACTGGCTATGCACCACTACATTACAGAAAAAGCGGGTCGAGGGGACAGGTGCCCCGTCCCAAGTAATTGGGACAATGGACCTAGTATAGTAAATAATAGCTGAAAGACATAAAAAAACCACCGTTTTCATTGTAAAATAGAAGAACCTATCACAGAACTTCCAACATTACATTCCCGACCAAAGGAGATGAATACGGTGGTATATTCAACATTTAATCATATTCAAGGCAAAATTGGAAGTCGATGGGCGCAACTTGTGAGAGAGACTGGATCAGAGAATATCTTACTCGTGGCTATAGACGCGGCGAAATACACGCCTAAAGCTATAATCGCTACATTCTTTGGTGATATCTTAGTAAAACCTTTTGATATAGATTCCTCTACTTCTGGATTTAATAAGCTCAAAAAACTCGTCGAGAGTATTAAGGAAAAGAACGGTTTATCTCAAGTAGTTGTTGGTATTGAGACTACTGGGCACTATTACGAACATCTAGTCTTCAAATGTCACTTGGAGGGATACCATGTTAGAACTGTCAATGCAGCTACTACTGCTAAAGAGAGGGAAGCTTTATTAAACTGGTCTAAGACAGACAATTTAGACTTAATGGCCATTATTCAATCTGTCATTCACGGAAGAGGTACCTCTAACGAGTTACCTTCTGGGAATATCGTTCAACTCCGAAAGCTGACTAGAGCTAGACGCGAAATAGTCGCAGAGCGTACCAAAACGAAGAATTTAGTCCTGATGCACATGGACCATATTTTCCGAGAGTATCAGGGGAAAACTGTATGGGTTAATGGTAAAAGAGGTTTTTCTAAGCCATTTTCTGATGTGTTTGGTAAAGCATCTAGATACTTAATGAGGAACCACCCGCATCCAGAGGATATCTTAGTATTAGGTAAAAAAGGTTTGAGAGAGCTGTCTATACGTGAGAACTTAAAGTTTCGCGAAGAAACTATCAATATCCTAATTGATTTTGCAGAAGGCTCTATATCACTTTCGAAGGAACAAGTAGATGCCGATATTTATTTACTAATCCAGAAATTAGACCGTCTAGAGTTCTTAGACAACCAAATAAAAGCTTTGGAAGCCAAGATCGAAGATCTATTTGTAGTTATGGAAGGTGCGGTTATCCTATCTGTACAGGGAATCGGATTAGTTACAGGAGCAGAACTAATTGCTGAAATGGGAGATATTTCTGATTTTGATCAAGCTGGACAACTTATTAAGCTGGCTGGTACCAATCCAATTGTTAAGCAATCTGGCGGGCATAGACCTGCGTATTACGGTGTTTCTAAACAAGGTAGGCGACCCTTTAGAAATATTGTTTATCAAGTCGGAAAGTCATTAGCGGTTAATAATCCGGAGATGCACCAACGGTACTTAAAATTAAAAGAAAGAGGAAAGCATGCCCGTCAAGCTTATATCGCCTTAGGAAACAGAATGATTAGACTCGCATTCTCTATGATACGCAATCAAACTTTTTATCAAACCAAAGATGAGCATTATGTACTTCTCGAAGAGATAAATAAGAAAATTCGTAAATCAAATGTACAAAAGTTCTTTGAAACACATGTCTCACCTACTGTTTGCGCTAGTTAACTAATTTAAATTTTCACTAATTATACAAGCATTTTTAGATTATTAGTTAATGAAAAATGGAGCTTCTCTAGGACGTTAGATCACATTGTATTTTGAACCTGAGGCTATTAGACCTCGCGGGACAGCGTTATGGATCTTGTCCTGTAAATACGAATAATACGTGAAATTCTAAGTTTATATTCACTAGGCGGTATCAATGTAGGATGAAAAAACAAGGTCCTTTCACGTCCTAGAGAAGCCCTATATATATTTCTGTGATAGTTGAACCTACAAAAAAATGGAAACATGGGGTTTTACTTAAAGTCGGCATTTTTTATGCAAATTTAGTGTTTGACTTATTTGCCATTATACGCTGTCCCTGCGGTCCATAGGAGGAGTGCGTGTTGAGTAAAGCAATGATGCAAACGAGCAGATTATTATTGGGTGTGATTTTTTTAGTTGCAGGTATAAATGGTTATTTTGTAATTTTTGGACTTGAGCCATTTATCGAAACTAGCCCGGAAGCTATGGCATTGTTTGAATCTAATTATCTGTTGATTGTAGAAAAAACATTGGAAGTGTTTTGTGGAATTTCCCTTTTAATCAACCAGTATATTCCTCTAGTTATTGCTGTCTTATCGCCGATTGTAGCCAATATTTTTTTGCTTCATTTGTTCCAGGATCATTCATTACTTTTATTAGCCACTATTCTTGTTCTTGCTCATAGTTATTTGCTTTTCTATTATAGAAAAAACTTTATAAGTGTGTTAGAGAGAAAACCGAGTTAAGGTTGGCGGATGGGACAAGGGACCTGTCCCCATGTTCCAGAATTAGTCATGTGTAGGTGAGTATTTGAATAATGATATATGATAAGATACGCGATTATCAGGGGGAGGGTTTATGCGCTATTTAATGGGTGTTGATGGGGGAGGCAGTAAAACATACACTGTTATTACGGATGAATATGGAAATAAAGTAGGGGAAGGTTTATCTGGTAGAGGAAATCATCAGGTTGAAGGAATTCAGTTTGCAATGAAGAATATAAAAGAATCGATTGATATCGCTATGTCGACTGCGGGTCTTCAGTATGAAGATATAACTTTTACACAATTTGGGCTCGCCGGAGCAGATCGAGAAAAGGATTTTGCTATTTTACGGCGGGCTCTTCGTACGTTACCCCTTAGATCGTGGGATGTTGTATGTGACACATTTGAAGGGTTGAGAATTGGCAGTAAAAATAATGTTGGGGTTGTCCTTGTATGTGGAAGCGGCACAAATGCTGCAGGAAGAAATAAGGAAGGGAGAGTCGTGCAAATAGGTGGTATGGGATATCTTTACGGAGATGCTGCCGGTGGAATATATATGGCACGTGAGACGTTTCGTTCAGCCGTAAGGTCATGGGAGCAGCGAGAAATCCCTTCAATACTAACAGAAAAAGTTTCAAGATTTTTTGGCTTTCAAACGATGGATCAACTTGTTAATGATTTTTTAGATCAGGACATTTATGAAGTACCTGGTGAATTAACGATCGTCTTACATGAAGCTGCAGCAGAGGGTGACCAACTCGCGATTCAACTTTTGAAGAATATAGGTGAAGAGTTAGGGATTGCCGGCAATGCTGTTATTAAAAGCCTGGGTGGTTTTGAAAGCGATAACATACCTGTTGTGCTAATCGGTTCTATTCTTCAAAAGGGGAGAAATCAGCATTTAATACAATCATTGACAGCAAAGATCGAAAGTGAAAATGCTAGTATTTCAGTCATAATACCAGATATTGAGCCTGTATATGGGTCCATTTTGCTTGCTTTTGATCACATTGGTATTGAAACAACGGAGGAAATGTTTCAAAAATTCAGAGATGAAAGGAGGACGTAAGAAAGTGCGAAATAAATTGAAAGTTGCTGTAATCGGTGGGGGCTCCTCTTATACCCCTGAGCTGATTGAAGGTTTTATTAAACGCTATCAGGAATTTCCTATTGATGAGTTGTATTTAGTCGATATTGAAGCTGGCCGTGAAAAATTAAAAACGGTTGGTGCACTGGCTGAACGGATGATTGAGAAGGCTGGTTTGCCTATTGAACTCCACATGACGTTTGATCGAAGGGAGGCCATTCAAGATGCTGCCTTTGTGACTACACAAATACGTGTTGGAATGCTTGATGCCAGATCCCGGGATGAAAAAATACCGTTAAGATATGGCCTTTTAGGTCAGGAAACAACAGGTGCAGGCGGATTTGCTAAGGCGGTTAGAACAATCCCGGTTATTTTGGATATTTGTAAGGATATTGAGGAGCTGTCTCCACATGCCTTCTTATTAAATTTTACCAACCCGGCAGGAATTGTGACAGAAGCTGTTACGAAGTACACAAAGGTGAAAACGATTGGACTATGTAATCTACCAATCGGTACCAAAATGTTAGTGGCAAAAATGATGGATGTTGATGTCTCAAAAGTCGATATTGAAATGGCAGGAATCAACCATTTGAATTGGACGACAAAAGTATGGGTGGGAGGGATAGAAAAAACAGGTGAAGTCCTTGATATCATATCAGGTGTAAAAGGTGTTTCAGTGAAGAATATCCCTGATATAGAATGGGAACGTGAATTTATTCAATCAGTCGGGATGATTCCATGCAGTTACTTAAGATATTACTATATGAAAGATAAAATGCTAGAAAAGCAATTACAAGATTTAGAGACGAAAGGAACAAGAGCAGACGAAGTGAAAAAGGTGGAAGAAGAGCTCTTTGCCCTTTATCAAGACCCTCTTTTAAATCGTAAGCCTACACAGCTTGAAAAACGCGGGGGTGCATACTATTCGGAAGCTGCAGTAAACCTAATGACATCCATTTATAACAATAAAAAAGACATCCAAATTGTCAATGTTAAAAACAATGGAATTCTTTCATGTCTTCCGGATGATGTTTCTGTAGAAGTGAATTGTGTCATAGATTCTGAAGGTGCAACACCTTTACAGCTAAAAACAGCGTTACCCCCACATATTCGTGGTTTATTACAAGTAGTAAAAGCATATGAGGAACTTACCGTTGAAGCAGCAGTTCATGGTGATTATCATGCAGGATTACAAGCATTAACGATTCATCCTCTTGTTGGGTCTGCAGAATTAGCGAAAAGGGTTTTTAGCGATATTTTAAATGAAAATAAGGAATTTCTTCCTCAATTTAATAGATACAAAGATTAGGAAACGGAGGAATGACGATGGGATATAAATCGATTGAAAAAGGAAATCCAACGATAAATGCTTGTGCATTCACATTTGATGATGGTCCTAGTAAACAACCATTAGAAGCATGGTTGGACGCACTTGAACAATTTTCAGTGTCAGGAACATTTTTTTTTACAGGAGAGTGGATTGACAAACATCCTGATAAAGCAAATATGTTGATATCACGGGGGCATGAACTTGCATCCCATTCCTATTATCATCGCAGAATGTCAGAACTATCAGAAGATGTATTTTTGGAAGAATTAAAGGAAACAGAACTGGCCTATCAAGAAGCTACAGGAAAGCCAAGCCCGAACTTTTTCCGTTTTCCTTATCTAAATTTTAATGAAGAAAATCTTAGTTGGCTTTCAAAATGGGGTTATCACAGCATTACTGGAAATGATACAGGTGATTGGGCAGGTCTTCCTGCACAAAAAATAGTCGATAATGGCTCAGTGTTTCTTTATAATGGTTCGATTCTCGTTCTGCATAGCAATGATATTACGAAAGAAACTCCAGCTGCTCTAAAACAGCTGATACGCCGCGCTCTGAATAGGGGCTTAAAACCAGTGAAAATATCTGATTTATTAGAAGGAGTCGGTATTACACCGGAATATCGATCATGGAAAATTTCGATTGAAGTTCCTGATGTAAACTCTATACCTTTACATGAGTGGACTATCATACAAAGCTCACAAGATAGACAAAAACTGGCAGCTGAATCATTAGAATGGGGTCTAGGCAAAATTCCCTCTGGAAATGGTGCAGAAAGGCAGTGGATTCAGTATTTAACAGAGCCCATAAAAGTACAAAAAATAGTTGAGGATAGAGAGTTGTTTTCGGGACAGTTAAAGGAAGACGAGTTTTGGGGATTTGCACGTTTTGGTGTGAATAAAGAGGAATTAGTATTATTAGATTTTGGATTTAGGGAAGCACAAGCTGATACTTTAGTAGATTTACTGCGGCGGGCCGCATATCTAGCAAAAAAAGTAGGATGTTCAAGTATTGTCGCAAGACATGACATGCGAAGAATCCATAAAATGTGTCAACAGATGGGATGGAATTCAAAGATAGAAGTTGATGAGTTTTTAATGGCAGGGCAATTAATTGAAAGGTAGTATGTCAACTTTGAAAGACCATCAGAAAAACTATTGCAGGTATTTGTAATACCCCAACTATAGAGGGGTATTATTTTTTCGAAAATCAAGAACGTATGTTTGATAATAGGGTTCCTATATGGTATGATATGTATGTAAAAACTATCCAATTTAAGGAGTGATCTTATGGCATTGAATCCATACTTAATTTTTGATGGAAATACTCGAGAGGTGGTCCAATATTATGCAAAGGTGTTTGGACTTGAGGAACCTCAATTTATGACCTTCGGATCTATGCATTCCGAGCATTTACCACCAGGTACAGAAGACTTAATTATGCATACATATCTAGAGATTGCTGGTACTAAGCTGATGTTCTCTGACAATTTTCCTGGGACTCCTTATCATGTGGGTAATAATATTACACTCGCTTATGTAAGCGGTGACGAGTCTGCCATCAGAGATGCCTTTGAGAAGTTGAAAGCTGATGGCTCTGTACAAATGGAGCTGCAAGAGACACCGTGGAGTAAATGTTATGGTAGTTTAACTGATAAGTATCAGATTCAATGGCAATTTAGTCACGAAGCTTAATTGAACACGCCTTATATTTTATAAATTAGACTTATATACTTAATCAAGCATTCCTTTTTGTAAAGGGATGCTTTTTTTATCCAATAACAATAATGATTAAAATAAAAGCAATAATTTTTTATTGTAAAACAATAAATGTTATGCTAAATTCTAAATAGGAAATATAGGCAGGGACTTTTATGAAAGTTAACAACTTCTTTAACGTGGAAATTCAGCAAACGATGGATCCCTTCTTATATATATATATAATACCTTTGGAGGTAATGAAATCATGAAAGCACTAAAACAACTTGTTCATTTTGGATGGGAGCAAGCCTTATCATGTTTATTTCCCGTTGTCATTTTTGCATCTTTGGCTTTGACAAAATTCATCCCCCTTCCTTTTCTGCCAAGATATGACTGGCTCCTTATTATTTGCCTTTTTATGCAGTGGGTGATGGTGCGTTCCGGACTTGAAACACGTGATGAACTTAAAGTGATTACATTGTTCCATATTATTGGTCTTGCTCTTGAGCTTTTTAAAGTACATATGGGCTCATGGTCTTATCCAGAGGATGGGTTTTCGAAAGTTTTTGGGGTGCCATTGTACAGTGGCTTCATGTACGCAAGTGTAGCAAGTTACCTTTGCCAGGCGTGGAGAAGATTGAAGGTTGAACTGATAAAGTGGCCGCCGTTTTTAGTCGTTGTTCCTCTTGCTGCTGCGATTTATTTGAATTTTTTCACCCATCATTTCTGGATCGATATCCGATGGTGGTTATCGGGACTTGTCATTATCGTCTTTTTTCGAACAATGGTCTTTTACGAAGTGAATGGAATTCGTTATCGTATGCCACTTGCCCTTTCTTTTGTCCTCATCGGGTTTTTTATATGGATAGCCGAAAACATCGCCACATTTTTCGGCGCATGGGAATATCCAAACCAAACGGAAGCATGGAGCCTAGTCCACCTAGGAAAAGTAAGCTCATGGCTACTACTCGTCATCGTTAGCTTTCTTATCGTAGCAACTCTAAAAATTGTGAAGTGGGACATAGGGACAGGAACACTGTCCCAAATAGAAGAACAACAGGTTTAATGGTATAAAATCCCATAAGAGTATATACACATTTATAGTACAATGATTTAAAAACTACTTATAGTTTGTGAATTTTTAACATCATGATAAAATAAATAAACTGTTGAATTCGTACTATAAATTGATAGGTGTTGTTAAACTTGAAAAAACGGAAAGTGAAAGTGTGGCTGCTGATTGCTAGTATGCTAGTCGTGTGTTTTAGTGTTTACTTCTTTCTTTCTGACTCCAAAGAAACGAAACAGAGTATTGTCGAAACATTAAATGTGAATGAACATTCTAATGAAAAAATAGATGAGTCATTAACTAAAAAAGAATCTGATCCTGAGAATGCGGAAGTGGTTGAGGAAGTTACGGTCGAAATGGCTGAGAGTGAACAGGAAGAAGTTGTAGACGGAGAGACTGATGAAACAAAAACGGAAGGCTTTAGGGAGAAGGTTAAGGGAGTAGTAGAAGGTGTTATTAAATTATTTAAGAAAGATCTAAAAGTTGTTGCAATTGGTGATTCTCTCACTCAAGGTGTTGGAGATGAAACAGGAAATGGCGGCTATGTGGGGATCTTAAATAATACTTTTATAGAAAATAATATTAATGTTACGATTGAAAACTATGGCAAACGAGGAAATCGAACAGATCAATTATTAAAACGTCTTGAAAAAAAAGAAATTGAAACGTCAATTAAAAAAGCAGATATTGTATTAATAACAATAGGTGCCAATGATATTATGAAAATAGTAAGAAATAATATTATGAATCTTCAATTAGATCTGTTTGATCAAGAAAAAATAACATATCTTGAGAGATTAACAGCTATTCTTCAAAGGGTTAACGAAATAAATCCAGATACCAAAATTTATTTAATCGGTTTTTATAACCCCTTTGATCGTTATTTAGCTGAAATAGAAGAATTAGAAATGATTATCAACGAGTGGAATGATTCTGGACGATTGGTAACTGAACAGTTTGAAAATGTGAATTATATTCCTATCTCAGATTTATTTATAGATTCTGATGAAGAGTTATTATCTGATGACCATTTCCACCCAAATACTAGCGGATATAAGCTGATGGCAAAGCGGATTTTGCAGAACTTGGAGGAAGTTACTGTTGAACCGGAGGTCATGGATGAAGTGGAGAATCAAAATTAAGACTTGGCGGTAAGCCAAGTTTTTCTATTTATTACGAGCTAAATAATCATAATGCTTCACTCAACTGAACATCCTAAGAAAAGCATGTAAGGTTAGGAGGAGTATTTGTTGAATGTGGATGATGTAGTAGTTGCCAGGGAAAAATTGAAAGGGATTGTTCATACGACACCGCTTGACTATTCACATACATTTAGTCATCTTTCTCAAAATGAAGTGTATTTAAAGCTTGAAAATCTCCAAAAAACAGGGTCATTTAAAGTAAGGGGTTCGTATAATAAGCTAATTTCTTTATCAAAGGAAGATTTAAATAAGGGAGTTGTTGCAGCTTCAGCAGGCAATCATGCTCAAGGTGTTGCTTACTCAAGTCAAATGTTAGGTATTCCTTGTACGATTGTGATGCCAAAGGGCGCACCGCTTAGTAAGGTCCTTGCGACTAAGCAATATGGAGCAGAAGTTATTTTAGAAGGATCGGTGTTTGATGAAGCTCTAGCATATGCATTAGAGTATTGTGATCGAATAAATGGTACATTTATTCATGCGTTTGATGATAATGAAGTGATTGTTGGACAAGGGACAGTTGGGTTAGAAATACTTGAACAACTTCCTGATGTAGATGCGATTATTTGTCCTGTTGGTGGAGGTGGGCTAATAGCAGGTGTTGCCATGACGGTGAAACAGATGAATCCGAAAGTATCTGTTTACGGTGTTCAAACCCTTGCTTGTCCAAGTATGAAACAGTCTTTATTACAAAATAAACCTGTCATGGTAGAATCAACTCCTACGATGGCAGACGGAATTGCGGTAAAAAAACCAGGACAACGGAATTTTGACATCATTAGAGAATATGTTGATGATATTGTATGTGTAGATGAAATGGAAATCGCTCGCTCGATGTTAATGCTTTTGGAGAGAAATAAGCTATTGGTTGAAGGATCGGGAGCTAGTCCGGTAGCTGCCCTTTTATATGAAAAGTTAAATATAAAAGGAAAGAAAATAACGGCTGTAATAAGTGGAGGAAATGTGGATGTACATTTTATTTCGAAAATTATTGAACGCGGTCTTGTAGAAGCAGGAAGGTATGCACATTTTTCACTCACATTAAAAGATAAACCAGGTGAGCTTGAAAAGGTTCTACGCTATATTACTGAGCTGAATGCAAACATTCAAAATGTCAATCTGCAACATATTGGAAGACATATTTATCCAGGATTTGCACAACTAGAGATTTCCCTTGAAACAAAAAACAATGACCATATCGAACAAATACATAAAGTCTTGAAAAATAAAGGATATAATATTCGTGTCTAGGTTCCTTGTCCCAATTAGATGGGACAAGGAACCTGTCCCCATGGACCACCTCATGACACACTTAATTGTTTTACTGCCGGGATATCGGCAGGTGCCCATATGAGGGATGTGAGATTTTCTCTTTTTAACCATAGTAAGGCGGAATGCTCATTTGCTTCGGGTTTACCGCTTACAATTCTACATGTCATACATATCAGGTTAATGGTAGCAGTTTCGTATTCATGTGTATGATCATGGAAAAAGTCATTAACTTCGATCGTACAGTTGAGTTCTTCTTTAATTTCTCGTACTAAGGCAGCATAAATGTCTTCGTCCTTCTCCACTTTACCCCCTGGAAACTCCCACATATTCGCCATGGACATGTTTGGAGATCTTAGTGCGCATAAAATTTCATTTTCATCATTTTCTATGATGGCAGCTACCACCTTCACAATTTTTTTCATGATCTCCTCCATAAATGGTTTTACTTGAATATGATACCATGTAAGATATATAGAAAAGAAGATAAAATAGAGAGGAAACCTTTTATGGATATTCGAGAGGTAAGGAAATGTGAGGTTGAGAAGGTTTCACAGTTTTTATTAAAAACGATGGAAGATGTCTATCCATTTCAAATTGGAGATGCGTCTATGAGAGATTTAACGGACATGGAATCATTATATATAAATAGGAGTAAGGCGACTATTCTCGCTGCATTTTCAAAAGGAAAAGTGGTAGGAACCATCGCTCTTCGTCCTTATGATGGACGTATTTCTTTACTTAGAGATCGCTATGAATTAGTGCAAACATGCGAAATCATTAAATGCTATGTTGATAAAAATGCCCGCAGACAAGGTATTGGAACACGATTATATGAAGCAATTGAACGCTATAGCAATATAGCAGGTTATAAAATGATGTATCTACATACTCATAAATTTTTACCAGGCGGTCTTTCTTTTTGGAGAAAAAAAGGTTTTGACGAAACACTTGATGAGTTTGATGAATGGCAGACCGTGCATTTTGAAAAAGAAATAACTAGTACCAAATAATAATAGCTTTCATACTCACAACTTTGTTTTTGTGAGTATTTTTTTGTGCCGATTTAACCGTAAGTAAAAAGAATAGACCTTAATTTTATGTTTATCCCACAGAAAACAGTGGGTAATGAACCTACAAACAAGCATAAGGAGAGAAAAATGATTGAAACATATTTAGAGTCAAAAAAACAAGAAATGTACGGCCTTTTGGAACGTTTAGTCAATACAGACAGCGGCACATATGATAAAGAAGGTGTAGATGCTGTTGGTGACATGTTATTAGAGAAATTTGAAGAGATCGGAATGGATGTAAAAGTTCATTATGAAGAAAAGCTGGGTAATCATTTGGAAATTAAAGCTTCGAGAGATCTTGATCCGAAAATTCTAATCATTGCCCATATGGACACCGTTTTTCCAAAGGGAGAAGCGGAAAAACGCCCATTTAAAGTGATTGGTGACAAAGCTTTTGGTCCTGGTGTTAATGATGAAAAAGCGAGTCATGTTCAAGTTTTATATGCACTTAAGGCGTTGAAGGTAGCCGGATCTGATGCATATAAAAATGTGCATATTATTTTTAACAGTGACGAAGAAATCGGTTCTCCTACCTCAAAACCATTAATCAAACAGGTTGCTGAAAACAAACACTATTCACTTGTTGTGGAATGTTCACGCCCAAATGGAGGACTAGTAACTGAGCGCAAAGGGGTTGGCCAATTCACGCTAGACGTAAAAGGGAAAAGTGCTCATTCCGGAGTAGATCCTGAGCGGGGGAGAAGTGCCATTGAGGAAATCTCTCATAAAATTTTAAAACTTCAACAGCTGAACAATTATGATGAAGGAATATCTGTAAACGTTGGGTTAGTGCAAGGAGGGACCTCAACAAATACGATCCCTTCAGTTGCAAGAGCAGACATTGATGTGAGGTTTAACAATAAACAACAGGCTGCTGATATTGTGCGGAAAATAACAGAAATTTCTCAGGAGGAGCATGTTTCGGGTACATTCACCAAGCTTAAAGGAGATATTAGTCGGCCCCCTATGCAGAAGACAAGTGAGACTGAGCAGCTAATGAAGGTTATCCATGAAGCGGCAGATGATCTTGGCATAACGATTCGCGAGGTAAGCTCAGGAGGAGGGTCGGACGCATCTTTTACCGCAAGTGAAGGGATCCCAACCGTAGATGGAATGGGTCCAATGGGGGAGTTTTCTCATAGTGAAAAGGAAGAATATACAGACTTAAAAACATTCCCTCAATTTACTGCATTACTAGCAAAAACAATTGAAAAATTAAGTAGGTAATTTTTTTACTGCTCAAGCTTTATCTTCCGTTACGTGCTTGTCACAATACTTTGCTATTGTATACTATTTGTAAAAAGATCAGGATGAATACGATCCTGATCTTTTTATGTATGCATCTCAGTAGGTCGGAATAACTTCTGAGATATCAAATTTGATCATACATTTTTGAAGCGTTAAAAATTGGGCTCTTTTAACCAAAGGTTTTATTGACAAATAAGGGTATTATGTAATACTATATACTAGTAATAAGTAATACTAAATATCAGTATCACATAATACCTGATACTGAATACAAAAAATATGAAATACAAGTGAGGGAAAACAGTTGGAAAATATTACAGAAATGCTGAAAGGGGTGCTTGAGGGTTGTGTGCTTGAGATCATCAGCCGTGGAGAAACGTACGGCTACGAAATCACGCAGCAGCTGCGAGAACTTGGCTTCTCTGATGTGGTTGAAGGCACAGTTTATACAATTACCATGCGACTTGAGAAAAACAATCTGGTGAACATCGAGAAAAAGCCATCAACTATGGGACCGCCGAGAAAATTTTACACACTCAATGCAGCAGGTCAAGAGCGACTGGAAACCTTTTGGGAAAAATGGGAATTCGTATCAAGTAAAATTAACGAACTCAAAACAAAAATAAAATCAAAAGGAGAAGTAATATGATGAGTATGTTTGAAAAAATCTTTGGCGATTTTAGCGAAAAGAAAGCATGGCGTGAAATGGAAAAACGTGCAAAAGCCTTACCTGAGGACTACTACAACGCCTACAAAGCGATGCAAAAATATCTCTGGAACACTGGCGGTGTGACGGATTGGCAAGAAACAAAATTCGTCTTTATTCACATCATCGACCTTCTTGAAGAAGCCGCAGCTAATGGTAAGCGAGTTAAGGAAATTACTGGCAATGACGTATCAGCCTTCTGTGATGATCTTGTCATTGATGCAAAATCGTGGGTTGATAAGCAGCGTCAAAAACTCAACGATTCGATTAAATAATAGAACTTTGCTAAAACAGCTTAGTATCTTAAAGGAGACGACAATGAACTTTTTAGAAAAAATAACCGGCAGTGATATGACTAAAGCAATGAAAGGTTTTGAAGCGCGAGCAAAAGTCTTGCCAGCTGAATATCAAACTGCTTGGAAAGAAATTATAAGTAATCTCTGGATTCACGGAGATTTCACCGGTCGTAATCTGATGCCGATTCTTGACAGTGCTCTTGAACTGCTTGAAGTTACATCAGCAGACTGCCAGAGAATCGAAGAAGTACTAGGAGATGATATTAAAGGATTCTGTGCAGCTCTTGTTGGTGACGAAGGAGCAAAAACTTATAGAGATAAATGGCGTGACCAACTCAACAACAACGTAGCAAGAAAATTGGGAGGACTAAAATGAGTATCAAAAAAATCATCGAAGGCAAAAAAGAATGGAGAGTCCATGTTTCGCGTGTCAAAGCGCTTCCGCAAGATTACCAAATTGTCTATAAAGAGATCCAAAAATATCTCTTCAAAGTCGGCCCTGTTGAGCTAAACGAAGGTATCGGACTGCTCTCTGAAGTTCTCAGCTTCTTTGAAGAAGGTGCAGTTGCTGGGAAAGGTGTTCTTGAAGTCACAGGAACAGACGTTGCTGCTTTCTGTGATGAGCTTATTGAAGATTCAATAACTTACGCTGAACTCTATCAAGAATCGGTCAATCAAAAAGTCGTTAAAACTATGAAAAAATAGAAGGAACTTAATAATATTGTGTTTTATATTCACTTTGTTGATTCCACAAAATTCCATTTTTATCACTTCTATAAAAAACAATTTTTGAACATTACTCATTCCTTCGTCAATTAAACTGCTCGATGGTCTGAATAAATTGAGTTGTTCGATGCCGGTGCGAAATAAGGCAGACAACTCTTGGAAATCACTAGGTTCGGCTTGATATCCTTTGCCAACGGACCTACGGCAAACGCTAAAACCTATGTCGACAAGTATCGTGAAGATATGAATTCAGATCGAGTAGGAAAAAAGGAAATTCAATAGATAATTCTGACTGAATAGCTGGTTACAAATTAGATGGCCGCCTTCACTATTCAGTTATATTTATAACTAAGTAGTAAGTAATACCGATTATCAGTAAGACTAAGTAGGGTGGTATAGTCAATCTTGTGCCTTGCTGGACTTTTATAAGGAGGAAAAAATATGAACAATACAGTGATTTCTGTAAAAGAGCTAAAAAAATCCTTTAAAGACAAGGAAGTCTTAAAAGGGGTAGATTTTGAAGTGCAGCGCGGCGAAATTTTCGCACTGTTGGGCTCAAATGGAGCTGGCAAGACAACGACGGTCAACATCCTCTCGACGTTGATGAAGCCCGATGGCGGTGAAGCAGGTATTTGTGGTTATGACGTCCAGTGTCAACCTGATGATGTTCGTCAAAGCATCAGCCTGACAGGGCAGTTTGCAGCTTTGGACGGCATGCTCACCGGGAGGGAAAACTTGATGTTGATCGCCAAGTTACGGGGAGTTTCCAATACCTCTCAAGTCGCTGACAAATTGCTAGCAAGATTCAGCCTCAACGATGCGGCCAATCGCCGCGCCGATAAGTATTCCGGTGGGATGAAGCGCCGGCTTGACATTGCCATGAGTCTGATCGGGACGCCAGCAGTTATTTTTCTTGACGAACCCACAACAGGGCTTGACCCCGAAGCGAGGATTGAAGTCTGGAATGCCGTCAAAGAGCTTGCCAACGGAGGAACAACCATTATGCTGACGACCCAGTACCTGGAAGAAGCAGAACAACTTGCAGACCGTATTGCCATCCTGCATGGCGGAAAAATCATTACGACCGGTACTCTTACCGAACTTAAGGAGATGTTCCCGCCAGCGAAAGTAGAGTACGTCGAGAAGCAGCCGACATTGGAGGAAATTTTCCTATCTATTATTGGTAAAAAGGAGGAGATGTAAATGAATAGGAATACAGGGGTATTACTAGGACGTTTAATGAGGAATATCATGCGCAGCCCAGATACGATTATCACGGTGGCGATTACGCCGATTATGATGATGCTGCTGTTTGTCTATGTATTTGGCGGAGCCATAGAGACAGGCACAGATAACTACGTCAATTATTTATTGCCGGGAATCTTGTTGATGGCTATCGCTTCCGGAGTCGCATATACTTCGTTGAGGCTGTTTACCGATGTAAAGAGTGGATTGATGGCACGTTTTATTACCATGCCCATCAAGCGCTCATCGGTGTTATGGGCTCATGTATTGACCTCGCTTGTTTCCAATGCGCTTACTGTTATGGTGGTTATCCTAGTCGCACTATTGATGGGCTTCCGTTCCAGTGCTGATGTCCTGGATTGTTTCATGGTAGTTGGGATACTCGCTCTCTTTACACTGGCACTTACATGGTTGGCAGTCATTCCCGGATTAACAGCGAAGTCTATGGAAGGGGCGACAGGATATTCGTATCCGTTGATTTTCCTGCCGTTTATAAGTTCGGCTTTTGTTCCCACCGAAACTATGCCTAAAATTGTCCGTACGTTCGCTGAGAACCAGCCCGTGACATCAATCGTGAATGCTATTCGTGCTCTCTTGTATGAAGGGACTGTTGGTAATGATATCTGGACAGCACTTGCCTGGTGCATCGGCATCATGGTCATCGCTTACGTCTTCGCTAATAAAGCATTTAAACGCCAGCTAGGATAAAAACAGCATTGTGAGATTAGCATATTAATAGTCAGAAGTTATAATGAATATATTTATTATCAAATGGTTTGACCTAAAGGAATTCCAATAGTATATATAGATTAATTGATATATCGTATTGCATTATAAAAGCCTCTCGAATTTTAAGAGGCTTTACATAAATTTAATTACTTCTTTACAGCGTGGATAAAATGAATGGTTTCAAATGCTGATAAATAATCTGTTCTATTTCTAAAGTAAAGCTCATTGATCGTGGTTGGTGTTAAATGTTCATAAATTAATAAACCAGATCTTTCTAATATATTCTCAATTTCATTATAAGTAAAATTTGATTTCATTGGTTCTCCACTTGCAGTAGCCATTTTTACCATGTTTTCAACTCTATTAAACAGCCCTTTTTCCTCAAATAGGTTTTCGTCTGCATAATCTAAAACAATAGAGCTCCCTGGTGGCATGGCAGCAAATAAATCACTTATTAAATTCGCATTTTCCTCTTTATTTAAATAATAAGAAACACCTAAAAGGCTAAAGAAAGTTTTTTTATTATCATGATTGAAACCAGCATTAATTAAATCTTGATAAGTAAATGTAGCAGTAAAGTCCATAGAAACAAAATGAAGGTTACTAGGGATATCAAATTCAGCATTTGCTAACTTTTTCTTCTTGAATTTTTGGGTAGTTGGGTGATCAATTTCAAATATTTCTAGTCTGTTTTTCAATTCTGGATATCGGAAGCAAAATGTATCTAACCCAGCTCCAAGTATGACATACTGTTGTACACCTAACGTAATTTCATTAAGCAGTACTTTTTCGCAATAGGCAGAGCGTGCTAAGGGTGTTGGGGAAAGCTGAACTTGTGTAATCCATTTTAAGACTTCTTTTGGATCATCTTTATATCGTCGCCCAATATCTTTGTTGAAAAATTCTATCCCGTTAATCAAATTGGTACTAATATTAGAAAATTCTTCATTGGAAATTAGATTGTTTGCAATAAAATCATCAAAAATTTTTGGTGTATCATATTTACTGTGATATACACGACCGAAA
>Ga0182745_1001890_pt1 | contig 19375 bp, 20 predicted proteins | sample eDN3rd30CKraftBY_FD_128523 | JGI IMG/M metagenome (GOLD analysis project Ga0182745, IMG submission 128523) | Enriched backyard soil microbial communities from Emeryville, California, USA - eDNA 3rd pass 30_C Kraft BY (version 2) (version 2) | ecosystem: Environmental > Terrestrial > Soil >...
CTGCCGCAAGGATCGCATGGCAGCGATCACATGACAGCGATCACATGGCACGGATCGCACGGAAGGCCCGCATCGCAAAGTCTCGCCGACCGCTGGCGGCAATGCCGTCCGCCGACCACGTCCGCCAGACTCACGCGGCAGCATGGCGACATCGTGACGCCCGTGCTCCCGGCGTGTTTTCCTCACATGTTCGGATAGTTGGGGCCGCCGCCGCCCTCCGGCGCGACCCAGGTGATGTTCCGATTCGGGTCCTTGATGTCGCAGGTCTTGCAGTGGACGCAGTTCTGCGCGTTGATGACGAAGCGCGCCTCCGCGCCCTCCTCCACCCATTCATAGACCCCGGCCGGACAGTAGCGCGTCGAGGGTCCGGCGAAGACCTCCAGTTCGGATACCTTCTGCAAAGCCATGTCCCCGACCTTGAGGTGCGACGGCTGGTCTTCCTCGTGATTGGTGTTGGAGAGGAACACCGAGGAGAGCCGGTCGAAGGTGAGCTTGCCGTCGGGCTTCGGATAGACGATGCGGCGGCATTCGGCGGCCGGCTTCAGGCATTCAGCATCGGCCTTGCCATGGCCGCGGGTGCCGAACAGCGAGAAGCCGAAGGTGTTGGTCCACATGTCCAGCCCGCCGAGCGCGATGCCGAGCCAGGTGCCGAACCGCGACCACAGCGGCTTGACGTTGCGCACCTTCCACAGGTCGCGGCCGATGTCCGAATCCCGCCATGCCGCCTCGTAGCCGTCCAGCACGTCATTCTCCCGGCCGGCGGCGAGCGCCTCGGCGACATGCTCGGCCGCCAGCATGCCGGACAGCATCGCATTGTGGGAGCCCTTGATGCGCGGCACGTTGACGAAGCCTGCCGCGCAGCCGACCAGCGCGCCGCCCGGCACCACCAGCTTCGGCACCGACTGATAGCCGCCTTCGGTGATCGCCCGCGCGCCATAGGACAGCCGCTTGCCGCCCTCGAACGTGTCGCGGATCAGCGGATGGGTCTTGAACCGCTGGAACTCGGCAAAGGGATCGAGATACGGATTCTCGTAATTCAGATGCACCACGAAACCGACCACGACCTGATTGTCCTCCAGATGATAGAGGAACGAGCCGCCGCCGGTCCGGCTGTCCAGCGGCCAGCCGAAGGAATGCTGGGTCAGGCCCGGCTTGTGCTTGTCCGGCGCGACCTGCCACAGTTCCTTGAGGCCGATGCCGAATTTCGGCGGCTCGCGCCCCTCGCCCAGATTGAAATCGTGGATCAGCCGCTTGGTGAGGTGCCCGCGCGCGCCTTCCGCGAACAGGGTGTATTTCGCCCGCAGCTCGATGCCGCGCGTGAAGGACGCCTTGTGCTCGCCGTCCCTGCCGATGCCCATGTCGCCGGTGGCGACGCCGGCGACCGCGCCGCTCTCCGTGGTCAGGATCTCGGAAGCCGCGAAGCCCGGATAGATCTCGACGCCCAGCGCCTCCGCCTTGGCCGCGAGCCAGCGGCAGACATTGCCCAGCGACGCCACATAGTTACCGTGGTTCGACATCAGCGGCGGCATGAAGATGTTCGGCACGCGGATGCCGTTCTCGGCCGTGAAGACATAGAACCGGTCGTCGGTAACGGGCGTCTTCAGCGGGGTGTCGCCCTCGCTGCGCCATTCAGGCAGCAGACGGTCCAGCGCGACGGGATCGATCACCGCGCCGGACAGGATATGCGCGCCGACCTCCGACCCCTTCTCCACCACCACGACCGAGGCGTCGGGCGCAACCTGCCTCAGCCGGATCGCCGCCGCGAGGCCGGCCGGGCCCGCGCCCACGATCACCACATCGAATTCCATGGCTTCGCGCTCAATGGCTTCGCGGGCGGGCAGTTCGTCCGTCACGGGGGCGTCAGCGTCCATCTCAGCTCTTTCCGAAGGCTTGGATAAAGGGCTCGAATAAAGGGCTCGAATACCTGCCTCCGATAGCCTGCAATTGAACGAATCAAAAGAGGCTTGACCGGCCGGAACCTTATCCCTGCCGCCGCCGGCCGGGTCGTGCAGGGCCGCATTGTGCCGAAACCGGTGCCCATTTTTCGGGATCATGCTCTTTGCCTGGGCATGATCTTGCCCGAAAACCGGTTCCCACTTTTCGGGATCATGCTCTAGGATGCGCCAATGCGCCCCACCCTCGACCATGCCCAGGCCGCCGCGCTGCTCGCCTTCTATCGCGATGCGGGCGTGGATGCGTGCGTCGGGGACGAGCCGGTCGATCGCTTCGCCGCCGTGGAGCCGCCGCCCGCGCCGCCACCGGCGCAGCCGCGGCGCGCCGCCCCCCTGCAAGGCAGCGGGCCCCCGGACATCGGCACCCGGACGCCGGAGCCCCCCGCGAGCCTGCCCCTTCTCACGCCCGACGCCGCCGCACAGTCATCCCAGCGGCTCGCCGCCGAAGCGCAGAATCTCGACCAGTTGCGGGCCGCCATCGAAAGCTTCGACGGCTGCCCGCTGAAGAAAAGCGCGACCCGCACCGTTTTCGCCGACGGCAACCCGCAGGCCCGCATCATGTTCGTCGGCGAAGCGCCCGGACGCGAGGAGGACCTGCAAGGGCTGCCCTTCGTCGGCCGCTCGGGCCGGCTGCTCGATCTCATGCTGGCCGCCGCCGGTTTCGACCGGTCGAACGTCTATATCAGCAACATCATTCCCTGGCGGCCGCCGGGCAACCGCGACCCGTCTCCCCAGGAAACCGCCATCTGCCTGCCGTTCATCAAGCGGCATATCGAGCTGGTCGATCCCGACATTCTCGTCTGTCTCGGGCGGCCCTCGGCGACCGCCCTGCTGGACCTCAAGGAAGGCATCCTGCGCGCCCGCGGCAGGTGGGTCACCTATCGGACCGACCGCCGGGACATCCGGGCGACGGTCGGGCTCCACCCCGCCTATCTGCTGCGGCAACCGTTGCAGAAACGGCTGGCCTGGCGCGATTTTCTCGCTATCAGACAGGCGCTCGGACACGGCGACCCGAACCGCCCCGCGCCGCCGTCATCCTGAACCGAGACCCCCGATCGTGATCAGCCATCTCCTGAACCGCAAGCTCGAATGGCGCGACGAGATTTCCGACGAGGAACGCAAGATCCTCAACGATCTCTTCGTCCGAACCCAGGACTTCGACGTCGATGTCGATATCGCCACCGACGGGCAGCGCGTCACCTTCAGCACCCTTCTGCTGGAAGGCTGGGCCGCGCGCTACAAAACCCTGAGTGACGGCCGCCGGCAGATCACGGCCTTCCATATTCCGGGCGATTTCGTCGATCTGCACAGCTTCCCGCTGAAGAAGATGGATCACAGCGTTCTGGCCCTGACGAAATGCAAGGTCGCGCTCGCCCCGCACGAGGCGCTGCGGAAGGTGTCCGAGACCAATCCGCACCTGATCCGGCTGCTATGGCTCTCGACGCTGATCGATGCCGCCATGCATCGCGAATGGATCACCGGCATGGGCCAGCGCAGCGCACCGGGGCGGCTGGGCCACCTGTTCTGCGAACTCTACCTGCGGCTGAACTCGGTCGATCTGGCCAGCGACGGGCGCTTCACCTTTCCCATCACCCAGGAGGAACTCGGTGACGCGCTCGGCTTCTCCACCGTTCATATCAACCGCGCGCTGCGCAAGCTGCGGGAAATGAACCTCGTCACGGTCAGCAACCAGGAGGTCGTGATCGAGAACTGGGAAGGGCTGGTGCGCGAAGCGGATTTCGACCCCGCCTATCTCCACCTGGAACACGAACCGCGCTGATTGCTCGTGTTGACTGCTCGCGCTGATTGTCACTCGGCCCGATCCGGCTTCGCTGGATCAGCCCCATCGATATCTTCTATCTTCCTGCCGGGGGCATGCCGCTGCCCGAAAACCGGCTCGCGCCTTCGGGATCGTGCTCCAGCGCCGCGCACCGGACCGCGCGGAACCGGCTCAGGCCAACAGGTCGGGTTGGGGCGGCGACACCAGTTCGACCACCTCCGCCTCCCCCGCGCAACCGAATTCACGTTCGGTCCCCGGCGGCACCACGACGACGCCGCCCGGCACGCAGACCTGCGCATCGTCGCCCATGCGGAAATCCACCACGCCGCGCAGCACCCAGGCCATGCGCTCCTGCGGATAGGTCGCGGCCGGCACCTGCCCGCCGGGCTTGAGATACCACCAGATCAGCATGGACCGCTCGCCCGAGATCACCCGGCGGCTGACGGTGGCCGAGACGACTTCCTCGTCCGTGTCGGCGAACGATCCATACCCTGTCAGAACCGGCATCCCGTTATCCTGCCACCGCGAATTTCACGGCAAAGAGAATAGCCAGAATCACCACCGCCGGCTTGGCCTCGGACAGCTTGCCGGAAATGATCTTGGCCAATGCATAGGTAATGAAGCCGATGCCGATGCCGGTCGCAATCGAATAAGTCAGCGGCATGGCGAGCGCCGTCACCACCGCCGGCGCATATTCGGTGATGTCCTCCCAGTTCAGCTCGGCGAGCCCCTGGGTCATCACGCAGGCGACGAACAGCAGCGCGGCCGCCGAGGCATAGGCCGGCACCATGCTCGCCAGCGGCGAGAAGAACAGCGCCAGCAGGAACAGGATCGAGACCACGGCGGCGGTGAGGCCGGTGCGGCCGCCGGCGGAGACGCCCGCGGCGCTTTCGACATAGCTGGTCGTCGTCGAGGTGCCGATCAGCGAACCGAAAGTGGCTGCGAAGCTGTCGGCCATCAGCGCCTGTTTCATGCGCGGCAGCCGGCCCTCCCCGTCCAGCAGGCCGGCCCGGTGGGCGACGCCGATCAGCGTGCCGGCATTGTCGAAGATGTCCACGAACAGGAAGCTGAACACCACGATCATGAAGGTCAGCTCGAAGACGCGGGAGAAATCGAGTTGCAGGAAGGTCGGCGCCAGCGACGGCGGGGCCGACACGATGCCGGTGAAATTGGCGATCCCGAGCGGGATGCCGATGACCGACACCGCCAGGATGCCGATGAGCGTGCCGCCGACGACCTTGCGGTAGTTCAGCGCCATGATCAGCACGAAGCCGAGCAGACAGAGCGCGGCCGGCCACTGCGTCAGCGGGCCGAGCGTGACCAGCGTGGCCGGGGAATCGACGACGATCTTGGCTTCCTGCAAGGCGATGATGCCGAGGAACAGCCCGATGCCGGCCGAGATCGCGAATTTCAGATTCCGCGGAATGGCGTTGATGATGTATTCGCGAATCTGGAAGATCGACAGCAGGAAGAAGATGACGCCGGAGATGAACACGCCGGCCAGCGCCTGCTGCCATGTGTATTTGTAGGTGAGCACCACGGTGAAGGCGAAGAAGGCGTTCAGCCCCATGCCCGGCGCCAGCGCGATGGGATATTTGGCGTAGAGCGCCATCACCATCGTGGAGACCGCGGCGGCAAGGCATGTGGCGGTGAAGACCGCGCCGTGGTCCATGCCGGCCTTGGACAGGATCGCCGGGTTCACGAAGACGATATAGACCATCGTCAGGAAGGTGGTGAGACCGGCGATCACCTCGGTGCGCACCGTCGTGCCGGCCTCCGTGAGGCCGAAATAGCGGTCGAGGAAAGATTTCTCGGAAGAGGCAGGCACGTCGGTCATCACATTCCCCACAGGCGTTGACCAGATGTCGCACCTTAGCCCGGCGCAGCCGCAACATCCTGTCCATTCAGGAGTTGTCCACCGGTGCCGCGCGCTCCGGCCGGAGCGCTGACACACCCCGCGCCCGGGGACAGGATCTATCGCGGCAGGACCAACAGGGACAAGACCGACAGGGACAGGCTCCAGCCTGGAATTGCCCTGGCGGCCGGCGGCGCCAGCCGAATCCGGGTGGTAGGCGGAAAAACGCGCTTTCTCTGAAGGCTTGCCCCCTGCCCTTCCGGGTGGCGGGGCTTCGCGTTACGTCAGCGGGTCGTTGCCCGACAGCGTTCAGCCGAACATCCCGTTGGTCGCGCAGGCCGCCATCGGCGGCATGTCATACGACATCAACAGGTTACAATGGTTGCCGTTCATATAGCGGGATCGTGATGATCACGCTCAATCCCCCCAGACCGGACCGGTCCAATGCCAGTTGGCCTTGATAGCCTTCGGCAAGATCCCGCGTGATCGCGAGTCCGAAGCCGCTCCCCGGCTGGGTTTCGTCCCAACGCCGGCCCCGGGTGATCTGCAATACCTGATCGTCAGGGATCCCGGGCCCGTCATCCTCGACGCAAAGTCTCAGACCCTCCGCCGTGACGATCGCGGTGAGCCGCACGCGATGCCTTGCCCATTTTCGCGCGTTGTCGAGAAGGTTGCCGAGAATCTCCGTCAGGTCGCCTTCTTCGCCGGGAAACACCGCGCCCGGCGCGATGTCGCTATCCCACCTTATGTCGGGGCTGTCGGACAGGCGTGCGAAAGTGCGCAGGACCTTGTCCGCTACAGGGGCGACGGGAACCGCCTTCTGGCCCAGCGTCGAGCCAATTCCCGCTCGCGCACGAGCCAGCACGCGGTCGATCTGCCGTTGCATCTGCACGACCTGCTCCTGGATTTGGCCGGCAATATCTCCGCGCTCGCGGGATGCGGCCTGCCGCGCGACGGCGCCAAGGACCGCAAGCGGTGTCTTCAGGACGTGGGCAAGGTCGCCGGCTTGAGTCCTTGCGCGTTCGATTGCGGCATCCTGAAACTGGATGAGTTGATTCAGGTCGTCGACGATGGGCTGCACCTCGTCGGGGAATCGACCGGGCAGAGACCGGCTGCCGCCCGCGTGAATGATCCGCAAACCGCGACCCAGTTCATCGAATGGCCGCAACGCCAATCGGATAAAGGCCGCCATCGCCACCACCAGAATGATCCCGAGGCCGCCCAGAGACAGGATCAGGAGTCGAAACAGGGATTGCTGCGATGCCGTCAGGTCGCTGCGGTCGAGCGCCGCGACGACCTGAAGCGATGCGTCGCCCGTTGCCGCCGGCACCGAGATATCCTGCACGACAGACAAAAGTCTCGAGCTGTTGGGGCCATCGAGATCGATCACCCAGCGCGCCCCATCCGGCCGGTGGTCTGGAACGAACAGGACCAAATCCCATAGCGAGCGGGAGCGGCTGGTTTGCCCGCCGGCCGTGCTGACCTGCCAGTAAAGACCGCCATATGGAACGCCGAAGCGAAGGTCGGGCAACTCCACGTCCATCACCGGCGCGCCGTCGGCATCGATGCGCACCTGTGCCGCGATAGCCCTCACGATCTCGCCAAGTTCGATTGCAGCGCGCCGCTCGATCTCCTCGCTGAAAATCGTCCTGAGACCGAAAGCCGCAAGGGACAGCGCCAGCACGATCAGCGCCGTGGCGGCAGAGGTGAGGCGGAAGGCGAGCGAGCGGACTTTCATGTCGGATCGTTCGGGATGCAGTAACCGTGGCCCCGCCGGGTTTCAATCAGGGAGAAACCAAGCTTTTTCCGAAGGCGGGCGATCAGGGCCTCGACCGAATTAGTGTGCCGGTCGGTATCGCCGGCATGGATGTGATCGAGCAACTCGCCTTGCGACATCGTGCGCCCGCGATGGAGAAGCAGGTAGGAGAGCAGCCGATACTCCATATTGGTCAGCGTAAGCGCGCGCCCGTCGACAGTAGCGGTGCGGGCGCGCGTGTCGAATTCCAGCGGTCCGGCCTTGATGATCGGGGAGGACTGTCCGACCGCGCGGCGGATAATCGCGCGCAGCCGCGCCAGAAGCTCCTCCATTTGGAACGGCTTGGTCAGATAGTCGTCCGCGCCGGCATCGATGCCTTCGACCTTCTCCCGCCAGCCATCGCGCGCGGTCAGAATAAGGATCGGGGTGGAGATTCCTGCATGACGAAGCCGCTTGAGCACCGAGAGCCCATCGAGCTGTGGCAACCCGAGATCAAGCACGATGGCGTCGTATTCTTCGGTTTCGCCTTTGAACCAGGCGTCGTTTCCATTGCGTGACAAGTCCACGACATAATTGGCCTCTTCAAGGCCCGACCGGATGTCGGCCGCGATCCGGGGTTCATCTTCGACGACCAGAATTCGCACGTCTCAATCGATCTTTATGATGGCCAGGGTGTGGGCGTTGATTTCGACTTCGCGTCGCCGGCCTGACGGGGTGAGAACCTTGATCTCATATACCCAGATTCCATCCTCTCGCTCCAGCTCGACCTTGACGACCTCTCCCGGAACCTGAGCGCGGGCGACGGACAGCACCTCCGATAACGGTCGGATCTCGCCACTCTTGAAAGCGCCCAGAGCGCAATCCTGGCTGCGTCTGCAACCATCGTCGCGGTCCTTCCCGGCTGCAACCTGAGGAACGCTCATCAGGACGCACACCAAAGCAGGCAGAAGCCACCGTGCAAGCAGATGGAGCATCATGGGAATTTGAACTCGCCCTTTGTGCCGTGGAGCGCAACCCGGTGACAGGTCGTGCTTTCGATCGTTGCGTCTAGCGCTTTGCCGAGACTTCGATGCCCGTATCCTGGGTGTATCTGATGTCTTCAACATGGCCATCCGTCAAAGCATCTTCTGGCTCATCCCGCGCGGATACGCACAGGCCAGCCATCACGCAGAACAGGATCATGAATGTTGCAAAGGCGTCGACATCGAGGGATAGCGCTGCACTGAACGGTGCAATGATAAAAGCCAGCCATAAAGCGGTCAGCATGAAAACCTCCTGAAATCCCTAGGTTCTCGCCGAGGCTATCCGTTTGAGCCTGACAGGTTCCTGACACGGCCTGTCAGGTTGCTGACGAGCGGTTCGGTTATTCTGGGGCTGTATTCATTTTGAGAGGAGCGAAGAATGAGAATCAATGTGCTTGTGATGACCGCCGCTCTGGTCACGGGATTTGGAGGCAGCGCCCTGGCTGACCGTAATCTCTGCCCATCCGCCACGGGTCAGCATTGGATGCCGATCGAGAAGGTGATCGAGAAGGCGGAGTCGCTTGGTTACGCAGTGCGGGAGGCCAAGCGCAGCAAAGGATGCTGGGAAATCGAAGGCTTCGATCGCAATGGAGCCGAGATCGAGATTCTTCTGAACCCGTTTTCCGGAGATGTCGTAAAGCCGCGCGATTGGCTCCCGCCTCCACGTCATCCTTGAGAGCCTGCGTAGAGTGCGCGCCGGAACGTAGCGAATTCTCGCTCGGTATCGCGGCTCATGATCGTGGAGTGCTCATTCCCGTTCGCATGGCAAGCTCTGGTGGGGCCGTAACGTCGCAAGTTACGGCCTCGCCGCCGCAGCAAAGACCCGGCAACTTTTCCGGCGCATCCACTAGCGGCAGACGTCCCAGAGGCCGGACTTCCGCAGCCGCGCTTCCGGCCTCCGGCCATGCTCCTTGTCGAAGATCGCGCTGGCCAATACGGGCGCCGCGATGAAGGTGCCGTCATGCGGCCACTCGCGCGCCGCCGGAACAGGCGCAACCTCCACTTCACACAAGAAGCCATACATGATATATGAATTGCACGCTGATGAACCATGCACGCTAAGAAGGCGGCATGTGGAAGCCGCGACTGATCGAGACCGCCCGGATGAAGTATTTGGGCATCGTCGAGGCGCTGGAGGCCGGTATCCGCTCAGGCCGTGTGGCGCGCGGCGCCCGGCTGCCTGCCCAGAGGGCCATCGCGGAGGCGCTGGGCGTAAACCTGACCACGGTCACCCGCGCGTTCAATGAAGCGCGTCGTCGCGGCCTCGTTGCGGCGCAGGCCGGCCGGGGAACCTTCATCAGCAAGACCGTTGACGGGGAGACCGGTGAGGCAGCCCGTCCGCTGATCGATCTCAGCATGAACATCCCCTCGCAGCCTTCGGACATCGATTTTCGCAAGATCTTTCCGCAAGGGATTGCCGCCGTCCTTGGCGGCGCGCGCGGCTTGCTCCATCTGCATTATCAGGACAGCACCGGCTCCGAGCCGGACCGGCAAGCGGGAGCGAGTTGGTTAGGACGGCGAATCGACGGCGTGACAGCCGACCGGACGGTGGTGACGGGCGGCGCACAGAGCGCGCTCTTCGCGGTGAGCGAGGTGCTCCTCAACCGTGGTGACGCCATCGCCGCCGGGGCGATGACCTATCCAGGACTGAAGGCTGTCGCGATTCAAAAGAGGCTTTCGCTCAAATCTCTGGACATGAACGAAGAGGGTATCATCCCCGACGCTTTCGAGAGGGTTTGCCGTCAGCACGCGCCCAGGGCGCTTTATGTCATCCCCAGCATGGACAATCCGACAACGGCGACGCTGCCTGAAGATCGGCGTCGGGCGCTGGCGACAATCGCCCGCAGGCATGGCGTCATCATCATCGAAGACGATCCTTACGCGCCGCTACGGCCCGAACACATCGCCGCGATGGCGGAACTTGCCCCGGACATCACCTGGCATATCGCGACTTTGTCGAAATGCGCGTTACCAGCCCTGCGGGTGGCCTATGTTGTCGCGCCCAGCGCCACGATGGCCTTGCGGCTGGCCGGCGTGTTGCGCGCCACCGTCCTGAGGGCGCCGCCTCTCATGTCGGCGCTGGTCAGTCGCTGGATCGCGGAGGGCGCGCTGGACGAACTCACGAGCGCTATTCGTAACGAGAATGCCGAGCGTCAGAAGCTCGCGACCTCCATTCTCGGGGATGCCGCCTTCGCCGCCGATCCCTATGACCACCATCTGTGGCTGCGTCTTCCCGAACATTGGCGCACCGCCGATTTTGCTGAACATACTGATCGCGCCGGGGTCTCGATCATGCCGGCCTCCGCCTTTGCTACCGTCGCCCATCCTGTCGAGGCCGTCAGGATTTCGCTGGATGTCACTCCTGATCGAGGTGATCTCGAAGACGAGACTGACCTTACTTGCAAGTCTGATGTCGCAACCGACACTCGGCGCCAAGGCCGTGGTGTGATTTCGAGGAGCGCTCGCCTTGTCTCTGATCAAAGCCGCAGTCGTGCAGGCCGCGCCTGTTCTCTTTGATACCCTAAAGACCGCTTCCAAGCTTGCCGAGATTGCACGCGACGCGGCCGGAAAAGGGGCGGAACTCGTAGTTTTCCCCGAGGCGTTTGTCGGCGGCTATCCGAGGGGGCTCGATTTCGAGGTACGGCTCGGAACCAGAAGCCCGGAAGAGCAAGAAAACTTCCGGCGCTATTCCGAAAGCGCCATCGACCTTCCCGGACCGGAGGCGTCGCGGCTTGGCGAGATCGCCCGGGACAACGGGATTCTTCTCGTTGTCGGCATCATCCAACGTGACGGGGGCACGCTCTATTGCACAGCCGTCACCCATGCCCCTTCGGGAAAGCTGATTTCGAAGTATCGCAAGCTGATGCCGACGGCAATGGAGCGCCTCGTCTGGGGCTTCGGCGACGGCTCGACCATCAATGTGGTCGAGACGCCCCTCGGCCGCATCGGCAGCGTGATCTGCTGGGAAAACTACATGCCGCTGCTGCGCGCAGCCATGTATACCCAAGATGCCAAGCCCACAGCAGCCTTCACGTTGCCGCATAGCCTATCAATAGCTGACGAAGCCGCGATCGAAGACGAGCCGCAGGGAGAAAGAGTATGTTCGGACTAACCGCGCTGGAGCTGGCGCGCATCCAGTTCGGCTTCACCATCTCCTTCCACATCATCTTTCCCGCGATCACCATCGGGCTCGCCAGCTATCTGGCCGTGCTCGAGGGCCTGTGGCTATGGAAGAAGGACACCGTCTATCGGGACCTCTACCATTTCTGGTCGAAGATCTTCGCCGTCAATTTCGCCATGGGCGTCGTCTCCGGACTGGTCATGGCTTATCAGTTCGGCACCAACTGGAGCTATTTCTCGTCCTTCGCCGGCTCGATCACCGGGCCGCTGCTCGCCTATGAGGTGCTGACCGCGTTCTTCCTTGAAGCGGGTTTCCTGGGTGTCATGCTGTTCGGCTGGAGCAGGGTCGGGCCGGGGCTCCACTTCTTCTCGACCCTCATGGTGGCGCTCGGCACCCTGATCTCGGCGACCTGGATTCTGGCGTCGAACAGCTGGATGCAGACGCCGCAGGGCCATGAGATCATCAACGGCATCGTCGTTCCGGTCGACTGGTTCAAGGTGATCTTCAATCCCTCCTTCCCCTATCGCCTCGCGCACATGACCGTCGCCGCGTTCCTGGCGACGGCGCTGTTCGTGGGCGCTTCGGGGGCGTGGCATCTGTTGCGCGGCGCCGACAATCCGCGCGTGCGCACGATGTTCTCCATGGCGATGTGGATGGTGCTGATCGTCGCTCCGCTGCAGGTCGTCATCGGCGACCTTCATGGGCTCAACACCCTCGAGCATCAGCCTGCCAAGATCGCCGCCATGGAAGGGCACTGGCGCAACGAGCCGGGCGCGGGCGTCCCGCTCATCCTGTTCGGCTGGCCGGACATGGCGGCCGAAGAAACGCTCTACAAGGTGGAGATTCCGAGGCTCGGCAGCCTGATCCTGACGCACAGCCTCGACGGGCACTATCCCGGTCTCAGCGAGTTCGCGCCGGAGGACCGGCCCAATTCCACGGTCGTCTTCTGGTCGTTCCGCGTCATGGTCGGGCTTGGCGTGCTCATGTTGCTGCTCGGCGGCTGGGCGGTGTGGCGGCGCTGGCGCGGCACGCTCTATGCGCAAGGCTGGTTCCTGCGCTTCGCCACCTGGATGGGACCGTCGGGCCTGATCGCCATTCTCGCCGGCTGGTACACGACCGAGATCGGCCGCCAGCCCTGGGTAGTCTATGGCGTGATGCGCACGAAAGACGCCGTATCTAACCATTCGGCCTTGGTGCTTTCGACCACGCTGATCGTCTTCATCGTCATGTACGCGATCGTGTTCGGAACCGGCATCAGCTACATGCTCAAGCTCGTCGCCAAGGGGCCGCATCCGGGCGAGGATGATGCTTCTCCCCGCGACCTCGGCCGATCCCAGCGTCCGGCGCGGCCGCTATCGGCCGCACCCGACAACGTCGATCCGTCGCCGTACTGAGGAGGCAAGCCATGGGTATCGACCTTCCTCTTCTTTGGGCGATCATCATCGGCTTCGGGCTGATGATGTATGTCATCATGGACGGCTTCGACCTCGGCATCGGCATCCTCTTCCCCTTCGTGAAGGACAGGGAGGACCGCGATGTCATGGTCAACAGCGTGGCGCCGGTCTGGGATGGCAACGAGACCTGGCTGGTGCTCGGCGGCGCGGCGCTTCTGGCCGCCTTCCCGCTTGCCTATGCCGTGATCCTGAGCGCGCTCTATCTGCCGCTGATGATGATGCTGGCCGGGCTGATCTGGCGCGGCGTCGCCTTCGAATTCCGCTTCAAGGCGGACGAGGCGCACAAGCCGTTCTGGGACAAGGCCTTCATGTGGGGGTCCTATATCGCGACCTTCTCGCAGGGACTGGCGCTCGGAGGCTTCATCAACGGGTTCGAGGTCAGGGACGGCGCCTATGCCGGCGGCTTCCTCGACTGGCTCTCGCCATTCAGCCTGTTCACCGGCGTCGCGCTGGTTATCGGCTATGCGCTGCTGGGGGCGACCTGGCTCATCATGAAGACCGAAGGGGAATTGCAGCGGCGCATGCGCGCGCTGGGACGTCCGATCACGCTGGCCGTCCTCGCGGCGACCGTCATCGTCAGCCTCTGGACGCCATTCGTCCATGCCGACATCGCCGCTCGCTGGTTCTCTCTGCCCAACCTGTTCTTCTTCGCCCCGGTTCCGGTGCTGGTCGTTCTGGCGACATGGGCGCTGCTACGAAACCTGAACGGCGAGGGCCATACCGCGCCGTTCCTGCTGGCGCTGTTCCTGCTGTTCCTCGGCTATACCGGGTTCGGGATCAGCCTGTGGCCCAACATCATCCCGCCGGCGGTCTCGATCTGGGATGCGGCGGCCCCGCCGCAGAGCATGGGCTTCACGCTGGTCGGCGCGCTGCTCATCATTCCCTTCATCCTCGCCTACACCGCGTGGTCCTATTACGTCTTCCGCGGCAAGGTGAAGCCCGGCGAGGGCTATCACTGATGGCAGCCGACAAGCCCGACAGGAAGCTCTGGCCGCGCCGCATCGGCTGGCTCGTGCTCATCTGGATCGCCAGCGTCGCCGCGCTGGCGATCGTCGCGGTGCTGTTTCGGCTGCTGATGAATATGGCAGGGCTCACTGTTTGAGCTAGCGCAGACGCACTCTCAAATCGTCGTCCATCTGGCGCTAGCGGCTCAAGAAGCATCCCAAGAGAGAACCGTCTCAACTTTCCTGGCCAGGCGCCGCATGGGCCTCAAGATCAGGGCACATCGTCTGACCGTGCAATTCCGCCCTCACCCTCGAGGCGAGCAATCTGTTTCACGTCCTGGCGGGTGAATTTCAGCCGGACGCCCGCACCCATACCGTCCTCTTCGTCGAGAGCGATGATTCCAAAAACCTCGAAGGCGCGGGTCATGGCTTCGACGTCGCTCTGCGAATTCAGCCGGGCGCTGCCCTTCGCCTCGATCAAGGTCAACTTTTCAGTTGAAATTCCCGCAGCTCTCGCAAAATCTTCGCGACTGATCCCGCTCAAAGCGCGCCCCGCAGCGACCAAACGCCCGGTCATTTTAATCTCGAAATTCATTTTTCGGACCTCACTGAGGACATGGCTGGCTTATGCTTTCCCAGCGCCCCACGGCATGACAGCGGGTTTAGCCGTCTAAACCGGCCAGCCAGGCGTCCCATTATTAGGAGTGACGCCCGGTTACGACAGGGCGCGATTCCTATGCACGGAATACCAGCAGGATGCCATGGCATGATACAAACTGAAAATCCCGGCGTCGATCTCGAAAAGGCGATTTCGTCCGCGTCCATCCCCGCCACGATGTTGTCGCATCGCGGCGGAAATGGACCGCATGCTTGAAGCCCTGCGGGATGCAGGGGCCCATCACGCACTTCTCAATATCGTGCCGAACGGCAGAACGGCTCGAGAAACTCTCGAGATCATCGCTCGCGACGTGTTGTCAGTCCTTGACTGAGAAGACTTGCGGGCGCTGGCGTCCCGCATACGCTTGAGCAGGACTGCATCGGCGCGCCGGCAGCGGCAGCAGAAAGACGGCGAAAGGCCAGCCCTTCGCCCGGCGGCGAAGCTTTTTGCCGCACCAAGGCGAAATAGGCCACGTCAGTCCCCATATGCTCTTCTAATCCGGAGATTAATTGCATGTCTTTTCCAGATAACAAGTTATCGAACTCGCCACGAACGTTCGAACAGGATTGCTCACGACTTGATGCGTTCAGCTCAACGGGCGCGGGAGCATAAGACAGCATGCCTTCGGGCCTCGCGATCCGAAAGGTAGAAGGCCGTCCGAAAGGTAGAAGGCCGAAAGCCGCACGCCTCAATTGCACACGATATATGATACCGTGGTGAGCACATGCGGCGAACAGCAGCCTTCCCTTAGGGCGCACCGAAAGTAGAAGTTCACGATCTAAGGAGTTGATCATGACTATTAATGAGAAGGTCGTTCTGATCACCGGCGCGGGCCAGGGTATTGGTCGCGCGATCGCCTTGCGGCTGGCCAGAGACGGCGCCGATATCGCCCTTGTGGATGTCAAACAGGACAAACTGAACGCAGTAGCGGACGAAGTGAAAGCGATTGGCCGCAAGGCGACGACATTCATCGCCGACGTCACCAAGCGGGATCAGGTTTACGCTGCCGTGGATCACGCGGAAAAAGAACTCGGCGGCTTCGATGTGATCGTCAACAACGCCGGCATTGCACAGGTCAAGGCTCTGGCGGACGTGACGCCGGAAGAAGTGGACAGGATTCTGAAAGTCAATGTTGAAGGCGTCCTCTGGGGAATTCAGGCGGCTGCCAAAAAATTCCGTGACCGGAAGCAGAAGGGCAAGATCATCAGTGCGTCCTCTATCGCCGGACATGACGGCTTCGAGCTTCTGGGCGTTTATTCTGCAACGAAATTCGCCGTCCGGGCGCTGACACAAGCCGCAGCCAAGGAGTTCGCAAGTGACGGCATAACCGTCAATGCCTACTGCCCCGGGATCGTCGGAACCGACATGTGGGTCGAGATCGACAAGCGATTCGCCGAGATTACCGGTGCGGAAGTCGGCGCCACCTACAAGAAGTATGTGGAAGGCATCGCCCTGGGGCGGGCACAGACACCGGAAGATGTGGCGGCGTTCGTCTCGTTTCTGGCCGGTCCGGATTCAGATTACATGACCGGACAGGCTCCGCTCATCGACGGCGGGCTCGTCTATCGCTAATGCCGGACAACCGCGCCTGCGGTGGAGGCGGCTGCCAAGGGCAACGGTCTCCACCAAGCTCAGAGCTTTGCGTCGAAAGGCAGCCCAGCGAGCCGCATAGGCTTCAACATGAAGCATCGACGCTCTAGGGACTCCGGGCTCTAGGGACTCCGGCCCCGGAGCGAGGCCGCGCCGGCAACCTCGGGCGCATCCGCCGGCGGCACGAGCGCCCAGCCGATCCGCAACGGCAGCAACCGGCCTTCCACCGGACGGGCGAAGCTGCGGGCGACTTCCGGCGACAGACCCGGCAGTTGTGCGGCAACGGCTGCCGGCGGCGCGCCGCGAACGTCCTGCGTCGGCCAGACCACGATGCCCCCGCTGCGTCGCAGGTCGTCCAGACGGGCGACGGTCGCCCGCGCATCGGACGGCAGGGCGACGAGCCGCGGGCGCTCCGGCGCATGAAGGGCGATAAGCGCGGCCAGACGGGCATCGCCGCCGACAGCCGCAAGCGGCCTGCCGGTGCGCTTGCGGTATTCGTCGGCAAACACCCGGCCGATGTCTCCAGCCGGCTGGGAGATCCTGGCCTCGGCGCTCATGAAATAGGGCGAGCCCACCGCCCACAGCATCATGAGAACCGGCGGCCCCAGCAGCAGGGCAAGCCAGAGATAGACCCCCGCATATTGACGATAGAGTCGGATGTCGCGGCCGGCCCATACCACCACCGCAAGGCCGGACAACAGCGACAGCACGCCGATGCCGCCCCACGGCAGAGGCAGCGCCCACGCCGCAGCCGCCAGACAGGCGACGGCCAGCGGGATGCCGGCCAGACACAGCAAAAACCGCCCCGTCACCGGAGCGATCCGGTCACGTTCGATGGGCACCTGCGGAGCGCGGCGCGCCAGAGGCCAGCCGGACACGACAAAAACAAGCAGCGCGAGACCGAGATGGGACGCCGCGACCAGCCCGAAAAGCCACAGCGCCTGCCATCCCGAGCCCACCAGCTTCCCGGCGAGGTTCTGCATCGCCGCCCCGTCCCATACTCCAGCCAGCCGCCATGAACCGGACGCGCCATATTCGGCCAGCCACGCGAGATAGGGCGCGGCAACCATGCCTGCCAGAAGCATCCCGAGCCATGGTTCGGGATGCTTCAATGCCGCACGGCCGGGGCGCGTCAGCAGGACGAAGGCCGCAAGCGCCACGAGGAGCGCGAGCGCAGCCGGGGTGATCAGGACGAGCAGGCCGGCCTCGGCGCCGACCGCAAGCCAGAAAGGTCGCTCGCCCTCGGCAGCCGCGCGCCACAGATGCAGCAGCAGAAAACTCCAGACCGGCAGCACGGCGATGGCCGGGCCGAAATCCGGTGAAAACACCGTGAGAGCCGGGATGCCGATCATCGGCAGCATTGCCAGCACGGCGTGCCGCACCCCGACCATGCGGCAGGCCAGCCGGAACATCGCCCAGTAAGCGGCAACAATACAGAGCTGCGCCACCACATAGACCCCGGCCATGCCGGCGGTGCGATAGGCCACCTCCGCCGCCCAGTACGCCAGCGGCGGACCATCCGGCGAACCCAGGACGAATTCCCGGCCGGTCGCGAGGGTGAAAGCCAGATCATCCGGCGGCGCGGCGTAAAACAGCGCCGGCACCAGCGCCCAGACCGCCGCCTGCAAAAGAGACGCGCCCCAGAACACCAGGGCCGGGCGCGAGCGCAGAATTTCGAGAATCAGCGAGACATAGAGCATCGGCAGGTGCGCACGGGAGCCTGGTGACGCGTCCTGCCCCCGACCGGCAGGGACTGCCGCCCCCGCCCGGTTCAGAAAGCCGGCCCGCCCTGACAGCGAGCAATAGGACGGGACAACTAGAGAGGCAACAAGACCGGAGGGACCGCCGGCTGCTCCGGCGCTTCAGCGACCGCCAGCCGCGCCCGCACGGGCGCAAAGGAGCGGCGGTGATGCACGCAGGGGCCGAGACTGTCGAGCGCCGCACGATGCTCAGGCACGCCATAGCCGCGATGACGCTCAAAGCCATAGCCCGGATGAGCCGCGCCGACACGGGCCATCAGCCGGTCGCGCGTCACCTTGGCGACAATGGAGGCCGCCGCGATCGAGGAAATCAGGCCGTCGCCGCCGATCACCGCCTCGCAGTCGCACCCGGCATCGATGCGGTCCACGCCGTCGACAAAGACGAGCTGGGGCCGCATCGGCAGCGCACGCACGGCGCGCGCCAGTGCCCAGAGGGAAGCCTGCCGGATGTTGTCGCGGTCGATCCGCGCCGGCGGCGCGCTGACCACCGCCACGGCGGCGGTCGCGCAGATCTTCAGATAAAGCTTCTCGCGCTCGTCAAGCGTCAGCTTTTTGGAATCGTTGAGCCCGCGCGGAACCCGCTCCGGATCGAGAATCACGGCGGCGGCAACCACCGGGCCGGCCAGCGGCCCCCGGCCCGCCTCGTCGCAGCCGGCCACCAGCATCAGGCCTCGAGCCATCGCGGCACGCTCGCGCCGGAAAGTTGGACGTAATGGCGCTTCCGGTAGCGCGAGACGCGGCATGGGCTGCGAGGCCCCGGCCGGGGCGGAGGCGGTTCGACTCATGCGGCTAACTTTGCACGGAACGGCATGGACGATTCAACTTCCGACGCCGGAGCCCCGCGCGCCTGTGAAAAACGGGTATGGCCGAAGAATGAACACCGCCTGAGGCTGCTGCCGGGAGACTGGCCGGCGAACCTTCGCGGGACAATCGCCCCCCCGTGACAACATGCTTGATGACAGCACGCTCGATGACAGTAGCCCCGCGGCGCGCCGAAAGGCCGCAAGCCGTCACCCGGCAGTCCGGTCCCGGACAGCCCCATCAATTCAGGACAACAGGATATTGCTCGACAATGCGGGGACTGCGGCTGCAAGCAACCGCCCGGACCTGAGATGAACGCTCGGAATCAGCGCTCGTAGTCAACATCCTCATCAAGATCACGACTCGGAAGGCACGAGAGGAAAGCCCATTCCGGAAGCGGTTGCGCCAGCCGTGCCGGCCCGCCCGTCGGCTACATACCGCACCCTTGTCTCGCCTTCTGACGCGGCGCGCCGAAAGGCCGGCCGGAACGGCAGCGGCCGGCCAGCGCGTCCCCACCGCCGATCATGGGCGTCCATCGGAAAGCTTCGATCCCGCCGGCATTGCCCGCGCATCAGTCCGGCAGCGCCACCCGACCATCGTCGGACACCGTGATGCCCGGCGCCTGCACGACCTCCCAGAGATGCCCGTCCGGATCGGCGAAATAGCAGCAGTATCCGCCATA
>Ga0182745_1001892_pt1 | contig 19363 bp, 21 predicted proteins | sample eDN3rd30CKraftBY_FD_128523 | JGI IMG/M metagenome (GOLD analysis project Ga0182745, IMG submission 128523) | Enriched backyard soil microbial communities from Emeryville, California, USA - eDNA 3rd pass 30_C Kraft BY (version 2) (version 2) | ecosystem: Environmental > Terrestrial > Soil >...
AGGGAAGTCCATGACTGTCAATATCCGGAACTGGCAGGAATTGAAGAAGCCCAGCAACCTGGAAATCAAGGCCGGCGGCGACGGCAAGCGCAAGGCGACCTTCGTCGCCGAGCCGCTTGAGCGTGGTTTCGGCCTGACGCTCGGCAACGCGCTGCGCCGCGTGCTGCTGTCGTCGCTCCAGGGTGCGGCCATTACGTCGATCAAGATCGAGAACGTCCTGCACGAATTCTCGAGCCTGGCCGGCGTGCGCGAGGATGTCACCGACATCGTCCTCAACGTCAAGCAGATCGCGCTCAAGATGGAAGGCGAAGGCCCGAAGCGGCTCCAGCTTTCGGCCACCGGCCCCGCGACCGTCAAGGCCGGCGACATCATGGTGTCGGGCGACATCAAGGTGATGAACCCGAACCATGTCATCTGCCACCTCGACGACGGCGCGACGCTGAACATGGAACTCGTCGCCGACAGCGGCAAGGGCTATGTCCCCGCGACCGCCAACCGCCCGGCCGACGCGCCGATCGGCCTGATCCCGGTCGACTCGCTCTTCTCGCCCGTCCGCCAGGTCGCCTACAAGGTCGACAATGCGCGTATCGGCCAGGAACTCGACTTCGACAAGCTGAGCCTGACCGTCGAAACCGACGGCACGGTGACCCCGGAAGACGCCGTCGCTTACGCCGCGCGCATCCTCCAGGACCAGCTTCAGGTGTTCGTCCACTTCGAAGAGGCGATGAACGACAGCGGCATGATCGGCATGGCGGCCCCCTCGGCCACCGCCGACGAGTCCGACGTCAACCAGCTCAACCGCTTCCTTCTCAAGAAGGTCGACGAGCTCGAACTGTCGGTCCGCAGCGCCAACTGCCTCAAGAACGACAACATCATCTACATCGGCGATCTGGTCCAGAAGACCGAAGCCGAAATGCTGCGCACCCCGAACTTCGGCCGCAAGTCCCTGAACGAAATCAAGGAAGTGCTGTCGTCGATGGGTCTGCGCCTCGGCATGGATATCCCCGGCTGGCCGCCGGAGAATATCGAGGAAATGGCCAAGAAGCTCGAGCAGGAGCTGCTGGGTTAAAAATCCAACCCCTCCTCTTCAGAGGAGGGGCAGCGAGACTTGGGAGCTTGCTCCCTAGTCGCAGCGGGGTGGTGCCCTGAACCGGCGCCACCACCCCAAACCCCTCCTCTGAAGAGGAGGGGCTTAAAAGAACGGGATGGGTTGCCCCATAATGCAACCTGGCTTGGGGTACCTTGAACGGCCCCTCTGACAAACGAAGGACAAAATCATGCGTCATAAATCGGGTGGCCGGAAGCTGCAGCGCACGAGCGCGCATCGTACGGCCCTGTTCCGCAACATGTCGGCCTCGCTCATCAAGCATGAGCAGATCACGACGACCGTCGCCAAGGCGAAGGAACTGCGTCCCTATATCGAAAAGCTGGTCACGCTCGCAAAGCGCGGCGGCCTCGCCAATCGCCGTCTGGCGATGAGCCGCCTGATGGACGACACCCAGCTCGTGAAGCTGTTCGACGTCCTCGCCGAACGCTACAAGGACCGCAACGGCGGCTACACCCGCATCATCAAGGCCGGCATCCGCGCCTCCGACGCGGCGCCGATCGCGATCATCGAATTCGTCGACCGCGACGTCGATGCCAAGGGCCAGGATTCGGGCCCGGTGTTCAGCAACGAGGAACTGGAAGACGCGTAAGACGCGGATTTCCAGCGACACAGGATCAAGGGCGGTGCCGCGAGGCGCCGCCCTTTTTCTTTGCGGAACGCGGCGACAGGACCGGCATCAAATCCGCTTGCCCCACCCTTTTCCATCCTTACAGTGCCACGCACGAATATTACTCCGACGATGAGGATCGCCTTGCCATGCCCCCTGCCCCTTTTCGCGCGCCGCTGGCGCTGGCCCTGCTGATGACCGCGCCCGGCGCCGCGCACGCAGCCCCCCTTGCAGCCGATGCCGCGGCCGCCGCCGCGCCGGCACCCGCGCTCGTCTATCCCGCCACCACACGCGGCGACACGGTCGATCCGCAGTTCGGCGTCGATGTCGCCGATCCCTATCGCTGGCTGGAGGATGATGTCCGTGTCGACCCCAAGGTTGCGGCGTGGGTCGCGGCCGAGAACAAGGTCACCGACGCCTATCTGGCGACACTGCCGGGGCGCGAGAGCTTTCAGAAGCGGATGACCGAGCTCTATAATTACGAGCGCTTCGGCCTGCCGCGCAAGGCGGGGACGCGCTATTTCTACGGCCGCAACGACGGGCTGCAGCCGCAATCGGTGCTGTTCGTCCGCGACGGGCTGAAGGGCGAAGGCCGGGTGCTGATCGACCCCAACGGCTGGGCAAAGGACGGCGCCACCGCGCTCGCCGAATGGGAGCCGTCGGAGGACGGCACGCACCTGCTCTATTCGGTGCAGGACGGCGGCACCGACTGGCGCATCGTCCGCGTCAAGGACGTCGCCACCGGCGAGGACACCGGCGACGAAATCCGCTGGGTGAAATTCTCGGGGCTCGCCTGGGCGAAGGACGGCAGCGGCTTTTATTACTCGCGCTTCCCCGAACCGAAGGAGGGCGAGGCCTTTCAGTCGCTCAACGAAAATCACGCGGTCTATTTCCACCGCCTCGGCACCGCGCAGAGCGCCGACACGCTGATCCACGCGACCCCCGACAAGCCGAAGCTCAACAACAGCGCCGAGGTAACCGACGACGGCAAATATCTGCTCGTCACCGGGTCCGAGGGCACCGACGAACGCTATGCGCTGACTCTCTACCCGATCGGAGCGAAGGGCGCGGGCAAGCCGATCATCCTCGTCGACGATTATGCGAACAATTGGGAATATGTCGCCAACCAGGGGACGCGCTTTACCTTTCTGACCAACAAGGACGCACCGCGCGCGCGGCTCGTCTCGATCGATATCCGCAAACCCGGCGAGCTGACGGAACTGGTCGCACAGCAGGAGGCGACCCTGGTCGGCGCATCGCGCGTCGGCAATCGGATCATCCTCTCCTACCTCGGCGACGCGAAGTCGGAGGCCGAGATGGTCGGGCTCGACGGCAGGCCGATTTCGGCGATCCACCTTGCCGATATCGGGTCGGCTTCGGGTTTCGGCGGCAATCCGAAGGACCCCGAAACCTTCTATGCCTTTTCGAGCTTCGCGACCCCGACGACGATCTATCGCCTCGATACCGTCACCGGGAAAAGTGACGTGTTCGCCGCGCCCAAGCTGACTTTCGACCCCAGGCAATTCTCGGTCGAGCAGCGCTTCTACAAGTCGAAGGACGGCACCGAGGTGCCGATGTTCATCGTCATGAAAAAGGGCCTCGATCGTTCGAAAGGCTCGCCGACCCTGCTCTATGGTTATGGCGGCTTCAACGTGTCGATGACGCCCGGCTTCTCCCCCACCAAGCTGGCGTGGATGGACGCAGGCGGGGTCTATGTCGTCGCGAACCTGCGCGGGGGAGGCGAATATGGCAAGGCGTGGCACGACGCTGGCCGCCTCGGCAAGAAGCAGAATGTCTTCGACGATTTCATCGCCGCGGGCGAATATCTGATCGGCGAAGGCATCACCGGCAAGGGCGAGCTCGCGATCGAGGGCGGCTCGAACGGCGGCCTGCTGATCGGCGCGGTGACCAACCAGCGCCCCGACCTGTTCGCCGCCGCGCTGCCCGCCGTCGGCGTGATGGACATGCTGCGTTTCGACCGCTTCACCGCGGGACGCTATTGGGTCGACGATTATGGCTATCCGTCGAAGGAAGCCGATTTCCGCAACCTTCTGTCCTATTCGCCCTATCACAATATCAAGGGCGGCACGGCCTATCCGGCGATCCTCGTCACCACCGCCGATACCGACGACCGCGTCGTGCCGGGCCACAGCTTCAAATATACCGCCGCGTTGCAGCACGCGGACATCGGTCCCAAGCCGCACCTGATCCGCATCGAGACGCGCGCCGGCCACGGATCGGGCAAGCCGACCGACAAGATCATCGCCGAAGCGGCCGACAAATACGCCTTTGCCGCGAAATGGACCGGGCTGGCGGTCGAATAGACTGCGGGGCGGCGGCTGGTTGGCCGCCGCCGCCAAGTTCGCTTATCGGGGAGGCAGGCGGTCGCGGATCTCGCCAAGCCGGTCGTTGATGCTGAAGATCACCATATAGATTTCGATCATGATGCGCCAGATCAACGCGCCGAATGCGAGCGCGATGATCGACAGGATCAGCGTGCCGAGCCCGGTCGCCGCCGAATAGGACATCATCGAAATGGCACCGATGATCGACATGAGACAGGCCAGCGCGATCCCGATCAGCCCCAGCCAATAGACGATCTTCAGGACCGTCGGCGCAACCATCTTGTCGAACTTGAAAAGATCACCGATTTCAAAACCGTTCATTATCTTCCCCCTTTACTCCGACACATACGCCGTGGCCCCTGCCCCGACGCCGTAGCGGAAGGTTGCATGTTTTCCGCCGAATAGGAAGCCCGGGCCGAAATCGCCGGAAGATCGTTGCAAAAGCGCGACCGGACGCCGACATAGTGCGGGATCATGTCCTATGCCCTGTCCTTCACCGCCACCGACCCCGCCGCGCTCTGGTCCGAGGCCGCCGATGCCGCCGCCGCGCTCGTCGCCGGCGAACCCGACGGCATCGCGAACATGGCGAATGTCGCAGCGCTGATCTGGCAGGCGATCCCCGATCTCAACTGGGCGGGCTTCTATCGTTTCGACGGCACCGAACTCGTCCTCGGTCCCTTTCAGGGCAAGGCCGCGTGCATCCGCATCGCGCTCGACAAGGGCGTTTGCGGCGCCGCCGCTCGGCTTCGCGAGACCCAGCGCGTCGAGGACGTCTTCGCCTTTCCCGGCCACATCGCCTGCGACGCCGACAGCCGCAGCGAACTGGTGGTGCCGATCGTCGCGGACGGCCGGCTGATCGGCGTGCTCGACCTCGACAGTCCGCACCCGTCGCGCTTCACCGCCGAGGATCAGGCGGGGGCCGAAGCGCTGGTCGCAAGGATCGCCGCCGCGCTGGTCGCCTGACCCAAATTGGCCTGACCCAAATTGGGACGCCAAACTCAGGGTTAACGGATTCGCGAAAATCGGCCCGATTTGCTAACAGGCTGTTAACCAATTGCTTGTCGCCGCGCTGCGCGGGCGACCGGCCGGATTAACAGGGAGTTGGGTATGCGGACGATTGTGCTTCTGGGCCTGGCGGCGGGCACACTCTTGCTTGCGAGCCACGCGAACAGCGCCGAACCCACGACCGACGAAACCCGTCTCGATTACGGCAGCCCGGCGGCGCCCGACGCGCGCGTCTATACCGGCTATCCCGACCGCGTCCCGAGCGAGGTCGACTATCGCCAGGTGAACGGCACCTATGATGCCGAGGGCGGCTGGACCGGCACGTGGAACGGCACCTATGAAGCGCCCGACGGTCGCCGCTACGACGGCAGCTATGAAGGGACGGTCGAGGGCCGCCCGGGTACCGCCTATCCGCCGCCGCCCGAATATGATCCGGCTTATCGCGACCCCTATTATGGCGGCTATGACGCGCGTGATGCGGAGATGGCGCGGCGCTGTGGCCGGGGGGGCACGGCGACCGGAGCGGTTGTCGGCGGAGTCGTGGGGGGCGTCGTCGGCAACCGTGTCGCCGGGCGCGGCGACCGCACCGCGGGAACGCTGATCGGCGGCGGCCTCGGCGCGCTGGCCGGCGCCGCGGTCGGCAGCGCCGCCGACAAGAAGGCCTGCGACGAATGGTGGGCCAGCCGCGACCGCTATCGGCATGACGGATATCAGGGCGGCCCCTATCCCGGCGGATATTATCAGGGCGGCTATGCCCAGAGCTACAGCTATGGCGGCTATGGCTATTATACGCCGGGCGTCGTCGTCACGACGATCATCCCCGGCGCGCCGGTCGTGACCGAACGGGCCGTGACCAGCACACGTACCTATTATGAGACCGTGCCGGTGCGCAAACGCACGGTCGCCAAGCGCAAGTGGAAGCCGCGGCCCAAGCCGCGCTGCGCCTGCTGATTGCCCGGACAGGTCTGGTCGACTCATCTGGTCCTGATAGGCCCGCCGTCCCTCGGGATGGCGGGCCTTTCGCTTTATCGCGCCCCGATAACGGTTCAGCGCCGCGAAAGCATGAGGCGCCTAGAGCGGCGTGATTGCGGGCCGGATCGTCCTGGACCCCGCGCGTGGGAGTGCCCCCTCGATGCGTAAATTCACCAGCTTTGCGACCGCGACGGCGATCATCCTGTCCTCGGTGGCCGCGGTTCCCGCCGAAGCGCGCGGCCGCTATGGTCATGGCGGCTGGGGCTATCGCGACCGCGATCATGTCAGCACCGGCGAAGTGATCGGCGGCCTGCTGGTCCTCGGCACCATCGCCGCGGTGATCGGCGCCGCGAGCAAGGACAAGGCCCAGCCCCGCGACCGCGACTATCGCTATGAGCCGCCCTATCGCGAGCCGCGCCAGGATGCGCCGAACTACGAACCGCAGGGCAATGACGACGGCGGCGCCTATGGCAGCGGCACCACCGAGGTTCGCCCCTATGGCGACGGCGAGGCCGAAGCGCGCGCTTCCGACGCATGCAGTTGGGCGGTCGAGGGCGAGATGGGCAACGATGCGCGCGTCGACAGCATCACCGGCACCGAGCCGAACAATGGCGGCTGGTATGTGACCGGCACCGCCTCACGGCTGGGCGGCGAGGTGAAGAGCTTCGGCTGCAGCTATCGGAACGGGCGGGTCGTCGACGTCAGTTTCGGCTGAAGAACCGCTTGTTACCGCAAAAAGGCCCTTCGCGTCCGCGAGGGGCCTTTCCTTTATGAACCCCGGCAGAACCAAGGCTGAACCGCAGATAAGCGGGAGGTTCAGGGCCGCGTCACGGCCGAATCGCTAAAAGGGCTCCAACAGGCCGCACGGGCGTGCCTGCGCTTATTGGAGACCGAACCATGGCTATGAAAACTTCCTTCACCAGGGCCGCGATGGGTGCGGCCACCGCCGGCGCGATGCTGGTCAGTGCCGCGCCCGCCGCGGCGCGCGACCGCTACGATCGCGACGGGATCGGCGCGGGCGAGATCATCGCGGGCGCCGTCGTGCTCGGCGGCCTCGCCGCGATCCTGTCGAGCGGCAACAACGACCGCTATGATCGTTACGACGATCGCTATCGGGGACGCTACGACGATCCGCGTTACGGCTATGGCTATGACTATAACCGCTATGGCAACAGCCGCAGCGCCGTCAGCCAGTGCGTGCGCGCGGTCGAGCGCGGGACGAGCCGTTACGGCCGCACCGACGTCACCCAGGTCACCAGCATCGACCGCAAGCGCGACGGCTACAAGGTCAAGGGCCGCGTCGTCGTCCGCGACGGTTATGGCGGCCGTTGGGGCCGCGGCGGTTACTATGACAAGGGCAAGTTCAGTTGCGACATCCGCTATGGCCGCGTCGTCGATATCGACTATTCGGGCCTGCGGTAAGAACGTCTCAAAGCCCCTCCTCTTTTAGAGGAGGGGCTTTTCTTTGACCGCGTCGCGGGGCATGAAACCCCATGCTTCGTCACACCCTCGCAGCCGCGCTGCTTCTCGCCACCCCGACCATCGCCGCCGCCAGCGACGAAACCCCCGCCGCCGATCCGGCGCGGCTGAAGATGCTGGTCGAAAAGCTCGTCTCGTTCGGCACGCGCCACACGCTGTCGTCGGCAACCGATCCCAAGCGCGGCATCGGTGCGGCGCGCAATTGGGGCGCCGCCGAATTCGCGCGGCTGTCGAAGGCGTGTGGCGGCTGCCTGACCGTCGAGCGGATCAGCGACCGCTTCGAGGGGCCGCGCGCGCCCGACGGCGTGATCGTCGAGGATGTGCTGGCGATTCAAAAGGGCAGCGACCCCGACCGCGTCATCATGATCGCCGGCCATATCGACAGCCGAGTGACCGACGTCATGAACATCACCGCCGACGCGCCCGGCGCCAACGACGACGGGTCGGGCACTGCGCTGGTGCTGGAGGCGGCGCGGCTGTTGTCGCAGCACCAGCATCGCGCGACGATCGTCTATGCGCTGCTGTCGGGCGAGGAGCAGGGCCTGTGGGGCGGCAAGCTGCTCGCGCGCCATGCGAAGGAAAAGGGCTGGCAGGTCGTCGCGATGCTCAACAACGACATCGTCGGCAATACGCGCGGCACCGACGGCACGGTCGTCGATAACCGCGTGCGCGTGTTCAGCGAAGGCATTCGCGCGTCGGAGGATCTGGCGGCGCAGCTCGCGCGGCGCGGGATCGGCGGCGAGGACGACGGCCCGTCGCGCGCGCTCGCCAAGGCGGCGGTGCGCGCCGCCGAGCGGCATCCCGCGATCGGGCTCGAGGTGCTCGCGGTGCGCCGCCCCGACCGCTTCCGCCGCGGCGGTGATCACTCGCCGTCGCTCGAACTCGGCTATCCGGCGATCCGCTTCACGGTCGGGATCGAGAATTACGACCGCCAGCACCAGGATCTGCGGACCGAAAACGGCCGTGTCTACGGCGACACCGCGGATGCGATGGACTTTCCCTATCTTGCCCGCGTCACCGCGCTCAACGCCGCGCTCGTCACCGAGCTGGCCGACGCCCCGCCCGCACCGGCGCAGGTCGGGATCGACGGTGCGCTCAGCGCGAACACGATGGTGCGCTGGACGCCGGTCGACGGCGCCGCCGCCTATCGCGTCTATTGGCGCCGCGGCGATCGCCGCGACTGGTCCGATTCCCGGATCGTTCCGGCGACGTCGGGAACCGAGCTCAATCTGCCCGGAGTCGTCGTCGACGATAATTTCTTTGGGGTTTCCGCGCTTTCGGAGGACGGCAACGAAAGTATCGTGACCTTCGGCGGGCTTCCGCTCGTCCCATAATCATCAAACACGCTATACGAAAATTTACCTTCCTGCGCTAAGACGCGGCAGGGACCAAAAGAACCGGCTCGCGTGGGGGTAGCCGGAGTTGATGGGTCGCACCATGCCAAGTCCCGAGGCTGCCGCCTCACCCACTCCGACCGAAAAGCGCCAGCCGCGCCAATCGCGGCTGGTGAAGGCGACGCTCAGCTGCAAGCGGCTCGGCGCCTTCGACGTCACGATCCGCAACGTCTCCGAAACCGGGCTCGGCGGCCAGGGTCCGCATGTCCTGCAGATCGGCGAGCGCATGACGGTGCTGCTGTCGGGCCATGAAGCGATGGCGGGCACGGTCCGCTGGGTCGCGGGCAAGCGCTTCGGCATCGAAACCGACCGGCCGATCGAAACCGCCAGCCTGCGCGCGGCGCACGGCGACGACCTGCGCACCGCGGACAGCACCGCCGATTTCCAGATCGTCCCCGCGCCCAAGCTCGATACCTGGCGGCCGGGGCTGACGCAGGTGAGCAAGCTTCCCGGACATTATGGGCGGAAGCGGTGAGGCGTTAACGACGGCTGTGGGGTGGAGAGCGGACGTGGGATAAACGTCGCCCCCGCGAAGGCGGGGGCCGCAATCGGCCTTATCCTTCAGCGCTTCGTAAACCGACAGCGGCCCCCGCCTTCGCGGGGGCGACGGCTGTTATCGGTCGCTAACCGTTCCCGGCCACTCGGCACGAAAAACCGGCGCGGATCGCTCCGCGCCGGCTCTCGGGTATAACTCGCGTCGGAGCTAAATCGTTGCGTCAGGCGACCCGGCGCACTTCGTTGCCGTCGTCGTCGATGTCGCGCAGCACATAGCCGCGGCCCCAGACCGTCTCGATGTAATTTTCGCCGCCGCAGGCGAGCGCGAGCTTCTTGCGCAGCTTGCAGATGAAGACGTCGATGATCTTGAGTTCGGGCTCGTCCATGCCGCCGTAAAGGTGGTTGAGGAACATTTCCTTGGTCAGCGTCGTGCCCTTGCGGAGCGAAAGCAGCTCCAGCATCTGATACTCCTTGCCGGTCAGATGGACGCGGACACTGTCGACCTCGACCGTCTTGGTGTCGAGGTTGACCGCCAGCTTGCCGGTCTTGATCACGCTCTGGCTATGGCCCTTCGAGCGGCGGACGACCGCGTGGATGCGGGCGACCAGCTCGTCGCGGTGGAAGGGCTTGGTGACATAATCGTCGGCGCCGAAGCCGAACGAGCGCACCTTCGAATCCATTTCCGAAATGCCCGACAGGATCAGCACCGGCGTCTGCACCTTGGCGGTGCGGAGCTTCTTGAGCACGTCATAGCCGTGCATGTCGGGCAGGTTCAGGTCGAGCAGAATGATGTCGTAATCATAGAGCTTGCCCAGATCGAGGCCTTCCTCGCCCAGATCGGTCGTATAGACGTTGAAGCCCTCGGTGGTGAGCATCGTGTCGATCGCCTTGGCGGTCGTCGGCTCGTCCTCGATCAGCAGTACGCGCATTGGGCACCCCTTGATTCTGTTCCCACGATGATCCCGCGACCCGTCCGCGCAACCCTCGCTGGATGTCGCCGACGCGCCCCTGTTGCAGGACTGCCGGAACATTAACCATGAAACCAATGAAGGGAAAAGGTTAATTTTGATTTAACCCGCGGAAATCCACGAGTCGCGATGGGTGTCATACCACCGCTCCGGCTCCTTCATCCCTCGCGCTGCGCCAGAAATCGTTCGTGCGCCCCAGTGCAGGACGGCTTCAGCGTCTCGACGAGATAGTCCGAAAGCGCGCGCACGCGCGCCGGCCGCAAGCGCGACGGCGGCGACAGCAGGTGGAGATGCGCCTGCGGCAGCGACCAGTCAGTGAGGATCGGCACCACCGCCCCCGACGCCAGTTCTTCGGCCGCGATGAAGTCGGGCAGCACCGCGATCCCGCCGCCCGCGACGACGAGCGGCACCGCGATGTCGCCGTTGTTCGCGAACAAAGGACCGGTCGGCAGCACCGTCGCCTCCTCGCCCTTGCGGTGGAAATGGAGCGGCGTCGCGCGCTGGCGGTGGCCGTAACCGATCAGCCGGTGCCCCGCGAGGTCGAGCGGGTGCTTCGGCACCCCATGTTTTTCGAGATAGGCGGGGCTCGCGATCACCGAGGCCGCGACCGGTGCGATCGTGCGCGCGAGCAGGCTTGAGTCCGCAAGCGGCGAAATCCGCAAGGTCAGGTCGATCCCCTCGGCGACCGGATCGTTGCGCGCGTCGCTGAGCAGCACCTCGATCTCGACCGCCGGATGTCGGTCGAGGAAGGCGGCGAGCGGCGGGCCGAGCACCTTGATCCCGAAGCTCATCGGCGCCGCGAGGCGGATCGGACCCGCAAGGTCGAGCCGGTCGCCGCGCGCCGCCTCGGTCGCCGCGGTCGCCGCCGCGACCATCGCGCGCGCCTCGTCGATCAGTCCCGTTCCCGCGGTCGACAGCGTCACGACGCGCGAACTGCGGTGGAGCAAGGTGATGCCCAGCGACGCCTCGAGCCGCGCCACCGCTTTCGACACGCTTGCTTTCGACAGGCCGAGCGCGGCGGCGGCGGCGGTGAAGCTGCCGCCGTCGGCGACCGCGACGAAACAGGCCCAGCCTTCATAATCGGGAAGCGCCATTCTATTCTCCTTACGCCCTCCCCTTCAGGGGAGGGCAGCGAGACTTGGCAGCTTGCTGCCTAGTCGCAGCGGGTGGGGCTCGATGCCTTCCGCAAGCCGATGGCCCCCACCCCAACCCCTCCCCTGAAGGGGAGGGGCTTGCTTATCCCTATAGCTCTAAAACGGAAACAATGGTTTTCCATCTACGCTATTTTAGAAACGATCCAAGCGCCTATCTTGTCCTCAACAGATGAACGCCGCCGGGCACCCTAGTCCCGGGGGCGGCAAGAGAAAGGACAAGCCCGATGATCGACATTCGCAAATTCGACACGCTGGGGCACGCCGACCATGGCTGGCTCGACGCCCGTCATCATTTTTCGTTCGCCAACTATTATGACGAGAGCCGTATGGGCTGGGGCGCGCTGCGCGTCTGGAACGACGACGCCATCGCGGCGCAGGCCGGCTTTCCCCCGCATCCGCACCGCGACATGGAAATCATCACCTATGTTCGCAGCGGCGCGATCACCCACCGCGACTCCATGGGCAACACCGGCCGCACCGCGGCGGGCGACGTCCAGGTGATGAGCGCCGGCACCGGCGTGACGCACAGCGAGTTCAACCTCGAGGATGAGGAAACGACGCTGTTCCAGATCTGGATCATGCCCGACCGGAACGGCGGCAATCCCGGCTGGGGCGCGCGCCAGTTTCCCAAGGCCGACCGTTCGGGTCAGTTCGTGACGCTGGCGAGCGGAATCGAGGGCGATGAAGCGCTGCCGATCCGTGCCAATGCCCGCGTGGCGGCGGCAACGGTCAATGCCGGCGAGCGCGTGTCCTACGACCTCGAAGACGGGCGCCATGCCTACCTCGTCGCCGCCAAGGGCCGCATCCGCGTCAATGGCACGGACGCCGATCCCCGCGACGGCATCGCGCTTCGCGATGTCGGAAAGATCGAGGTCGAGGCGCTCGACGACGCCGAACTTGTGCTGGTCGACAGCCTCTGAGCCTCTCCCCCGGGCCGCCGCCGTCCCCCTCCCTCCCCGGTGGCGGCCCACCCCTTCTTCCTCCGCATCCAAGGAGCCCGACATGAGCCACATTCTTCGCATCGACGCCAGCGCCCGCAACGCCGGTTCGACCACTCGCGCGCTTGCCGATCAGCTCGAACGCCGTCTGGTCGAACAAAGCTATGGCGCCACCGTCACCCGCCGCGACCTCCATGTCGCGCCGCCCGCCTTCCTGAACGAGAATTGGGTCGGCGCCAACTTCACCGACGAGGCCGAGCGCAGCGACGAACAGAAGGCGCTGCTTGCCGCCTCGGAAGAGCTGATCGCCGAGATCGAGGCCGCCGACACGATCGTCATCACCGCGCCGATCTATAATTTCTCCATTCCCGCCGCGCTCAAGGCCTGGATCGATCAGGTAACGCGGGCGCGCCGCACCTTCCGCTATACCGATGCCGGCCCCGAAGGGCTGCTCACCGGCAAGCGCGCCTATATCGTCTTTGCCTCGGGCGGCGTTCCGCTCGGCAGCCAGGTCGATTTCGCGAGCGGCTATCTGAAGCATATCCTCGGCTTCATCGGCATCACCGACGTGACGATCGTCGCCGCCGACGGCCACCAGCGCGACGGCGAGGCGATCGCCCGCGCCGCCCAGGCGATCGACGGATTGCCGCAGGCGGCCTGATCGCTCTCCCCCGGGCCGCCGCCCTTCCCCCTCCCCCGGCGGCGGCCCACCCCCTTCTTCCCCATTCACCAACGAAAGGACGACATGATGGCTAAGGTTCTGGTGCTCTATTATTCGAGCTATGGTCATATCGAGCAGATGGCCGACGCGGTTGCCGAGGGCGCGCGCGCCGCGGGCGCCGAGGTCGACATCCGCCGCGTCGCCGAGACCGCGCCGGCGGCCGTGGTGCAGGCGGCGGGCTTCAAGACCGACACCGCGCACCCGCTGCTGAGCGACCCGAACGAACTCGCGACCTATGACGCGATCGTCGTCGGCACCCCGACGCGCTTCGGCCGCATGGCGGGCCAGATGGCGAGCTTCTGGGACACCGCCGGCGGCGTCTGGGCGCAGGGCAAGCTGACCGGCAAGGTCGGCGCCGCCTTCACCTCCTCGGCGACGCAGCATGGCGGGCAGGAGACGACGCTCTTCTCGATCCTCACCAACCTGCTCCACTTCGGGCTGACGATCGTCGGGCTCGACTATGGCTATGCCGACCAGATGGGCGTCGACGAGGTCAAGGGCGGTGCGCCCTATGGCGCGACGACGATCGCGAACGGCGACGGATCGCGCCAGCCGAGCGAGGCCGACCTCGGCGGCGCGCGCTATCTGGGCGCGCGCGTCGCGCGGACCGCGGCGAAGCTGGTCGCCTGATCCGATGCGCCGTCTCCCGAGCCTTTTCGTTTCGCACGGCTCGCCGATGATGGCGCTCGAGCCCAGCCCGGCGCGGACCTTCCTCGCCGGGCTGGGTGCCGACCTGCCGCGTCCGCGCGCGATCCTCGTCGTGTCGGCGCATCACGACGCCGCATTCGAGGGTGGCCGCGCGACCGTCACTGCCTCGCCCGCGCCGCCGACCATTCATGATTTCAGGGGTTTTCCCGACGAACTGTTCACGATGCGCTATCCCGCGCCGGGCGATCCGGCGCTGGCCGAACGCGTCATCGCGCTCGTCGCCGGGCATGGCTTGACCGTCACCGCCGACCCCGAACGCGGGCTCGACCATGGCGCCTGGGTGCCGCTGTCGCTGATCTATCCCGCTGCCGACGTTCCGGTCGTCCAGCTCTCGATCGCCTCGAACGCCTCGCCCGAGTGGCATTATGCACTGGGTCAGGCGCTCGCGCCCTTGCGCGACGAGGGCGTGCTGATCGTCGGTTCGGGGAGCATCACGCATAACCTCCGCGCCTATTTCACCACCCGCCCGCCGATCGACGCCGCCGCGCCGGCGTGGGTGAGTGATTTCACCGACTGGATCGCGGACCGCCTGGCCGCGGGCGCGATCGACGACGTTCTGCACGCTGTCGAACGCGCACCGCACGGCCGCGACAATCATCCGACGCCCGACCACATCCTGCCGCTGTTCGTCGCGATGGGCGCGGGCATGGACGCGGACGGCCTCGCGGCGGAGCGGCTCCACGACAGCGTGACCTATGCCGTGCTGGCGATGGACGTCTACGCCTTCGGCAGCAGCAGGCTCGCGTCGCCATAGCTGTAGAAGCGATAGTCGCCCGCGATCGCGTGGGCATAGGCGGCGTGCATCGTCTCCAGCCCCATCAGCGCGCTGACCAGCATGAAAAGCGTCGAGCGCGGCAGGTGGAAATTGGTCATCAGCCCGTCGATCGCCTTGAAGCGGTAGCCGGGGGTGATGAAGATCGACGTATCGCCCTCAAACGTGGCGATGCGGCCATCGTCCTGCGCCGCACTTTCGAGCAGGCGGAGGCTGGTCGTCCCGACTGCGATCACCCGGCCGCCCTTCGCCCGCACCGCGTTCAGCCGGTCGGCGGTCGCGGCGTCGATGCGGCCCCATTCGGCGTGCATGACATGATCGTCGGTGTCGTCGGCCTTGACCGGCAGGAAGGTGCCGGCGCCGACGTGCAGGGTCAGCGTCTCGGTCGCGATCCCCGCCGCACCCAGTGCGGCCAGAAGTTCGGGGGTGAAATGCAGCGCCGCCGTGGGGGCCGCGACGGCGCCGTCCTTCTCGGCGAACATCGTCTGATAGTCGCTGCGGTCGGCGTCGTCGGTCGCGCGCTTGCCCGCGATATAGGGCGGCAGCGGCATCGTGCCCGCGCGTTCGAGAAGCAGTTCGACCGGTTCGTCGCCGGCGAAGGCGAGGACGAAGCTGCCGTCGGCGAGGCGCTGTTCGGCGACTGCCGCGACCCCCGAACCGAAATCGACCGTCTCCCCCACGCGCAGCCGCTTCGCGTTGCGGATGAAGGCCTGCCAGCGGCGGAGATCGATGCGCTTGTGGAGCGTCGCGCCGATCTTCGCCTCTCCGCGACGGCCTTCGAGCTGCGCGGGAATCACGCGGGTGTCGTTGAAGACGAGGCAGTCGCCCGCGCGGAGCAGCGACGGCAGGTCGCGAACGCCCTTGTCGCTTATGGATTCCCCTTCGACGACGAGCATCCGCGCCGCATCGCGCGGGCGCGCGGGACGGAGCGCGATACGCTCGGGCGGCAGATCGAAATCGAAGGCGTCGACGCGCATGACAATCTGTCCTGTTCAAGCGGATTCAGGGAGCTGGGTTCGTTTTGGGAGCGCGGCCTATCCTTAAAGGACAAGCGTGTCCCCGCGAAGGCGGGGACCCAGAGCGGCCTCGCGCTATCCTGCCCTGGGTCCCCGCCTTCGCGGGGACACACTGATAAGGCGGAGCGCTTCAATCAAGGATGGTCGCGCTTACCGCTTGATCGGGGCGTTGAGCTCGTCGACCGAGACCGCGGGCGCCGCCACCGGCTGATCCTCGACCAGCGCCGAGGCGGGCGGCATCGGCTTGTTGTCGGCGGCGACCGACATCTGGACGATGCGCGACATCACCGCGGGCGGCTCGCCCTTATGGATCGCGTCGATATATTGCATCCCCGACACGACGCGCCCGAAAGCGGTGTAGCGATGGTCGAGGCTGAAGCGCGGCTGGAGCATGATGAAGAACTGGCTGTTCGCGCTGTCGGGGCTTTCGGCGCGGGCCATCGACAGCGTGCCGCGCAGGTGCGGCGTGTCGTTGAATTCGGCCTTGAGGTCGGGAAGCTGCGATCCGCCCTGCCCGGTAGCGGTCGGGTCGCCCGTCTGCGCCATGAAGCCGTCGATCACACGGTGGAACTTGATCCCGTTGTAGAAGCCGGCGCGGGTCAGTTGCTTCAACCGCTCGACATGGTTCGGCGCGACATTGGGATAGAGCTGGACGACGACGCGCCCGCCCGTCGAAAGGTCGAGGTCGAGCATATATTCGGGGTTATTGATATATTGGTCGGGCGTCATCGCCGGGACCGCGGGCGCGGCCTCGGCCGCGGGTGCCGCTTCGCCCGTCGCGGGCGCAGGCGCAGGCGTCTCCACCGGCGGCGGCGCGGGCTCGGCCGGTGCGGGCGCGGGCGGCGGGGCTTCGCTGCCCTGCGGCGCGGGCGCGGGGGGCACGTCCTGCGCGGCGGCCGACGCCGCGAGGCCGATCGCCATCGCCGTCAGGATCAGGGGGCGGAAGGAAAGTTTCATGCTGGATCGGCCTCTTGTCGAATCTGAATATGCGCCCCGCAGGCCGCGACCTAGCGGGAAAAAGCTGAACGCTCAATGATTGGGATGATACGCCGGATCAGGCTTCGCCCTGACGAAGGCCGCGTTCGTCGATCCGCGACACCACCGCGTCGCGCACCGCGGGGGTCACGAACTTGCGGATATCGCCGCCGAAGATCGCGATTTCCTTGACGAGGCGCGAGGCGATCGGCTGCAAGCCGACGTCGGCCATCAGGAACACCGTCTCGATGCGGTCGTTGAGTTGCTGGTTCATCCCCGCCATCTGATATTCATATTCGAAGTCGGCGACCGCGCGCAGCCCGCGCACGATGACCGTGGCGCCCTCGCGCTCCGCGAAATCCATCAGCAGCGAGTTGAAACCGACGACGCGGATGTCACCGTCGATCGACGCGACCTCGGCCCTGACCATCTCTATGCGTTCGTCGTCGTCGAACAAAGGCGATTTGGTGATGTTCGTCGTCACCCCGATCACCAGCCGGTCGACGAGCTTCGCGCCGCGCCGGATGATGTCCATATGGCCGAGCGTGATCGGATCGAACGTCCCCGGATAAACCCCCACCCGCATCAATGATCCCTTTCCACCACATAGCGCGCGATCGCGCGCAGCAGCGCCGCCTCTTCGCCGAAACCGGCGAGATGCGCAATCGCCTGATCGACGAGCAGCCGCGCCTGTTCGCGCGCGCGGTCGAGCCCCATCAGCGTGACGAAGGTCGCCTTGCCCGCCGCGTCGTCCTTGTGCAGCGCTTTGCCTGCCAGCGCCTCGTCGCCCTCGACGTCCAATATGTCGTCGGCGATCTGGAAGGCGAGCCCGATGTCGCGGGCATAGCCGCGCAGCGGCCGGCGCCCCTCGGCGGGAACGCGCGCGAGGATCGCCCCCGCCTCGACCGAAAAGCCGATCAGCGCGCCGGTCTTGAGCTGCTGGAGCCGGGTGACGGTCGGCAGGTCGAAATCGGCGGTCTCGGCGACCAGGTCCATCATCTGCCCGCCTGCCATCCCCGACGGCCCCGCGGCGCGCGCGAGTTCGCAGCAGAGCTCGGCGCGCACGAACGGGTCGCCGTGCGTCGCGGGGTCGCACAGCCATTCGAAGGCGAGCGCGTGGAGCGAGTCGCCCGCAAGCACCGCGGTCGCCTCGTCATAGGCGCGGTGAACCGTCGGCTTGCCGCGGCGCATGTCGTCATCGTCCATGCACGGCAGATCGTCGTGGATCAGCGAATAGACGTGCATCGCCTCGACCGCCGCGCCGACGCGCAGGCTGGACGCGCGATCGACATGGAACAGGTCGCCCGCGGCGCGGACGAGCAAGGGGCGGAGCCGCTTGCCGCCCGCAATCGCGGCGTGGCGCATCGCCTCGTAAAGGCGCGCGCGCGGATCGGCGGGGATGGCGAGCAGCCGGTCGAACAGCGCGTCGATCCCGGCGGCGACCTCCTCCTGCGCGGCGGGCAGCAGATGCGCCGCCTGGGTCGTATCGCCGTCGGCGAGAGCCACCCGGCTCAGCTTTCGCCGAAGGGCGTGGTTCCCGCCGGCTGGCCGTCGGCACCCAGGCTGACCTGTTCGATCCGCGCCTGCGCCGCCGCGAGCCGCGCCTCGCAATGCTGGCGCAGCGCATGGCCGCGTTCGTAGAGCGCAACCGATTCCTCGAGGCTGACGTCGCCGCTTTCGAGCCGGCGGACGATGGTTTCGAGCTCGCCCATCGCGGCCTCGAACGACAGGGCGGAAATCTGCGGTGCGGGGGTGTCCGTCATGCGTCTGCTTTGGCCCCTTCGGCCCCCCGCGGTCAAGTGCGGTCAGGTCGCGCCGATTTCTTCTCCCCCGTCACCCCGGACTTGATCCGGGGTCCCGCTTGCTGCCGCCTGAAAGCGGGACCCCGGATCAAGTCCGGGGTGACGAAGAGCGGTAAATCACGCCGCGCCTTTCCATGCCGCCGTTCCGGCTTGACGACGCCGCGCGGCGCGATAGCATCCTCCCCATGTTCATCGGCCATTTCGCCCCTGCCCTGATCGCCGCCACGCGGCCGAAGGCGGCCGGGCTCGGCACCTTGTTCGTCGCTGCGCAGCTCGTCGATATCGGTTTCGCCGCGCTGCTGATCCCGGGGGTCGAGGCGATGCGGATCGTCCCCGGCATCACCGCGATGAACCCGATGGACCTTCATCACATGCCCTATACGCACAGCCTGCTCGGTGCCGCACTCTGGGCCGCGGCGTTCGGCCTGCTCGTCTGGTTCGGCACCAGGCGGCGCGAGGCCGCGATCGGCGCGGCGATCGTCGTCCTCTCGCACTGGTTTCTCGACCTGATCGTCCATATCCCCGACCTCACCCTGTTCGGCGCGCCGCCGAAGCTCGGGCTCGGCCTCTGGAACCATCCGCTGGCCGAAATGCCGCTGGAAATCCTGCTGACCTTCGGCGCGCTGCTTTATTATGCGCGGCGCACCGCGGCGCCTTCGGGTTCTATCCGGCTCTGGGTGCTCGCCGGACTGCTCGCGCTGGTGCAGGCGGTCGACTGGTTCGGATCGAAGGAGCCCTTCTATTCGATCTCGATCCCGGCGACGATGCTCGCCGCCTATGCCGTGCTGGCGGGCGTGGCGTGGTGGGCGGGCGCGAACCGGCGGCCTATCATCGCCCCATCCCGGGCATAAAAGCCATCAAGGGTCTGTTCCTATCGCGCGCGCGCGGCTAAAGGCGCGCCATG
>Ga0182745_1001893_pt1 | contig 19359 bp, 18 predicted proteins | sample eDN3rd30CKraftBY_FD_128523 | JGI IMG/M metagenome (GOLD analysis project Ga0182745, IMG submission 128523) | Enriched backyard soil microbial communities from Emeryville, California, USA - eDNA 3rd pass 30_C Kraft BY (version 2) (version 2) | ecosystem: Environmental > Terrestrial > Soil >...
CCGAATGTCGCTGTTATCCAAGCTTTTTGGAAAGGCTCCCGATCGCTCCATCGAAATCGAGTCGACCGGCGACCGCTTCACCGTCGGCGCCGGAGCCACGATTCTCGAGCGCGCGCTGGCGGAAGGAATCGCTTATCCGCACGACTGCACGGTGGGTACGTGCGGATCATGCCGGACGCGGCTGACTTCGGGTAAAGTCGAAGCCATCACCCCGTTCGGATACACCCTTAGCCGCGAGGAACTCGAGGCAGGCTATATTCTGGCGTGTCAGGCTCTCCCGAAGAGCGACTGCCGGCTCGAAGTCGAGATCGGTGATGCTGCGGGAGCGGCGGCCGAGCGGCAAGGCGCGCGTCTGGAGTCTACCGCTCCGCTCACCCATGATATTCTCGAGGTCACTCTCACAGTTGATAAACCGATAAACTATCGTGCCGGACAATATGCCAACCTCCATTTCGGCGATGGAAGCGTCCACCGCTCCTACAGCTTCGCCGAGGCACCGCGCGCCGGCGGAACACGGTCCCCGCGTTTCTTCATCCGCCATGTTCCGGGCGGACTGTTTACCGACAAGCTGTTCGGCGGCACGCTTGGTGGGGAGCCACTGGAAATCGACGGACCTCACGGCAATTTCTGGCTTCGCGAGGGCAAGGGCCCGATCATCTGCATAGCAGGCGGCTCGGGTCTGGCACCCATCCTGAGCCTGCTCCAGGACGCCGCGAATCGCCGCGTTCGCCGCGACTGCGTGCTGCTCTTCGGCGGCCGCGGCGCGCGCGATATCTATGGGTCCGAGGCGATCTCCGCCATACGCAACGCCTGGACCGCGAGCTTCGATTTCTGGCCGATACTGTCCGAGGAAGCCAATCCCGAATTCCGCTCCGGCTTCGTCACCGACTATGTGCCGCAAGCCCTCGAGCGCCTCGGACCCGGCGCGCATGGCTATATGTGCGGTCCGCCGCCGATGATCGATGCCGGCATCGCCGCCCTGACGGCGGCCGGCGTCGCGCTGCCCGACATTCATTACGACAAATTCACAGACGCCAGCACCGGCGCGTAAGACCATGGAGAGAGACATGACCCTCGATCGCGACAATTTCTTCATCGCCGGACAATGGCAAGCGCCATCGACGTCGCGGCGGTTCACCATATATAACGCATCGACCGGCGAAATCGCCGCGACCGTTCCCGAAGGCGTCGAGGCCGACGTCGATGCGGCGGTCGCCGCGGCGCGGCACGCCTTCGACAATTCGCCCTGGCCCAAACTGCCGGCGGCGGAACGCGCCTCGGTCATGCTGCGGTTCATGGACGCACTCATTTCCCGCGGGAGCGCGATCGCCGAGGCGGTGAGCCTCCAGAATGGCATGCCGATCACGCTCGCCAATATGCTCGAGGCGCAGTTCCCGGCCGGCGTCCTCCAATATTATGCGAGCCTCGCCGATCAGCTGACTGCGTCCGAAAGCCGCCCGTCCCAGATGGGCCAGGAGACGCTCGTCGAGCGCGCGCCCGTCGGCGTCGTCGCCGCGATCGTGCCGTGGAACTTCCCCGTCACCCTCGCCTTCAGCAAGATCGCACCCGCGATGCTCACCGGTTGCACATTGGTCATCAAACCTTCGCCCGGCACGGTGCTCGACAGCTATCTGGTTGCGGAGGCGGCGATCGAGGCCGGCGTGCCGGCCGGGGTTATCAATATCGTCGCCGCCGACCGCGACGTCGGCGCCTATCTCGTTTCGCATCCCGATGTGGACAAGGTGGCCTTCACGGGCTCGACGGCCGCGGGCCGCGCGATCGCCGCGCAGTGCGGACAGATGCTGCGCCCCGTCACGCTCGAACTCGGCGGCAAATCGGCCGCGCTTCTGCTCGACGATGTCGACCTCGCAAACTTCCTTCCGGCGATCCCGCTGGTGAGCATGCTCAACAACGGCCAGGCCTGCTACAACGGCACGCGCATCCTCGTTCCGGACGCGCGCTACGGCGAGATCGTCGATGCGATCGCTGCGACGGTATCGAGCTTCAGCGTCGGCGATGCCCGCGACCCCGCCACGCATGTCGGGCCGATGGCATCGGCCGCACACCGCGACCGCGTCGAATCCTATATTGCCAAGGGCCGCGCCGAAGCACGGCTCGTTGCCGGCGGCGGACGCCCCAAGGGACATAATAGCGGCTGGTTCGTGGAACCCACCGTTTTCGCCGACGTCGGCAATGATGCGGTGATCGCGCAAGAGGAGATATTCGGCCCGGTCCTGTCGGTCATCCGCTACGCCGACGAGGATGATGCCGTTCGCATCGCCAACAGCTCGCAGTTCGGCCTCGGTGGCTCGGTGTGGAGCAGCGACCAGGGCCATGCGATCGACGTCGCGCGCCGCGTCGAGAGCGGGACGGTCGGCGTCAATGGCTACATGCCCTCGCTCGGCTCGCCCTTCGGCGGGATCAAGGCCAGCGGAATGGGCAGCGAGTTCGGCCCGGAGACGCTGGCGGGATATCAGCGGACCAAGTCGATCTACGTCATGGGATGATAGGCAAAGGGCGCCGCTAGCACGGCGCCCTTTCCTGCCGCAGCGAAAGCCAGGACCCGATCAACCGGTCTGGCCGGTTCGCGCAAGGTGCCGCTCGCGCGCGACGAGATAGAGCGGAAAGGCGAAGCAGGTGCCGACGAACGACAGGGCGAAATAGAGCCAGCCCTTTCGAGCCCCCAACCCGATCCGCGCCGCGTCGGGCACGACCCAGATCATGAAGATGATCCACGCGGCGAGAATGTCGATCGTCAGAAAGGCCGCGGCGCTGCCGCTCCGATAGGCGTCGATGAAAAAAGTGGGGAGAAGCAGCAGATTTCCTCCTTCTCTCACCCAGGCGATACCATGCCACCAGGCCGCCGCCGCGGACGCGGCGGCGATCAGGATATAGAGCGCGTGCCTGAGAGCCATCAGCTGGCGGCCCATGCGCCGGCCGGTCGCTCGTCGAACCAGTCCGGCCAGCCCGCCGCGCGGTTCTGCGCGCGCGCGAGCTCACGCTCTTCGGGGGTCGCGAGCTCATTGTCCCACCGCTTCAGCGCCGGCTTGATGATCATATTGTGCCAGAGCGGCGGGATCAGGGCCGAGAAGAAGCAGACGAACACGCTTGGCATCGGGATCCATTGACGGTCGGGCCGCAGTTCGTGGAATGCCGCAAAACTGTCGGTGTGGTGATCGGCGTGGTTGGTGATCTCGAACCCCATGACGCGCGAGAGCGGCTTGAGATGATTCCACACGTGCCGGCGAGCGATCGCGCCGCCCTCGACCCGGACGAGGCCGTAATGCTGGAAATAGTTGAAGCTCTCGACCCAGAAGCGCGCGCCGACCATGCCGGCGAGCACGACCGCGACTGCTGTCCAGCCGCCGATGGCGAAGATGATGCTCTGCATTACGACCTGGGCGAGAATCGCCTTCCAGATCCGGTGCCGGATCGACCATCGGCCATAGCCCTGCTTCTCGAGACTGTCGCTTTCCATGCGCCAGGCGTCGCGGGTGCTGTGGATGACGGCCTTGCCGGTGAAGGCGTAGAGCGAGATCCCGCGCGGCGCCGTATCGCCGTCCCGAACGGTCGCCACGTCGAGGTGGTGGCCGGTGACATGCGCGATCTCGCGCGTGCAATCGAGATAGCAGACCTGCGCGTAGGTCCCGATGAAGCGGCGCAATTTCCCGCGCTGGTGGTAGAGTTCATGCGATGCCGGAACGAGCGGAACGACGCTCATCCAGGCCAGCGACAGGATGGCGCCCGCATATTGCCAGGCCGTGATGGCCTCGGCGTTCCGGACCCAGAAGGCTGCCATCATATAGAGACCGACCGCGAGAAGGGTCGACAGCCAGATCGGCAAATCCGCGAGCATACCGCGCTTCATCGCGCGCGGGCGCATGTCGTTCGACAGCGCCGAGTCGATCAGCCCCAAGAGCGGCAGCGACGCGATACCGATAAAAACCCAGTTCCCGCCGAGCGCGAACCCCGCATAGGCTGCGAGTTGTACAAGCACCGGAACATAATAACGCAAATAGTCCATTCGTCCTCTCCCAAGGCGATTTCCATATTGCGTATCATCATTACGCATAAAGGTAAAGCACCTTATTATCGTCGGAGAAAAAGCGTTGCCCCGACACGCATTCGGGGCCTATTCAGCCCGGGATGAAGATGCGCGACCTCGAAAAGCGAACCGGCGTCCATCGCGAGACGATCCGGGTCTATTTCCGCCACGGCCTGCTTCCCGAGCCCGCCCGGCCCGCGACGAATGTCGCCGACTATGGCGAGGAGCATGTCCAGGCGATCCTTGCCGTGCGCAAACTCCAGCGCGACGACGGACTTACCCTTCCCCAGATCAAGGAAGCGCTGAGAGGGCAGAATGCCGACGGGCGGGTCGATGCCGCCGCCTTCCGGAATCTCGAGGCCCTCGTAGCCGCACGGGTCGGCCTCGATGGCGAGGTGCTGATCGAGACGCTCACCGCGGCCTGGCCGCATGCATTGGACGACGCGAAGGTGTTCGAGCGGCTCGGGATCGTCTCGATCGTCAAAACGGCGAAGGGACCCGCGCTCAGCATCACGGACAGCCGCCTCGTCACGATCTGGCAGCTGATGCGGGCCGAGGGATACACCGAGGAAAACGGCTTTCCACCCGAAGTCGTCGACTTCTACGCGGGTCCCGCCGATCTCATCGCCCGCGAGGAATCGCAGCGCTTCGTCGATGCGACCGAGGGCCGGATGAACGATCCCGATGCCGCGCGGCTATTCCACGCCGGTATCCGCCATATGATCGACTTTTTCGGGCTCCTGCGTATCAAGCGCCTGATGCACTATATCCATTTCGACGATGTGCTGGGTCATGCCGTGGCGGCCAATCGCGATGCGAAGGGCCCGCCGAGATAGGCAGGATAGCGTAGCTCGCTCACGATCGCATAGTCCGCCATTCGCAGCTCTTCGCCGCTCCGCGTATCGGCCCAGGCGGCGACGAGTTCGCGTGCCTCGGATCGCGCGGCTTCGCTCTCCCATTTTCCGGCCAGAGGCCGGAGCGCCTCGATCGCATCGGCGATGAAGCCCGGCAGTGCCTCTTTCCGGGCCAGACGGTCGTAATCGGTTTTTCCGAGGAACAGCGTCTGGATCATATTGCGCGGCTCGGGACGCTGGATGAGATAGGAAAAGATCGACATTTCGCTGCGGATCGCACCTTCAAACGTCTGCGGCAGCCCGAATTCCACACAGTCCAATATTGCGATCGGTGCGGGATAATAGCCGCCCGTTTCCTCCATGACGCGCGCCCGGACGGGATCGATCTGCGCCGAGACGGTGGCAGGATGCGGATCCGCCCAATCGGCCCGGTCCCAGGGCTGATGCGGACGATCGGCCGACAGCAGCCACGCCTCCGCCGCCGCCACCTCCTCCCCGGCCGGAACGACTTCGTTCACAAGCCCCGCTTCGCGCGCTTCGGTACCCGACAGCCGGCCGCCTTCCAGCAGGATCGGGAGCGCCTTCTCGACGCCGATCAGGCGCGGCAGGCGCTGCGTTCCGCCAGCGCCCGGGAGGAGGCCGACGAGCGATTCCGGAAGCCCGAGCGCTGCGCGCGGGCTATCGGCGAGCACCCGATAGTGCGTCGCGAGTGCGAGCTCGCAGCCGCCGCCGAGCGCGAGTCCGGCGATGGCCGACGCGACCGGCTTTCCGGCGGTTTCGAGGGCGCGAAGCGCCGCGCTCAGCGGGAAGAAGTGATTGAAGGCGAGGTTGAAGCGCGCCCGCTCCGGCGCGGCGACGATCATGTCATAGGCAACGCCGAGTTCGGTAAGATCCGCCCCGGCGCAAAAGGCCGTCTCCTTGCCCGACCGGACAAGAACGCCGCGCACGTCGCTGTCCGCGAGCCAGGCGGCGAAGGCTCCGAGCTCATGGATCGCAGCATTCGAGAAGACGTTCATCGTCCGTCCCGGCACGTCGAAGACCAGATGGACAAGACCATTGTCCTGAAACTCGAGCCGGAATTGTTCCATCGCGGGCGGCGTGTCGGACATGATACTTCCTTCTTTCACCGGGCGGATGCCAGCTCGGCCTTGCGGACCTTCCCGGCATCGTCGCGGACGGGATGGGTTCGGGTTTCGAGGCTGCGCGGATGCTTCTCGCGCGCGAGCCACGGGTTGAGGAACCGGCCGAGGTCGGCGAGGTTCAAGGCGCCCTCATCGGCCTCGACGACGGCGTGCACCGCCTCGCCAAGGTCGGGGTGCGCTATGCCGACAACCGCGCAGGACCGCACTGCGGGGTGGCGAAGGATCGCGGCCTCGACCTCGGCCGGCCAGATGTTCACGCCGCCCGAGATGATGAGGTCGGTGCGCCGGTCGGCGAGATAGAGATAGCCCTCGGCATCGAGGCGCCCGATGTCTCCGACCGATTCCCAGCCGTCGGCCGACGCGCGCCGTTGTGCGCGGATGTATCGATAGGTCGAGCCGGGGCCGCCGGGCGGCATGGCGAACACCTCGCCTTCCTCACCCGCGTCGCATTCCCGGCCTTCCGCATCGAGGATGCGGATGCGACCGCCGCCGATGGGTCGTCCCACCGATCCCGGCCGCCTGAGCCACTCGCGCCCGCCGATCCAGCAGCGCACGAGTCCCTCGGTCGCACCATAGACTTCCCAGATATGGTCCGCGCCGCACCAGTCGATCCACGCCTGTTTGAGCCAGGGCGCCATCGGTGCCGCCGTATGAACGACCATTGCCCAGCGCGACAGGTCGAAGCAGGCGCGCGCCGGCACCGGCAGCGCCATGATCCGGTGCATCATCGTCGGGACCATGAGCGACCAGGTCGCTCCCTCGTCGTCGATAAGCCCCAGCGCCTCGCGCGCATCGAACTTCGCCATCGTGACGATCGTCGATCCGCGCCACAGCGCGAAGATCGCCGCGCTGAAGGGGGCGTTGTGATAGAGCGGACCCGGAACGAGCACGCAGCTGTCCGCAGGAATGCCGATGAATTCGGCACCCTCGGCAAAGCCCGCTGCGCGTCCGTCGACGATGACCTTGGGTATGCCGGTGCTGCCGCCGCTCGTGCAGGCTTTCCACGCTGCAGCCATATGGCCCGAGGCCTCGGCCAGCGGCGCGGCGCGGTCGGGGCCCTCGCCTGCCTCCACGACGACGGCGGGCTGCATCACATCGATGATGGCGCTTCGCTCGTGATCGGTGAGCTTCCAGGAAATCGGCGCCGGCGTCGCGCCGGCGCGGTAGATCCCGAACGCCAGGGCGATGAAATCGGGTCCGTTCGGCAGGGCGAATGCCACGAGATCGTCCGCCCCGACACCGCGCTCGATCAGCCACCCGCACCATTGCGAGGAGCGCCGGTCGAGATCGCCCCACGTCCAGCGCTCCGCGCCGTGCACGATCGCAAGGCGGCCAGCTGGACAGGCGGCTGGAACGTCGGCGAGCGGGCGCATCGTCAGAAGCCGACCTGGTCGCCGCCCTTGAGGGCAAGTATTTCGCGAGCCTCGTCGGGCGTTGCCGCCTCGAGCCCGAGCCCCTCGATGATCTGCCGCACGCGCGTCACCTGCGATGCATTGCTCGGCGCGAGCTCGCCGCGGCCGAGCCAAAGCGAGTCCTCGAGACCGACGCGGACATGGCCGCCCATCGAGGCTGCCATCGCGGCGACCTTCATCTGCGCCGCGCCCGCGGCGAGCACCGACCAGCGATAGGCATCGCCGAACAGCCGGTCGGCGGTGCGCTTCATGTGCATCACCTCGTCGGGATGCGAACCGATCCCCCCGAGCAGCCCGAAACAGGTCTGGATGAAGAGCGGCCCTTCGACGAGCCCCTCCTTCCAGAAATAGTGGAGATTGTGGAGATGGCTCGTGTCATAGCATTCGAACTCGTACCGCGCGCCGGTTGCGTTCAAGGTTTCAAGGGCATAGCGAATGTCCTTGAAGCTGTTGCGAAAGACGAGATCGTGGCTCCCCTCGAGCATGGCGGGCTCCCACTCATGCTTGAAGTCCTTGTAGCGTTTCAGCATCGGGAACAGGCCGAAGTTCATCGAGCCCATGTTGAGGCTCGCCACTTCGGGCTTCCAGACCGCCGCCGGCTGGACCCGTTCCTCGACCGGCATATAGGGCGACCCGCCCGTCGTGAGGTTCACGACAACGTTCGACCGCTGCTTGATGACGCGAAGGAAGGGCTCGAAGGCTTCGGGACTCTGGTCGGGCCGACCGTCTTCCGGATTGCGCGCATGGAGATGGACGATCGCCGCGCCCGCTTCGGCGGCGCCGAGCGCGCTCTCCGCTATTTCTTCGGCGGTGACCGGGAGGTGCGGCGACATCGAGGGCGTGTGGATCGACCCTGTAATCGCGCAGCTGATGATGACCTTGTTTCCGCTCATGCCGTCTTCCTTCACAATGTCTCTGCAATTTTCCGCCAGCCCGCCCCCAGCGCAGGGCGGTGATCGGGCGCCGCGATGGCGATCAGGGCAGCCGCCCGGTCCGCGAAGCTCCTGCCCCTGAGGTCGGCCGCGCCGAACTCGGTTGCGACGATGTCGATGTCCATGCGCCCGAGCGCCACGGGTCCGGGCGACTGGCCGGGCACCACGATCCGGCTGATCGCGCCGCGCGCCGCCGTCGCCGGCAGCGCCACGACACGAAGCCCACCGCCGAGCCGCGCTCCGGCCGCAAAATCCTGCGCCCCTCCCGGGCCCGACAACAGCCCTTTGGGCGTGAGCTCGGCATAGGCCTGCCCGAACAGATCGACCTCGAGTGCCGAATTGATCGCGACGAAGTTCGCAATGGCGCCAATGATCGCGATATTGTGCGTGACGGCCGCTGGCATGAAGGCAAAGGCTTCGCCGCCAATAGCGGTGTAGAGCCGCCGTGATCCGATCGCGACGCCGGCCGTGACTGCCTGGCCGTCCGCCAGCGCCCCCGCTTCGAGAAGATCGACGACCTCGTCGACGATCAGCCCGCTATGAATGCGAAGGTTCCGCCGACCGGTGAGCGCGCGGAGGATCGCTCCGGGGATCTTTCCGACCCCCATCTGGAGCGTCGCATCGTCACCGATATGGGGCGCAACATGCGCCGCGATCGCATCGGCGACCGGGTCGCGGGTCGGGTCGGGCTCCGAATCGAAACCGACGGCGGCCTCGGCAAATGCCGTCAGCTCGCGAAAGGGAATACCCGGGTCGCCGCGCGTTCGCGGCATCGCCGGATTGATATGCGCTATGCGAACGGGGATTGCCGGCCAGAGTTCTGCCGCGAAGTCCACCGCGGGTCCGAAGCTGCAATTGCCCTCGTCGTCGGGCGGCGCAACCATACAGATCAGTGCGTCGATCCGGAGCGCGTGCAGCCGGTGTCGGATCTCATTGTAGCACAGCGGAAAATGGGTGATGCGGCCTCCAGGGGCCGCCTTGAGTTCGGGCGTGACAAAGAATGTTTCCACGCGGCAGGCGTCGTTTGCGAGATAGGTGTGGCGGTTGACGCCCGGCACAAAGATCCCCGTGAAGGTCATCGCGCCGAGCGCCTCGCCCGCCTCCATCACCGCCTCGGCGAGCAAGATCGACTCCCCCGAGGCGCCCGTCACCAGGACGCGCCCGCCCTTCGGCAGCAGGGCTACCAGATCGGCGGGCGCGAGGCGGTGCGGAGACAAGACGGCGAACTTCTTATTTCACATATTTGTGAAATTCGGGCGCCCGCTTCTCCTTGAAGGCGCGCATGCCTTCCTTCGATTCCTCGGTGTCGTAGAAGAGCTTGACCGAGTTCAGTGCGAGCATCGAGATACCGCGGATATTGTCGCTGTCGGCATTGAAACTGCGCTTGGCGAGCGCCAGCGCGGTCGGCGAACGCTGCGCCAGGATGTCGGTCCATTCGGTAACGGCCGCATCGAGCTCCCCCGCCGGAACGACACGGTTCACCAGGCCCATCTCGAGCGCTTCCTGCGCGCTGTACTGAAGGTTGAGATACCAGATTTCACGCGCCTTCTTGTCCCCGACATGGCGCGCGAGAAAGGCCGTGCCCCAGCCCGCGTCGACCGAGCCGACCTTGGGGCCTACCTGCCCCAGCTTTGCCGTGTCGGCTGCAATGCTGAGATCGCAAAGAGTCGCAAAAACATGGCCGCCGCCGATCGCGAAGCCATTGATGCGCGCGATCACCGGTTTCGGAATGTCGCGGATAACCGACTGGAGTTCGTCGATCGGAAGCCCGACGATGCCGCGGCCGTCATACTGGCCGTCCTTCGCGCTCTGGTCTCCGCCGGTGCAGAAGGCCTTTTCGCCCGCACCTGTAAGGACCACTGACGACACTTCGCGGTCATCGGCCGCGAGCTTGAAGGCCGCGATGAGTTCCTCGATCGTCTGGGCGCGGAAGGCGTTGTAGAGTTCGGGGCGATTGATGATCACCCATGCGGCGCGGCCGCGAACTTCGTAAATGACGTCTTCGAAACTGGCTGGATCAATCATTGCACTTCTCCTGAAACGGGTGGTCTGCGGTAGATGGCCGATGCGCGTCCGATCCTCCGGCCGGCGACCGTGATCAGCGACTGGACGAAGAGCATCGTGCGGGTCTGGTTCATGAGTTCGATCTGTGCCTCGACGAGCTCACCGAGCTGCGCCGGCACGAAATAGTCGACGCTGAGCGTTATCGTGGGCGTGTGCGCCGCGCCCGACTCGCAGCCGGGCCAGACCGCGACGATCATGGCGTCGGAGAAGGTCGCGAGGGCACCGCCGTGGCAGGTGTCGACGGGGTTGAGGTGCTGCTCGCCGACGCGAAAGGCCATGCGGCAGCCCGGCCGGTCGAGAAAGACCGGTCCGAACCGTTCGCTATAGCCCTTGCCTAGGTCGACGAGCGCATAGCCGGGAGGCGGCGCTTCGGACATGAGCTGATCAGATCATGTTCATGCCGCCGGCGACCGAGAAGGTCTGGCCGGTGATGAAGCTTGCATCGTCGGAGGCGAGAAAGGCGACGATACCGGCATAATCCTCGGGCTCGCCCATCCGCTTCAGCGGAATGCCGCGGACCATTGCATCCTTCCACTTCACCGCCTGCTCGCCTTCGCCGAGGACGCTCGCCATCATCGGCGTGTTCGTCGGGCCGGGGCAGACGACGTTCAGAAGGACGCCCTTCGACGCGAGTTCGCGCGCAACCGACTTGGTGAAGCTGATCAGGCCGCCCTTGCACGCCGAGTAGACGGCTTCGTTGCTGGTGCCGACGCGCGCCGCGTCCGATGCGATGTTGATGATCCTGCCGCCGCCGCGCGCGACCATGCGCGGCGCCACCGCATGATGGGTGAAGAGCGGGCCATAAAGGTTGATCGCGATGATCTTGTCCCAGAGCGACTTGTCGGTCGCGAGGAACGGCGCCGGCTTGTCCCAGCCGGCATTGTTGACCAGTGCCCAGACGGGACCGAGATCGGCCTCGACGGCCTCGACTGCGGCGTTCACCGCGTCCTGGTCGCTGACGTCGAGCGCATAGGTCTTGATGACCGCACCGTCGCCTGCAATTCCGGCGGTCTCCTCGCCTGCTTCGGGCTTGAGATCGAAAATGGCGACCTTGCAGCCTTCTGCCGCGAGGCGGAGCGTAAGCGCCCGGCCGATACCCTGACCGCCACCAGTGACGATCGCTGTTTTACCCTGCAAACCCAACACCATTTCTCTCCTGATAGCTAAGTCATGAATTCGGGATCGGAGCCCGCCGTCTCGCCATCGCTGCCGGCGATTTCGAGGAGCGTCTCCTTGATGGTCATCAAGGTCGCGGCCGCGGCATTCAGCGCGTCCTCCGACACATTTTCGAGGATCTGGATCTCGATCTGTTCGACATTCTCGCGGATGGTGTTCACCATCTTGCTGCCCGAGCGAGTGAGATAGACGCGCCGCGCGCGCCCGTCGCTGGCATCGGCCCGGCGCTCGACGAAGCCCGCCGACTCCATGCGGTCGAGAAGACCGCCGATCGCAACCTTCGTGAGGTCGAGATCGAGAGCGAGCGCGGTCTGCGTCATCCCGTCGCGGCGCGACAGGAAGGCGAGCACCCACCATTGCGAACGGGTGATGCCGAGGGGCTTCAGCGCCCGGTCCACGACGACGCGGCGAAGTCGCGACACGTCATGGATAAGAAAGCCGAAGCGAAGTCCGGTATTGAGGTCTTTGGTCACAGCAGATCCTTGGTGTTGGTTTGCACCGCCACCGCTAGACCCGATTGAAAGATTTTCAAATGGGACTGTTCCGGAATCTTCGCGACCGATCTTCGCCATGGTCTCAGGCCCTGCCCTTCTTGAGCTTGCCCTTGAACATCTCGCGCGCAATGATCGTCTTCATGATCTCGATCGAGCCGCCCGCGATCTTGACGATGCGCGCGTCGGCATAGGCCCGGCAGATCGGATATTCCCACATATAGCCCCAGCCGCCGAACAGCTGCAGGCACTTGTCCGCCGCCTCGCAGTGAAGCTCGGAAGTAACCATCTTGGCCATCGCGGCGTCGACCGGATCGAGCTTGCCCTCCATGAAAAGCGCGATGCACTTGTCGGTGAAGACGCGCGCCATCACCGAGCGCGCCTTCAAATCCGCGAGCACGAACTGGGTGTTCTGGAAATCGCCGATCGACTGACCGAACGCCTGGCGCTCGGCGGTATAGTCGACGGTCCATTCGATCATGACCTCGGTCACCGTCGCCGAGCGGATCGCCTGCGCGAGCCGTTCCTGCGGCAGCTTGGTCATCATGAGCGCGAAGCCCTGCCCTTCGCTGCCGAGCATGGCGCTCGAGGGGATCCGCATGTTGTCGAAGAAGAGCTCGGACGTATCCTGCGCCTTCATTCCCAATTTATCGAGGTTCTGTCCGCGATTGAAGCCCGGGGTCGCAGCGTCGACGAGGAACAGGGTGACGCCATGCGCGCCCGCCTGACTATCGGTCTTCGTCGCGAGCACGATGACGTCGCAAAGCTGGCCGTTCGATATGAACACCTTCTGGCCGTTGATCACGAACTCGTCGTCGTCGCGCACCGCCTGGGTACGGACCGCCTTGAGATCGCTTCCGGCGTGCGGCTCGGTCATGCCGAGCGATCCGATCGCCTCGCCCTTCACCATTTTCGGAAGCCAGTGACGCTTCTGCTCGTCGGTGCCGAACGACAGGATATAGGTCGCGACGAGATCGGTGTGGATCAGAAAACCGGGGCCGCTCGCCCCGACGCGCCAGAGTTCCTCATAGACGACAGCGTCGAAGAGATAGTCGAGGCCGAGCCCGCCATATTCTTCAGGAACGGTGCAGCACAGGAGGCCGGCGGCGCCGGCCTTCAGCCAGAGCTCGCGGGGGACGATGCCGTCCTTTTCCCATTGCTCGTGATAAGGGACGATTTCCTTCTCCACGAACTTGCGAACGCTGTCGCGCCACATTTCATGCTCTTCGCTGAAGATGTTCCGTTCGATCATCGCCGATGCCCCTTGTTTGTCTTTTCCATCAGCCGGCCCGATTGGCCTTGTCGCGCTGCGTCGACTGTTCGATCGCCTCGCGCGCCGCCTGCCACTGGCCGTCGGTCATTTCGGTTAGATCCGCGAAGGTGCCCGGCCCGGCGAGATGCTGGCCGCCATCGATCGCGATCGTCTGCCCGGTCAGATAATCGCAGCCGTCCGAGAGCAGGAAGGTGATGAGATTCTGGAGCTCGGGCATCGCGCCGTAGCGGCGGAGCGGCACGGTCTCATGGCTCGTCGCCGAGGATTTCGCGTCGGGAATGGGGTTGAGCTTCTCCCAGGCGCTTTCGGTCGGGAACGGGCCAGGTGCCGTCGCATTGAGGCGGATCCCGTAAGGACCCCACTCGACCGCCAGCGACATGGTCATTGCGTGGAGCGCGGTCTTCGCCATCGCCGAGGGAACGACAAATGCCGATCCCGACCAGACCCAGGTCACGAGATTGCTGACGACCGCGCCCTTGATCCCTTCAGCGATCCAGCGCTTGCCGAGCGCGAGGGTGACGTGGAAGCTTCCGTCCATCACGGTCGAGGTCACGGCGCGAAAGCCGCGCGGGCTGAGCTGCTTGGTGGGCGCGATGAAATTTGCGGCCGCGTTGTTCACGAGCGACGTGAGCGGTCCCGTTTTCCAGATCGCATCGACCATCGCATCGACCTGATCGGCGTCGCGGATATCACAAGTATGCCAATGTACTTTTCCCGTCGCGCCGGCCCCGATCTCTGCCGCGGCGGCTTCGAGAACATTCGCGCGGCGTCCGCAAATATGGACGATCGCCCCCTTGGCGGCGAGCGCCCTGGAGATTTCGAGGCCTAGCCCGGAACCGCCGCCCGTCACGAGAATCGATTTGCCCGCGAGTACGTCGGACCGGAATATTTCCATGATTGACCTCTTCCCCGTCTGCGCTTCCAGCTGTGCGGCGTCCCGCATCTCAAATTTCGTGAACCAGTTTACAACTTCCAAAATAGCTGTCAAGGATGGTTGCAGGAAACAACTGAAACAAGTGCGGGAGGAAGCGAAAGGTGACGCAACAACCGGGGGCGATTGTGGCCGTCGGCGGCTATTTGCCGCTATTGCGGCTTGACCGCGCACAGGCAGCCAAATCGCTGAGACATTTCGGCCTCGGGGGCCGTCAGGCCGGGTACCGGGCCGTGGGCGGCTGGGACGAGGACGCCTTCACTTTCGCGGCGGAGGCGAGTCGCGCGCTCGTCGAGTCGCCGCCGTCGAAGATCGCTTTCGCATCGACCTCGGCGCCCTTCACCGATCGCTCGCATGCGGCGCTGCTCGTCGATGCGCTCGCGCTTCCCCGCGCGACGCGGACTGCCGACAGCGCAGGAACGCGGCGCTGCGCGGTCTCGGCATTGCTCGACGCGCTGCTTGGCGGCGAAGACAGCGTCGTCGCAGCGGGCGAACGCCGCCCGGCCAGGGCAGGCAGCCCCTCGCATCTCGCTTATGGCGACGGCGGCAGCGCCGTGCGCACCGGGACAGATGGCGCGGCCCGGCTCGTCGGCTGGGCCTCGATCGCCCACGATCTCCTCGATAGCTACGCCTCGCGCGGCCACGAGACGGCCTATCCGAGCGAAGAGCGTTTCGTGCGCGACGTTGCGACCGCTGCCGTCATCGTCCCGGCGATTGCCGAGGCCTGCGCGACGGCCGGCATCTCGCCCGCCGAGATCAACGCCGCCGCGGTCCATGAGCCGCTCGGCGGCATGTGGAAGGATATCGCGCGCAAGGCCGGCATCACCGCGCCGAACCATGCCTCGACGCTCGCCGAACGCGCCGGCGATCTCGGGGCAGCGCATGCCCTCTTCGCGCTCGGCCTCGCGCTTGAGAGCGCGCGTCCCGGCGATCTCGTGCTCCTGGCGGGTTTCGGCAGCGGCTGCGATGCGCTCGTCTTCCGCGTCGATGCCAAGGTGCCGGGTGCATCAGCGGTTCGCGCGGTGCTCGGCAGCGGCGAGGCGAGCGCCGACTATGTCCGCTTTCTGGCCCTCACCGGCAATCTCGATCTCGATTTCGGCGTCCGGTCCGAGTTCGAGCAAAAGGCGCAGGCGACGGTGCTCGAGCGCTATGGCCGCGATACGATCGGCTTCATCGGCGGACGCGATGCCGCGGGCAATGTCCAGTTCCCCAAGACGCCGATTCCCGTTCGCCCCGGCGCCGACGGCCGCGAAGCGCTCGAGGACGTCCGGCTCGCCGATCTGCCCGCCAGGGTCGCCTCGGTCACCGCCGACCGGCTGAACTTCACTCCCGATCCGCCCTTCTGGTTCGGGCTCGTCCAGTTCGACAATGGCGCGCGCATCCTGATGGAATTCACCGATGCGAGCGGACCGGGCTTCGCCGTCGGCGACGCGCTCGGCATGCGGCTCAGGATCAAGTCGATCGACAAAAGGCGCGGCATGCGGACCTATTTCTGGAAAGGCGCGCCTCTGGCGCGGCCGCAATTGGAGGCCTGAGATGGCGACGGGTATCAAGGACCGGGTGGCGATCATCGGCATGGGCTGCTCGGTGTTCGGCGAACGCTGGGACCGCGGCGCCGACGATCTGATGATCGAGGCCTTCGAGGAAGCGATCGCCGACGCCGGCATCGACCGCGCCCAGATCGAGGCCGCCTGGATGGGCAATGCGCTCGACGACATCAATATCGGCAACTCCGCCCTCCCCCTCGCCCATGCGCTGCGCCTCCAGACCATTCCGGTGAGCCGCGTCGAGAATATGTGCGCCACCGGGACCGAGGCGCTCCGCGCCGCCGTCTATGCCGTGGCCTCGGGCGCGATCGACTTCGGTCTCGCGCTCGGCGTCGAGAAATTGAAGGACACGGGCTATGGCGGCCTCCCCTTGCGGACCAAGGGCCTCGCGAACGACCTCTGGATGCCCTATGGTTCGGCTCCCGGCACCTTTGCGCAGCTCGCCGGCGCCTACAGCGCCCGCCATTCGCTGGGCAGCGGCGACCTCAAGCAGGCGATGGCGCATGTGAGCTGGAAGAGCCATCAGAATGGCGCGCTCCATGGCAAGGCGCATCTCAGGAAAGCGGTCGAAATGGAGACCATCCTGAAGGCGCCGATGATCGCCGACCCGCTCGGGCTGTTCGACTGCTGCGGAGTGTCCGACGGGGCCGCCTGCGCGATCGTGACCACTCCCGAGATCGCAAGGAGCCTCGGCGTCGACAATCCGGTCACCGTCAAGGCGATCCAGCTCTCGGCAAGCAACGGCTGGGAGATGGGCTATAGCGAATGGGATGGCGCCTCGGTGCGCAACACGCAGGTCGCAGCCGGCCGCGCCTATGCCGAGGCCGGCATCAAGGATCCGCGCGCCGAGATTTCGCTGACCGAGGTCCACGACTGCTTCTCGGTCACCGAACTCGTCACGATGGAGGATCTCGGCCTCTCCGATCCGGGCCGCGCCCCCTTCGACATTCTCGACGGCAAGTTCGACCGGGGCGGCGGGATCCCCTGCCAGACCGATGGCGGCCTCAAATGCTTCGGCCATCCGGTGGGCGCCTCGGGTCTGCGCATGGCCTATGAGGTCTATAACCAGCTGAAGGGCCGCGCCGGCGAGCGCCAGCTCGCCAATGTCGACTTCGGCCTCACCCACAATCTCGGCGGCGCGCCGTTCAACAGCGTCGCGGCGGTCTCGATCCTCGGCCGTCTCGACTAGGAGCAATCACATGGCAGGGCTTTATTTCGAGCAGTTCACCGTCGGGCAGGTCTTCGATCACGAGATTCGCCGCACGGTGACCGACATGGACAATATTCTCTTCAGTTCGCTGACCTATAACCCGGCGGCGATCCATATCGATCATGCCTATGCGGCGACGACCGAGTTCGGCAAGCCGCTGATGAACTCGATCTTCACGCTCGGTCTCGTCATTGGTCTCTCTGTCCAGGATACCACCCTCGGCACGACGATTGCCAATCTCGGCATGACCGAGACCACCTTCCCCAAGCCCGTCTTCGCGGGCGACACGATCCGCGCGCGCACGACGGTCGTCGAACTGCGCGACAGCAAGTCGCGTCCGACGCAGGGTATCGTCACCTTCGAGCATCTCGGGCTCAACCAGAAGGACGAGATCGTCTGCCGCACGCTGCGCGGCGCACTGATGATGCGTGTTCCGGCATGAGGCTCCGCTCGCTCCTCTTCGTCCCCGGCGACAGCGAGAAGAAATTCGCGAAGGCCAAGGACGTCGGCGCCGACGTGCTGATCCTCGACCTCGAGGACAGCGTCGCACCGAGCATGAAGGAGGCCGCGCGCGCGCAGGTCGCGACCTTCCTCGAAGACCGGAGCCCGCGCGACTGGTCCTTCTTCGTGCGCGTCAATCCGTTCGACACCGGCCTGACTTTCGACGATCTTGCCGCGGTCGTGAAACCGGGGCTCGACGGCCTGCTCATTCCGAAGGCGAACGGCGCCGCCGACATCCAGCGCATCGGCGACGAGCTCGATCGCCTCGAGGCCAAGGCCGGGATGATGCAAGGGACCGTGAAAATTGCGGTGGTCGCCACCGAGACCCCGCTCGCGATGTTCAACCTCGGCAGCTATACGCCGCCACACCCGCGGCTTGCCGCGCTGACCTGGGGCGCCGAGGATCTCGCCGCGGCGATCGGCGCGACGGGCAACAAGGAAGAGAATGGCCACTGGACCGATCCCTACCGCCTCGCCCGCTCGCTCTGCCTCTATGCCGCGGCCTCGGCCGGCGTCGCGCCGGTCGACACGCTCTACGCCGATTTTCGCAACCCGCAAGGCCTCGAGGCCGACTGCCGCCGCGCACGCCGCGACGGCTTCACCGGCCGCATAGCGATCCATCCCGACCAGGTTTCCATCATCAATCGCTGCTTCAGCCCGTCCGAGGGCGAGATTGCCGAAGCGCAGAAGATCGTCGCGGCCTTCGAGGCGCAGCCCGATGCGGGCACGCTAGGGATCGACGGCAAGATGGTCGATATTCCCCATTTGAAGGCCGCCCGCCGCACGCTGGCGAGCGCCTGACCCACGGAGAGAGGATATGAGCAGCACCCGCCCGCTTCCGACCGAAGAAGATCTCGCCGCGATCCGCGAGGGCGTGCGCGCCGTCTGCGCGCCCTTCGACGACGAATATTGGCTCGACCGCGACAATTCAGGCGAGTTTCCGAAGGATTTCCATCGTGCCATGGCCGACGGCGGCTGGCTCGGCATCACCATGCCCGAGGAATATGGAGGCTCGGGCCTGGGCGTCACCGAGGCGATGACGATGATGAACGAGGTCGCAGCCAGCGGCGGCGGCTTCGCGGCCGCCTCGACGATCCACATCAACCTCTTCGGGCCGCACCCGATCGTCGTGAAGGGCACGCCCGAGCAGAAGGCGCGCTGGGTGCCCCGGCTCGTCGCCGGCGAGGACCAGTGCTGCTTCGGCTTCACCGAGCCCGATGCGGGGCTCAACACGACGCGGATCAAGACTTTCGCCGAGAAGGTGCCCGGCGGTTATGTCGTCCATGGCCAGAAGGTCTGGACCTCGACCGCGCAGGTCGCGAACAAGATCATGCTGCTCACCCGCACGACCAAGTTCGAGGATTGCGCACGCCCCACCGACGGCATCACCATCTTCTATACCGACCTCGATCGCGCGAAGATCGACGTTCATCTCATTCCGAAGATGGGACGCAAAGCCGTTGATTCCAATGCCATCTTCATCGACGGCCTCTTCATCCCGGAAGAGGACCGCATCGGCGAGGAAGGCAAGGGCTTCTCCTACATCCTCCATAGCCTCAACCCCGAGCGGGTGCTGATCGGCGCCGAGGCGATCGGTATCGGCCGCGACGCGCTCCGCCGCGCGACCCAATATGCCAGGGAGCGCATCGTCTTCGACCGGCCGATCGGCCAGAACCAGGGCATCCAGCATCCGCTCGCCGAGAAATGGATGTATCTGGAAAGCGCCTGGCTGATGGTCGAGAAGGCCGCGCGCCTCTACGACAGCGGCCTGCCCTGCGGCG
>Ga0182745_1001894_pt1 | contig 19356 bp, 16 predicted proteins | sample eDN3rd30CKraftBY_FD_128523 | JGI IMG/M metagenome (GOLD analysis project Ga0182745, IMG submission 128523) | Enriched backyard soil microbial communities from Emeryville, California, USA - eDNA 3rd pass 30_C Kraft BY (version 2) (version 2) | ecosystem: Environmental > Terrestrial > Soil >...
GATTTCGGCGCGCATCTTCTCGGGCGTGGGCACGAACGTGTACCACAGATTCCACAGCTCACCGTCGCGCACGGCTTCCGCCAACTCGTCATGGTGCGACTGCGATAGCGGTTCCAGTCTTACGTACGTGCCGTGCAGGATGACGGGTGCGGGCCAGGCCATGACGCGGATTCCTTTGTGGATCTCGAGAAACTGCTGGCTGCCAGGCTACCCCATCTGCGCCCGCCGCCGATCACCAGCGTCGCCGACGCAGGTACTGTTGCCGCGGTCGTTGCTTCGGGTAGGCTGCGTCGCCATGGTCGACACCCGCAGTCCCGAATTCGCCCAGGCGCTCGCGCAGGCCGCCGAGGAAGCCGGACTCCAGGATTACTACCGCAGTTGCGTGCGTCCCTTGTTCTCGATGCCGGTTTCCCAATGGCCGACCTGCTGCGGCGGAGGCTGCGAGCCATGCTCACAGACCCTGGTCACGGTGGCGAGTCGCGTGTACGAGCTGCTGCAAAGTACCCCGCTTCAGGAGTAGCGTCTGCCGAGTTCGGGAATCGCCGGCCAGAAGCGCAAGCGATCGTCTTCCTGCGGCTCTGAGCGGATCGCGTTCCGCAACGTCCGGATGCACCATTCCCTGCGCAGATACGGTCGCTTGCGCAGCACCACGAGTTCGAAATACTCCGTGAACCGGTACTCGTCCAAGAGGCGGGAATCCTCGGTCGGCGTCCATTGCCGACCCAACAGGATTCTGGTGCTCGCGCAGCAGTATCGGTGCACGGGAATTTTGCGGCTTGGTGCAGAAATTCACGATCGCCGCTTTGTTACCGCGCGAAATCCATGATCGTGCCTTCTTCGATCGGCCGGCCCAGGCCGATCGACAGCAGCCAGCTGTGGCTGCTGGCGACGCCGATGGAGACGGTCATCGGGCCGATCGGGGTGCGACCGGTGACGAAGACCGAGCCGGAGTAGAGCCGGCCCTGGTACAGGTCGCCCTGTTCCAGGGCCGGCTGCTGCATCGAGCCCACCTGGGCCTGGATGCCCAGGTACAGCGCCTGGCCGAACAGCTGGCTGATGTCGGCGATCTTGCGTAGATAGCTGACGGAGCCGGTCCAGTACTCCATGCCACGCAGCTCGCCGATGCGAAAGCCCGGAAAGCTCTCCGGTCCGCCCAGCGTGAAGGTGTAGTTGGGTGGCAGCGCGCTGTTGAACGAAGTGCCGCCGGCCACCGACAGGATCACCACGTCGTGCTTGTACGGCATGGCCGTCTGCACCAGGCCGTCGAGCCGCTCATAGTTGCCGTCGCTGCCCAGGCCTTTTTCCGAGCGCAGATAATCGATTCTCGCAAGCCAGCCGCGCGTCGGCAGCAACGGCGTATTACGAGTGTCGTAGATAGCCTTCGCAGTCCAGGCGTTCTGCGCTTCGTTGCTGGTTGCGATGAGGCCCGGCACCGCGATGTCCGGTTCGGTGCGCGCCGCGCCGCCGCGCACTCCGAGTCGCAGCTCGACCGAGCGTCCGAAAGTCCTGCCGAAATCCACCTCGCCGTAGGCCTGCCGCAGATCCAGGCGCGCCACGGTATCGCCATCGAGATACACGTCTTCCAACGAGCGCTTCAACTGGATGGCGGGCTCGACGAACCATTCGTGCCGCACGTCGATGGGCTGATACAGCGACGCTTCGAGCAGGGTGGTGCGGCCCAGTTGCGCCGCGCCGTGAATCTCGCCGCCAGCGCTGTTGATCCAGTGATGCAGGTAGTCGGCGCGCAGTACGAACGGCGTCTCGCCCTCGGTGGACGCGGCCAGACCCAGATCGAAGCGCAGGAAGCGCGGGCCCCAGGATTTCTCGATCGCATCGATCTCGAGCAGTGCTCGCGCCGGATCGCCGCGCAGCCGGTAACTGACGCTCTCGAAGTCGCCCAGTGCGAATACGTCGGCCACCTGGTCGTCGAGCTTGCGGTCGGTCACGGTCATGCCGGGCTTGATCTCCAGCGAGGACTCGACGTAGCTGGCATTGACCCGCTCCAGGTGCTTGATCTCGATGTCCGCCACGGTGGTACGGGTGTTTTGCTGGGCGATCTTGCTCTGGCGCCACGCCCCATACTCCGCTTCCGACACGGCGAAGCGCGCCAATTCGGCCTGATGCGCGCGTGCGGCAATCCGCCCCAGCGGGATCGCCTGCTCGATGCGATCGAAATCGGCCGAGCCGATGTCGCGCATGTCGATGGCGATCGCCACGTCCTGGGCGGTGAGCGTGTCCAGCTGCTGCCGGACGTTGCTGTCGATGACCACGTCGAGCGAGCGGGAAATGAGCGCCAGCGGCGAGAGCAGCGTGTCGCGATCCGGCGTGGGCGTTTTCAGCCACACGGCAATCACCACATCCGCGCACGAAGACCGGGCGACGTCCACCGGCAGGTTGCGGACCAGGCCGCCGTCGCCGAGCACGCGTTCCTCCATCACCGCCGGCGAGAAAACGCCGGGCACCGCCATGCTCGCGCGCATCGCCATCGACAGGTCGCCGTGGTCGAACACCACCATCTCGCCGGTCTGCATGTCGGTGGCCACCGAGCGGAAGGGAATCGGCAACTCGTCGAAATCGTCCTTGGCCGAGGCGGTGTGCGCCAGCTTGCGGATGGTCTGCTCCACGTGCTGGCTGTTGATGAAGCCGGCCGGCGCTGCGATACCGCCGTTACGGATACCGAACTCCAGGGAATTGCTGTAGGTGATGCCGGCCTGCTTGCGGCGCATCGGCAGCTCTTCGCGCAGGCTGGCGAAGGCCAGCGTTTCGCGCCAGTCGATCTTGCGCACCAGCGAGTCGACTTCCTTGGCGCTCTTGCCGGAGGCATAGATGCCGCCGACCAGCGCGCCCATGCTGGTGCCGACGATGCAGTCCACCGGGATGTGCATTTCGTCCAGGACCTGCAGTACGCCCACGTGAGCGGCGCCTTTCGCGCCGCCGCCGCCCAGCACCAGGCCGACGCGCGGGCGCGGTGTAGTGACGGTCGCGGCAGTTTCCGCCTGCGAGGGTTGGCATACGACTGCGCCCAGACCAAGTACGATGGCGCCGGCCAGCCTGGCGCAGGCGCCGACGCATCGAGCCAGAGAGAGTGCCGACATACGAATGCCCCTGATCAACCGTTCAAGCGGATGCCAATACTATGCGGCCCGCAAGCCTAAGGTGTGCGTCTGTCGCGGCAAGCGGACGGCGGCCGGATCCAAGAAGGGGATGCAATTGCCGTTGCATACCGCTCTAATAAGGTCTGCCTTCATTCTGTCATTGGGCCTGACGCTGCGCTTACGGGCTGCGCCGTGACCCGTCCCGGAGTTATGCCTGCACGACCGAGCGTTGCGATCCCGCCCGCCGAGGATGCGATCCTCGACCAATGGTCCGCCAGGCAATCCCTTGCCGGGCCCGGCCGGTCCGGCGCTCGCCTGGTATCGCAGGGAACCGACGCGTTCGCGCTGCGTGCTTTGAGTGCCCGGGCAGCGGCGCGCAGCCTCGATCTGCAGTACTACATCTGGCACAACGATGCGACCGGGCGATATCTGGCCGGCGAGGCGTTGGCCGCCGCCGACCGCGGCGTGCGTGTGCGCCTGTTGCTGGACGACATGGATGCGCGCCAGCGCGACGCCGTGCTGATGGCGCTCGATCAGCATCCGCAGATCGAAATCCGGCTGTTCAATCCCTTCGCCACGCGTTCCGGCACCTTGCGAACGCTGGCGGAAGTATTCGCGCGTGGCTCGCGTCTCAATCACCGCATGCACAACAAGGCCTGGATCGCCGACGGACGCATCGCGCTGGTCGGTGGCCGCAACATCGGCGATGAGTATTTCTCGGCCAGCGATGGCGTGAACTTCGTCGATCTCGACGTGTTGCTGGCCGGAGCGGCAGTCGACGAGACGGTGCGCAGCTTCGACGAATACTGGAACAGCGAAAGCAGCATTCCCATCGATCACTTGCGGCGGACCATGCGCCGCAAGCTGACGCTCTACGAAGTGCGCCAGGTGCTGGCGGACTCGGCGCGGGCCCAGGCGGACTCGGATTACCTGCGGCGGCTACGGCAATCGTCGGGAATCGTCAGCATGCTGCAAGGCGACTACGAGCTGGCCTGGCAAAGCGGCGTGCAGGTGGTCGCCGACGATCCGCGCAAAGCCATCAAGCACGCCTCGGAGATCAGGCCGGGCGTGCTGCAGAGCCTGATCGATGCTTTCGGCGCCACCCGCCGCGAGCTGCTGCTGATCTCGCCGTACTTCGTGCCGGGCGCCGGCGGCGCTGATGGCATGCGCCAGCTCGCGTCCGCCGGCGTCGACGTCGAGATCCTGACCAATTCGCTTGCGGCCACCGACGTGGCCGCGGTTCACAGCGGTTACGTGCGTTATCGCAAACGGCTGCTCGCAGGGGGCGTGAAGATTTACGAGCTCAAGCCCGCGCCGGAGGCTTTCGAGCACGAGAAGCGCATGAGCTTCGGCTCCTCGCGCGCCAGCCTGCATACCAAGGCGGCGATCGTCGATCGCGAACACATCTTCGTCGGTTCGTTCAATCTCGATCCGCGCTCGGCCACCTTGAATTGCGAGATGGGGGCGTGGATCCAAAGTGCCGCACTCGCAGAGCAACTGGCGGCCATGTTCGAAGAAGGCGCGACGCCCCGGCGCAGCTTCGTCGTGACGCTCGACGCAAAAGGACGCACGCTCTGGACCGAGACGCTCAACGGCAAGACGCTGCAATATGCCAGCGATCCGTATGCTGGCTGGGGCCGGCGTGCGGTAACCTGGCTTCTGAAGTTCCTGCCCATAGAGTCTCAGCTGTGATGCTCACGACCCATTCCGGAGTTGCCCGCTGGTCGCGCAGTCTGCAAATCGTTGCAGCCGTGTTGCTGTGGATGCCCGCGCTGCTGCATGCGCAGACGGTATCGAGCCCGGTCAGCGGCACCGCCGCGGCGCTCGAAGCGGAACTGAATGCGGTGATGAACCCGGAGGGTCCGCTGATCCAGGGCGAACGCATCGCCTGGGCCGAGCGCATTCACGAGTTCTACACGCGCCGCGCGTTCCAGCCTGCCTGGACCAACCCGGTGGTCGCGCAGCAGTTGCGCAAGGCCCTGGCGGACAGCTACGCAGATGGTCTCGATCCCGCCGACTACCACACTTCCGTTCTGACGGATCTCGCAATCAAGACGACCGCGCCGGGCGCGACCGATATCCTGCGGGCGCAGAACGACATCCTGATGACGGACGCGGTGCTGCGGCTCGCCTATCACCTTTCGTTCGGCAAGGTGGACGCCGAGTCCTTCGATGCCCAATGGAACTACGGCCGGGTGATGGCCAACCGCGACGTCTCGCAGGAAATCGAGGACGCGATTGCATCGCAGAGCGTGTATCAGCGCATCGAGGCGCTCAAGCCGACACATCCTCTGTACGCCGGGCTCAAGAGCGAACTGGCCCATTACCGTGCAGTGGAAGCCGCTGGCGGCTGGCCCACCGTCGCTTCCGGCCCTGCGTTGAAACCGGGTTTGAGCGATCCGCGGGTCGCGGTATTGCGCGCCAGAATGGTTGCGGGCGGCGATCTCGACAGCCAGTACGCAAGCGAATCCACGCAGTACGATGCGCCGCTCGAAGCTGCGGTGAAGCAGTTCCAGCAGCGCATGGGGCTGTCGGCCGATGGCGTAGCCGGTGCCGGGACCCTGGCCGAGCTGAACGTGCCGATCGTGGACCGCGTCCGGCAGCTACGCGTCAATCTCGATCGCGGCCGCGTGCTGTTGCAGGATCTGCCGAACGAATTCGTGGTCGTCAACATCGCCGGCTACACCATCTATTTCGTGCGCGGCGAGGACGTGGTGTGGGAGTCGCGGGTGCAGGTCGGCAAGACCTATCGCCGCACACCCATCTTCCGCTCCCAGATCAGCTACCTGGTGTGGAATCCGACCTGGACGGTGCCGCCCGGCATCATCAAGGGCGACATCCTGCCGGCAGCGCGGCGCGACCCGGCCTCGATCACGCGGCGCGGCTTGAAGGTGCTGGACAGCGCCGGTCGGGAGATCGATCCCGCCAGCGTCGACTGGTCGAAGTACAACAGCGGCTACATTCCGTACACGCTGCGGCAGGATCCGGGGCCGGCCAATGCGCTCGGCCGCGTGAAGTTCATGTTCCCCAATCCGTACATGGTCTACCTGCACGACACGCCGTCGCAGGGGCTGTTCGATGCGGCCGATCGTGCTTTCAGCTCAGGCTGCGTGCGCGTGGAGCGGCCGCTGGAACTGGCGAAACTGCTGCTGGCCGAGCCGGACAAGTGGAACGATGCAAGCATCGCCAGCGTGCTCGCCACGCGCCAGACTCAGAACGTGACGCTCAAGAACAAGGTGCCCGTCCTGCTCGCCTACTGGACCGCGTGGGTCGATCCGCAGGGCCGGGTGAATTTCCGCCGCGACATCTATGGACAGGACGCCAAGTGGGCGGCAGGACTGGATGCGCCGTTCAAGATCCGCTCGCGGCCTCTGTTTGCCCCCCAAGGTGAGTCTCCATCATGAATACACGCACACGGATTGGGTCTGCATTGATCGCCGCAGCGGTGTTGCTGCCGCTGGCGGCGCCGGCGGCCGGCCTGGGTTTCCTGCGCCGCACGCCGATCTACTATTTCACCGACGGCGACCTGAAACTCATGAGCGATGCGGCGCTTCAGATCCTGAACGGCAGCGATCCGAGCGCGCAGCGCGAATGGAGCAATCCCAAGACCGGCTACTCCGGCAAGGTCCAGGGACTGGGGCGCTTCAAATCCAGCGATGGGCTGGATTGCCGCAAGTTGAAGCTCTGGAACCAGGCCAAGGGCATCGAAGGCGAGTCCACGTTCCCGGTCTGCCGCAGTGCCGGCGGCGAGTGGCAGCTCGCTTCGGGGAAAGAGCTGACGCAGCAGGACTGACGCTCGGGCCGAGGTCGGAGGCGACCCGGTCCTGCGGCAGAAAAATCCCGCGGATGGCGCTCGAGCGGAAGTCGCGATGCGCAATCCGGACACGAGCGGGAGATGCTTGCGCGGCTTTAGGGAAAACGCCTACCGTTGCCGACACATCCATGTAAGGCTCTTGTTTTCCTGTGATTCGTCCGTAGCTTGCGCTGTGATCCAGCATTCGTGCGAAGCCGAATCATGGCTTCGCCGCGATGGTTATATCGGCGCGTCGCGTGCGATCCGCACGGTCTTGGGAGGAACCGGGGGCAGCGGGTTACACTCTCTTTCACGAAGGCCGCGGCGTCCCGCCATCGACCCTAAAATCGGTCCAGAGCAACTGCCATGACTCAATCGTCCGAAGAACGTGTGCCGTCCACCGGGGACGACTCGTCGACGGCACGCATCCTGCCGTTCGAACGCCCGCAGAACGAATTGCAACGCGCCGTGCAGCAACGTGCGCAGGAGCGCATCGAAGCCGAACGGGTCAAGCCCAAGGTGTCGAACGTTCGCCGGTTCATGACGCTGCTTGCCGCCCTGGTGCCGGTATTGCTGCTGCTGGCCGGCTTCCTGGTCGCCGTGCAGGCAGTACGCTTCATTACGTCGCTGTATGCGGGGCGGCCCGAGCCGGTCGAAGCGCCGGCGGCTACCGAGCAGGCGCCGGAACCGTCGCAGCCCGGCCTGATCATGCTGGTGCCGGATCGATCCATCCCGGTCGATTCCGCCAAGCAGGCTCCGGCCACGACCGAGCCGTCCGACGCTCCCAAGGCGCCCGCGCCGGCACCTGAAAAATAGTCCGTGATTCACACGGCGCGCGGGACCAGGCTCTTCAGTCGCCAGCTCAACCCGATCAGCAGCACGCCGAAGAACACGGCATAGACGCCGATCAGCCATACCACGGCGATGGCACCGGCGCCCGGATTGGCCACCATCAGAAGGCCGAAGATCAACGAGACCGCGCCCGACAGGCCCAGCAGCCACTCGCCCTCGATCTCCTTGCGGATGCGGATCGCGGTGACGATCTGGAAGATGCCGATCACGATGGCCCAGGCCGCGATGAACATCAGCAGCACCAGCGCGGTGATCTGCGGCCACACGAAGGCGACGATGCCAGCGGCGATACCGGCGAGCCCGACTACGATGAGCGCCCACAGCGGCTTGCCCGAATCGCGCCAGCGAAACGCGGTAACCAGCGACAGCACGCCATCGGCGAACGAGTACACGCCCCACAACACCACCAGCGCGAGCAACGTGATACCTGGCCAGATCCAGGCGAGGATGCCGAACAGCACGGCGATCACGCCGCGTAGTGCAATCAGCCACCAGTTGCGGCTGGCGGCTTCGATCAGTGCGGAAAGCGGCATGGCTTCACCTCCGTAAGCAACCCGATCGTGGTGGCGGCCCGCGCCCGAGTATGCCAGCGGGTCTGGCTGCGCACGGATAGCAATGGTGCGTACGTAGTGACGATCCCCTGGCCGTGCAGGCCCATCGCTCACCGGTTTGATGCCGCAACGCTTGCGGCCGCATCGCTTCAGCTGGGCAGGGCGCCCAGCAGTTCCGCCGCGCCGTTCCAGAAGATCTGGATACCGATGCAGAACAGCAGGAAGGCCGACAGCCGCATGATGACGGAAGTACCGGTGGCGCCGATGAAGCGGGAGATCTGATCCGCGTAGCGATACATCAGATAGATGATCGCGCACAGCAGCGCCGTGGCGAGCATCATCTGCACGAAGAACCACAGCTGGCCTTCGCCGAAAGTGCTGGGGCGGCTGGTGCCCAGCGACACCACCACCGAAATGGTGCCGGGACCGGTGGTCAGCGGCATGGTGAGCGGATAGAACGCCATGCGGTTCAACGTGTCGCCGGCGGGCAGCTCCGTCGACGGCGTCTCCGGGTCCGCTTTCGTATCGTCCCTGTTGAGCATCCGCCACGCGGCCAGCGCGATGACGATGCCGCCTGCGACGCGCAGCACCGGAACCGAAATGCCGAAGAACGTCAGCACGTAGGCGCCCACGTAGAAGGAGGCGCTGATGAGGATGAAGCTGTAGATCGCCACCCAGCGCGCCAGGTGGCTGCGCAGCGATGGATGGAAGCGCTCGGTCGCGCTCAGGAAAATGAAGGCGCCGCCCAGCGGATTGACGATGGAGAACAGGGCGGGGAAGGCGAGCAGGAAGAAGGACATGGCAAGGGGCAGTGGCTGCGATGCGCCGTAGCATAGCGTGCCGGCCATGTCTTTCGCAGACGCCGATGATTGCCGGCGCGAGTCCGAACAAACCGCGACGCTGACTGCGCGGATCGTGCCTATACTGACCCGCCTCGTTCCCGTGGACGCGAGCTCCACTCAGGATCGGCGCCCGACCCGTGGCCAGAAAGACCAGGAACACGCCTCGTCCTGCCCGGCCGCCGCCGGCCGGTGCACGGCAGCGTGCCGTCAGTCAGTCATCGGGTTCGCATTACGGGCGTCTCACGGCGGCGATCGTCGCCGGCGCCGCGGTCATCGCGGGGCTGCTGTGGTGGTGGATCCGAGAAGGCGCACCGAGAAGCGCTGCAACGCAAGTCGCCCATCCTGTTGCCGTTCATCCGCCACCGGTGGCCCAGCATGTCGATGAGCAGCAATGCGCCGAGTGCCATGCCGTCCAGGCGCAGCTCTGGCGTGGCTCGCACCACGACCTGGCCATGCAGGAAGCCGACGCGTCGAGCGTCCTGGGCGATTTCGACGATGCCACCTTCGCCAAGGATGGAATGCGTACGCGGTTCTTCCAGCGCGACGCCAGATTCTGGATCAACACCCAAGGGCCCGACGGCCAGCCGGCCGACTACCCGGTGAAATACACCTTCGGAGTCGAGCCGTTGCAGCAGTACCTGCTGGAGCTCGATCGCGGTCGTCTGCAGGCATTCACGATCGCGTGGGACACGCAGCGCAAGCGCTGGTTCGACCTGTATCCGAGCGAGCACGCCGGTTCCAGGGACGAGCCGCACTGGACCCGGCAATCGCAGAACTGGAACTCCATGTGTGCCGAGTGCCATTCGACCGGGCTGAACCAAAGCTACGACGCGAGCACCGGCATTTATCGCACGACCTGGAAGCAGATCGACGTCGGGTGCCAGGCTTGCCACGGACCCGCCGGCGAGCATCTGGCCTGGGCCAGGGCGGGCGAGCGCGCCCGGCCGGCTCCCGCGCACGGCTTCGACTTCGACATCGCTGCGAACGATTCGAGTGCGCAGATCGAAACCTGTGCGCGCTGCCATTCGCAGCGCGCCTCGATCTGGAGCGACTATCGTCACGGCAAGCCATTGATGGATACACACCTGCCCGCGCTGCTCGATGCACCCTGGTATTTCGCCGACGGGCAGATCGAGGGCGATGTCTACGAGTACGGCTCGCTCCTGCAATCGAAGATGCATGCCAAAGGATTGCGTTGCAGCGACTGTCACGAGCCGCATTCGCTGCGGACTCGCGGCGAAGACAATGCGCTATGCACGAGTTGCCACAATGACGCCGCGCCCGCGGCGCGAGCGGGTATTGATACGTCGGGGCTGAAGCACAAGAACTACGATTCGCCCCAGCACCATTTCCACAAGCAGGGTTGGGCTGGTTCGCAGTGCATCGACTGTCACGCACCACCGCGCGCCTCCATGACGATCGATCTGCGTCACGATCACAGTTTCAGGATTCCGCGGCCGGACCTGTCCGCCGGACTCGGTACGCCGAACGCCTGCAACGTCTGCCATGACAAGCGGTCGTCGCAATGGGCAGCTGACGCCGTAGCCAAGTGGTACGGGCCCGATCGCCGGCATGAACACACCTACGGTGAAACACTGTGGGCCGGGCGAACGCGGCAGCCGGGTGCTGCAGCGGCTCTCGCACAGTTGGCCCAGTCGCCGCAGGCGCCGGTCATCGTTCGTGCCACTGCACTGGAGCTGCTCCGCAACTATCCGGGTCAGCAGGCACTGGACGTGTTCCGGTCGCAGCTGTTCACGTCGAACCCGTTGATGCGCTTCGCGGCGGTGCGTGGATTGGAAGTCCTGCCGGTCGGGCAGCGTGCGGCGCTGATTGCGCCGCTTCTTTCCGATCCGGTGCGCGCGGTTCGGCTCGATGCGGTTCAATCGCTGGCGACACTTCCGGCGGACTCGATGGGTGCCTGGCAACGGTTGATGACGGCCGGCGTCAAGGAACTCGAGTCCGCGCAGCAGGATGCGGAACGGTCATCCAGCGACCGACCGGGAACCGCTGAGCCGGATCCGAGCTCGCAGCCGATCGTCATCGAATAGCTGCGCAGTACTGCGCAGAAGCCGACCTGTTATCTTTGACGCAAGCGCCGTTCCCGGGTTGCGACGGCATGTCGATGACCGACGCTGCTCCCGGTCGGCGAGCAGCGTCGCCATCCACATTGGCACACACATAGGAGACCTGCATGAGCCAGTCTGCCGACGCTGCGGGCGTCGACGAACGCGAATGTGTGCATTCGCGGTTGATAGGCGCATCCGCGCAGCGCGTGTTCGAGGCGATTGCCGATCCGGTTCGACTGGCGCGCTGGTGGGGGCCGAAGGGTTTCAGCAGCACCTTCGAGGAGTTCGAGTTCCGGCCCGGCGGTCGCTGGCGCCTGGTCATGCATGGTCCGGATGGCACGGACTATCCCAACGAAAGCCGGTTCCTGCAGATCGTGCCGTCGCAGCGTATCGTGCTGGAGCATTTCTCCGGACATCATTTCATCCTGACCATCACGCTCACGGCCCAGGGCGACGAGACGAGGGTCGGCTGGCAGCAGGTGTTCGACACGGCGGAGCATCGTGCAAGCATTGCGCAGTTCGTGCTGGAGGCGAACGAACAGAACCTGGACAGGCTTGCGGCCGAGGTCCTCACGCAACGCTGAGGGTTCGGCGGGAGATCTCATTTCCCGTTGCCCGCCAGCCGGCGGATCTCGTCATCCGACCATCCGCCACCCAATGCGCGATACAGGTCCACGTACGACTGCAATTGCGACAGCTTGGCGCGCGCCAGGTCGATCTGCGCCGAGAACAACTGGCGCTCGGCATCGAGCACTTCGATGTAGCTGATGACGCCGGCGCGATAACGCATGCGCTGCAAGCGCAGCGCCTCGGCCGCAGCGTTGGTGCGGATGTTGTTCTGGTCGATCAGTTCGCGCACCTGCTCGGTTGCAACCAGCGAGTCGGCCACTTCACGCAATGCTTGTAGAACGCCGGAGCGGTAGGCGAGCGCCGCCTGACGTTGAACGGCACGCGCGGCCGCGACGTTGGCGCTGCCGCGGCCGGACTGGAAGAGCGGCATGTCGGCACTCGGGCCGATCGAGAACACGTCCTGCGAGGGATCGTCGCCATCGACCAGGCGGGCGAGCTCGGGACTGACCACGCCTAGGAAGGAAGTGAGTCCGATGGTGAGATACGGGAAACGGCTGGCTTGCGCCACGCCGATCTGCGCCGTCGCCGCATGCAGGCTGTTCTCCAATGCACGCACGTCCGGGCGGCGTTCGAGCAGCTGCGCCGGCAGGCCCACCGGAATGTCCGGCGGCACGAGGACGAAAGCCGGCTGTGCGTTGCGCTTGATCTCGTTCGGCGGATTGCCGAGCAGGAACTGCAGAAAATTCTCGACCTGTGCCCGCTGTTGCAGGGCGAGAGGCAGCTGCGCGCGAGTGCTTGCGAGCTGGCCGATCGCCTGTTGCTCCTCTGCGCCGGAGGCGACGCCATTGCGCATCAGGGATTGCACCAGTGACAGCGAGGCTTCCTGGGTCTGGATGGTTTCGCGAATGATGCCGACTTCGGCGTCGAGCTCGCGCAGTTGAAACCACGTCGTCGCGACCGAAGCGACCAACGAGCTCATGACCGCCCGCGCGTTGTCTTCCGATGCGAACAGCTGCGCGCGAGCTGCCTCGTTGGAGCGGCGGATCCGGCCGAACAGGTCCAGCTCCCAGTTCAACGACAGGCCGGCCGAGTAGCTGGCGTCCTCGTCGCTCTGCGGATTCGGACTGGTCGATGCAACGCCTCGGATCTGCGGCCCGAAAGCGCTGCGCTCGATTCGCTGGCGCGCACGGAATTCCTCGACCCGCGCAACTGCGTTGGCGAGATCGAGATTGCCGGCCAGCGCCTGGCGGATGACCTCGGTCAGTTCCGGATCGCCGAACAGCTCCGCCCAGGCGGCGTCGGCGATGGACTTCTCGGTCTGCGTAGCCGCGACCGCCCGATACGCTGCTGGCGGCGTTACCGCATCCGGACGCTTGTAGTTCGGCCCGATGGCGCACGCGCAGCAGAGCAGGGCGGCGCACGTCGGAGTGAGAACCTTATTTACGCGTGCTGCGCGCATCACGGCGTCGCTCCCGACGGCTCCACCTTCGGCCCGTTCGTGGGGCCGCCGTCGTGGTTGCGCCTGAGGCGCTCGGCCATGCTCTGCACCAGTACATAGAACGCCGGCACGGTCAGGGTCGTGAGCAGCGTTGCGGCGATCATGCCGCCGAACACGGCGATGCCGACCGAGTGCTTGGACGAAGCGCCGGCGCCCGAGGCGATGACCAGCGGCACCACGCCCAGGATGAAAGCGAACGAGGTCATCAGGATGGGCCGCAGCCGCAGGCGCGCAGCGTCGATGGCGGCTTCGACGAGAGGCTTGCCGGCCTCGTGGTTCAGCTTGGCGAACTCGACGATGAGGATGGCGTTCTTGGCCGACAGGCCGATCAGCGTGACCAGGCCGATCTGGCCGTAGACGTTGAAATCGATGCTCCCCACTTTCAGTGCGATCAGCGCGCCCAGAAAGCCGAAAGGCGTCGCCAGCAGCACCGCGAATGGCACGCTCCAGCTTTCGTACAGCGCCGCCAGGAACAGGAACACGACCACGATGGACAACCCCATCACCAGCACCGCGGTGCTGCCAGCCTGTTTTTCCTGCAAGCTCTGCCCGGTCCACTCGATCGCATAGTCAGGTGGCAGTACGGCTGCCGCAGTCTCTTCCAGCGCTTTCAATGCATCGCGCGAGCTTGACCCCGGCGCCGGCGTGCCGCTCAGCGCGGCTGATCGATAAAGGTTGTAGCGCTGCAGAAAGCGCGCGCCGGTCGAGGGCTCCGCGGTGGTCACGGCATCCAGCGGCACCATGTCGCCTTGCGCATTGCGCACGAACAGCTTGGCGATGTCGCGCACTTCCTGGCGGAAATCGGTGTCCGCCTGGATGGTCACCTTGTAGTTGCGTCCGAACGCCGTGAACTCGTTGACCTGGTAGCCGCCCATGAACGTCTGCAGGGTTGCGAACACGTCCGAGATCGGTACGCCCAACTTCTTCACTTTCTCGCGGTCGACGTCGAGCCGATAGTTGGGCGTCACGGCGGAATACGTGGTGGTGACGCGGCTGATCTCGGGTCGCTGCTGTGCCGCCGCCACGAGCTGCTGTGCGACTTGCGCGAGCTCCTGCGGTGTCTGATTGCCGCGCGCCTCCAGCATCAGCGAGAAGCCGGATACGGCGCCGAAGCCCGGCAGCGCCGGCGGGTTGAACGCAACGACGACTGCCTCCGGGATATGGCGCGTGCTACCCATCAGTGCGCCGACCACGGAGAGTGCGTGTTCCGATTTTTCGGTGCGCTGTTCCCACGGCTTCAGCTTCACCACGATCAGCGCGCAATTCGACGCTGCCGTGCCGGAAATCATGTCGAAGCCGCTGACGCCCACCACCGAGTCGACGCCCGGCTGGGATTTCGCGATGGCCTCCACTTCGTCCATCACGCGCAAGGTCCGCTCCTGCGATGCGGCGTCCGGCAGGATGATCTGCATGAATACCGCGCCCTTGTCTTCGTCGGGGACGAAGCCGGTGGCGGTGATCTGCAGCATGCCGAAGATCGCGACGATGACGACCAGCAGTCCGCCGACGACGAGCGCCAGCCGGCGGGCGCCGAGGCTGACTGCGTGCCGGTAACGGTCGTTGAGTCGATCGAAGCCGCGGTTGAAACGATCGTAGAACGAGCGCAGCGGACTGCGATGCTGCGCTTCGCCTTCGGGCTGCGATCGCAGCAGCATCGCGCACAACGCCGGTGTGAGCGTCAGCGCCACCACCGCCGACAGCAACGTGGAGACGGCGATCGTCAGCGCAAACTGCTTGTACAACTGCCCGGTCACGCCGGGAATGAACGCCATCGGCACGAACACCACTGCCAGTACCAGCGCGATGGCAATCACCGGGCTCTGCACTTCATCGAGTGCCTTGCGTGTTGCCTCCAGCGGACTGAGCTTGTGCGCGTGCATGTTCTGCTCGACCGCTTCGACCACCACGATGGCGTCGTCCACGACGATGCCGATGGCCAGTACCAGGCCGAACAGCGACAACGTGTTGATCGAGAATCCCAGCGCCTGGTACGCCGCAAACGTGGCGATCAGCGACACCGGCACCGCCAGCATGGTGATGAGCGTGGCGCGCCAGCTCTGCAGGAACACGAACACCACGATCAGCACCAGGATCAGCGCGTCGCGGAACGTGTGCTTCACTTCCTCGATGGAAGCGGCCACGAAGTCCGAGGCGTCATACATGATCCGGTAATCCAGGCCGCTCGGAAACGCCTGCTTGAGCGTCACCAGCTGCTCGCGCACCAGCCGCGCCGTCTCCATCGCGTTCGCGCCGGGTGCCAGAGAAATCGCCATGAGCACGGCGCCCTTGCCTTCGTAGCGCGCCAGGAAGTTGTAATCCTTGCCGCCCAACTCGACGCGGGCGACGTCGCTCACACGGACGAAGGAGCCGTCAGGCTTGGAGCCGACGATGATGTTGGCGAACTCGTCGGGATTCGTCAGGCGGCCGCGCACGCGCAGGGAGTATTGAAAGCTCTGGCCCGCATTGGCCGGCGGCTGCCCCACTTGTCCGGCCGGGGCCTGGATGTTCTGCTCCTGGATGGCGCGCGCCACGTCGGTTGCAGTCAGATGCAGACTGGCCATGCGATCCGGCCGCAGCCAGATGCGCATGCCGTACTCGGAGCCGAACACCTGCACGTCACCGATGCCCTTCACGCGCTTGATCGGATCGACCACGTAGACGTAGGCATAGTTGTTGACGAACAGCCGGTCGATCGAGTCGTTGGTCGCGTGCAGCATCAGGAACATCAATGTGTCGGGTGACTGCTTGCGCACCGTGACGCCGGCATTGATCACTTCCTGCGGCAGGGTCGATGTCGCCTGCGAGACGCGGTTCTGTACTTCCACCGCGGCGAGATCCGGATCGCGTTCCAGCGCAAAGGTCACGGTGATGGAGGAGGAGCCGTCGTCGCCACTGACGCCGCTGATGTACAGCATGTCGGTGACGCCGTTGATCTGCCGGTCCAGCGGCGCCGTCACCGCTTCCTCGACCACGTCCGAACTGGCGCCCAGGTAGGCGGTGCTGACCCGCACCGTGGGCAGGGCGATCTCCGGAAATTCGCCCACCGGCAGGTTGACCAGCGAGATCACGCCCACCAGCACCATCAGGATGGCCACGACGATCGCGAACACCGGGCGATCGATGAAGAATCGTGCCATGCGTCGGTCCCGCTACCCGGCTGGTGTTGCGGCCGCGTCGAGCTCGTCCGCGGTGATCACGGTCACCTTGAGCGGCGCGCCCGGGCGGGCTTTCTGGATTCCTTCGACCACCACCTTGTCGCCGGCCTTCAATCCCTCAGCGACGATCCAGCGGGTGCCGACGCGCGGGCCGAGCTTGACCGGCCGCACTTCCGCCTGGTCCTCGGCGCCGACGACCGTGACGAAGTAGCTGCCCAGTTGCTGCTGTACGGCGCGATCCGGGACGACGATGGCGTTGGGCCGGTCCTCGGTGGTGATGCGGATGCGCGCGAACAATCCCGGAAGCAGCCGATGGTCCGGGTTCGGAAACTCGGCGCGCAGCGCGAACGTGCCGGTGGTCGGGTCCAGCGCGCGCGCCACGAAGTTGATGTGACCGGGCAGCGGATAGATGGAGCCGTCGCTGAGCTGCAGACGCACGGTGCGGATCCTGTCGTTCTGCCCCGGCTCGCCGGTGCCGACGCGCCGCTGGTAGTCCAGCACCTCGGCTTCGCTGACATGGAAGTACACCCAGGCCGGATCGTCCCTGGACAAGGTGGCCAGCGGCGTGACACCGGCCGTGACGAGCCCGCCTTCGAAGACCTGCGCGGCGCCGATGCGTCCGGTCAATGGAGCGCGCACGTTGGCAAACTCCACCGCCAGCTTGGCTTCGGTGATCGCGGCGCGGCTCGCTTCCACTTGTGCGCGCGCCTGCTTTGCCGTCGCCACCGCCGAATCGTAAACCTGGCGACTGATGGCGTTCTCTGCGAGCAGCGGCGCGTAGCGGTCGACGTCCTGCTGTGACCGGGCGAGATTCGCCTCGGCGGATGCGAGCTGTGCCTGCGCACTGGCCAGCTGTGCGCGATAGTCCCGGGCGTCGATGGAGAAGAGCAGTTGCCCTTCATGGACCAGCGCGCCATCGTCGAAGTGCTTCTTCACCAGAACGCCGGTGACGCGCGCCCGCAGGTCCACTTCCTGCGAGCCGCGCACCTCGCCGACCTTGTCTGAGTACAGTTCCGTCTGCTGCGGCTGAATCTCGATCGCTTTGACTTCGACGGCGCCGGGCGTCGGTTCGGTACTTTTGCTGCAGCCGGCCAGGGCATACAGACAGGCCACACTCAGAAGCGCAGCGACCGACAGTCCGGCGGGCCGGGTATGCATTCGGCGTATTGTCCAGTCTGCGCGGCCGATGGCGATAAGCAGATTCGACTATCGCGACCACGAAGTGCGGCGGGTAGCCGGCGGGATGCTGCGGCGAGTACCTGAAACATGGGGCCGCAGGGCGCTGCCCGGTCCGAATGATGCATGGCCCGACGTCGAATTTTCGCCGGGCTGTCGATTTCGTGGCGGCGGCCAGGATGTTCGAGAAGCATCCGCACTTCACTGTCTTCCCCGGGGATTCGGTGCAGATCATGGAATGCCTGCCGATTCACGGCTGATGCAGCGATCTCGGTGTGAGGCAGCTTTTCCACGTGCATCGCGGTGACTGCACGACGGGGCAAAGTCTGGTGCGGAAGATCGCCAGCGGCCATACTGTCGTTCGTCCTGCGATGCACGTGAGTGAAGTTGCCATGACCAGATTCGATGCGAAGCGCGGTCTTGTTTATCTCTGCCTGGCCGCCGCTGCGATGGTCGTCGGTGGCTGCACCAAGGAGCCGGCGCCGGTGGAGCAATCGCAACCGGCGGCGCAACCGCAGCCGGCAGAGCAGCCGCAGGCCGCGATGCCGCCCGTTCGGCCCCCGAACCCGGCCTCGGAGAATTGCATTGCCCAAGGCGGCAGGCTGTCGATCGACGTCAACGGGAGCGGTGCGCAGTACGGAGTCTGCCACTTCGAAGACAACTATCAGTGCGAAGAGTGGGCGCTGTTGCAGGGTCGCTGCCCCGCTGGCGGCATCCGGGTCACGGGATACGCAACAGCCGTACAACGTTTCTGCGCCATCACCGGCGGTATCTACGCCGAGTCTTCCGGCGAAGACGACATGGGCGGAGAAAGCAAATGCACGCTGCCCGGCGGCCAGGTCTGCGAAGCCAAAGCCTACTATCAGGGAACCTGCAGCCGCGACCGTCGCGACCTGTGATCCCCGGCGCCTGACGGCGCCAGCGCTACCCGCGCTCTGTGCTTTACGCTCTTTATGCGTATAGCCCTGCCGTCCCGGCCACCGGCATATTTGCCGGAAGTCCGACGGTATGCGGCACGCCGCAGCGGCATGAGCGATGCGTGCCCGGAGGAGGAATCATGCGCCTTGCGAGATCCATCGTGCTGTTGGCGACGACGTTCGCCATCGGATTGACCGCCTGCAGCACCGGCCCGGCCATTCGTACCGACGTCGATCCGGGTGCCAACCTCAACAGCTACAAGACCTTCGGTTTCTACGAGCGCGTTTCCACCGACCGCAACAGCTACACGACGCTGGTCAGTACGCGACTGAAGGAAGCCACCCGCCGTGAATTGGAGAAACGCGGCTACCAGTACGCGCCGGACCCGCAGCTGCTGGTGAATTTCAACGTCAATGTCGAGAACCGGCAGGACGTGCGCAGCACGCCGGCGGCGGGCTATTACGGTTATCGCACCGGCATGTATGGCGTATGGGGCGGCTATCCGCAGGACATCCAGACCGTCCATTACCAGCAGGGCACGCTCACCATCGACCTGGTGGACGCCGCCAGGAAGCAGCTGGTGTGGCAGGGCGTGGCGCAGGGCCGCATCCAGAAGAAAGCGGTGCAGAATCCGGGGCCGGCCATCGACAAGGCCGTGGCCGACATCTTCGCGAGATTCCCGATCCCCGCGTCGGATACTCCGGCGCAGTAGGCAAGGCCGGCAGCCTGATCGCAGCGGGTCGAAGCCGGCGGGCTGGCGCCGATGGGTACTGCCGGCGCTGGCGACCCCAAGTGGGCAGCGAGGCGCTACTTCTTCTTGCTGGATTTCTTTTTGCTGGA
>Ga0182745_1001897_pt1 | contig 19347 bp, 6 predicted proteins | sample eDN3rd30CKraftBY_FD_128523 | JGI IMG/M metagenome (GOLD analysis project Ga0182745, IMG submission 128523) | Enriched backyard soil microbial communities from Emeryville, California, USA - eDNA 3rd pass 30_C Kraft BY (version 2) (version 2) | ecosystem: Environmental > Terrestrial > Soil >...
ATCAACTTGATTCGGACGGTGAGTTTCATGCATTCATTGTAGATGAATTCGCTCAAATGACAAGGCCATCACACATTCCTCCCACCCCTAAAGGGTGTGGGATTCCTGCTAGTTCCATTTGAATTGGGTTTGCACGGTCGATGGGCCGCTTGCGGATAGAGAGGTGTCGAGGCGATCAACGATGACTCGCCCGGAACGATGACGACACCAAGGTTAATCAAAGAGGATGGAGACTTTCGCGATGCGATCCATCAACCAGGCGGTTCGGGTCTTCGGCGTGGCGGTGGTGGCCTTCGGCTTGCTGGGAGTCGTGAATCAGGCCAACGCCCAGGGCTTCTGCTGGCCTCCGGGCGGTGGCTACCCGCCCCGTCCTCACCACGGCGGCGGGATCTATCCGGGATGGCAGGGTGGGGTCGGTGGCGGACATCACCCTCATCACCGTCCGGGTAGTCTTTACCCGCGCTACCGACCGAACGGTGGATTCATCTACAACCGTCCTGGCGATGGCCTGCCCCCCTTGCCTGGTCACCGCGTCCCTGGCGGTGTGGTGGTGAACCGCCCCGGCGATGGCATCCCCCCCGTCTTCATCCCGCGCTGAGCTGAGCGGGTTGGCTGAAAGGCCCGAAGCGTCGGGCTTTGAACACAAAAAAATGCCCGACTCCCTCCAACGAATGGAAGGGGTCGGGCCTAACTTGTTTTCCCAGGACCCAACTCCTCGAAGATGCGAAAAGCCGGTCACCTATCAGTTGGGGTTCAGCCCACCAAGCGTGGGCTGAACCCGAGCTCGAGCTGAAGATCAGGCGAACGCGGCCTCCCCTTCTTCGTCCTCGGAGTCTTCGTTTGAAGCGGGGAGTCCGGGGTCGAACCAGGGATAAATGACCGGAAGGACGATCAGCTTGAGGAACATGCTGGTCGTCAATCCGCCGATGACCACCGTGGCGAGCGGGCGCTGAACTTCCGCACCCGACCCGTGGGAGAACGCCATGGGGACGAAGCCGAGGCTAGCGACGAGTCCGGTCATGAGAATCGGGCGAAGCCGAGACATCGAGGCGTCGTGGACCGCCTGTTGAACCGGTTCTCCCTTCTCGATCAACTGGCGGATCGCCGCGACCAGCACGAGACCGTCGAGCACCGCCACTCCTGAAAGCGCGATAAACCCAACGCCTGCCGAGATGCTGAAGTTCATGCTTCGGAGCCAGAGGGCCAACACACCTCCCACCGCCCCAAGAGGGACCGACAGGAAGATCAACAGGCCGAGCTTGACGGAACCGAATGTCGCGAACAACAGCAAGAAAATCAGCAGCAAGGCGATCGGCACCACGATCATGAGCCGTTGGGTAGCCGATTGCAGGTTCTCGAAAGTCCCGCCCCACTCCAGGTAATAGCCATCGGGCAAGGACACTTTCTCCTGAACCTGCTTCTGAGCATCCGCCACGAAGCCGGCGAGATCGCGGCCTCGGACGTTCACCGTGATCATCACCCGGCGCTGATTTCCCTTCCGCCAGATTTCGTAGACCCCTTCCTTCAAGGTGATCTCGGCCAGGTCTTCCAGCGGGATCATGCGTCCTTGTGGGTCGGCGATCATGAGCTGGCGTATCGACTCGACATCCTTGCGATACTCAGGCGCGAAGCGGACCTGCATGGCGAAGCGCCTCTGGTCTTCGACCACCTGCCCGACCGTCTTGCCTCCCACCGCCTCAATCACATCAAGCACATCGGATGCATTGATTCCATAGCGGGAGATCCGCTTGCGATCAATTTCGATCTGCATCGCGGGCAAGCCCAGGACCTCGAGCGCTTTGACGTCAGCCGCCCCCTCGACCCCTTTCATCACATGGGCGATCTGATCCGCCTTTTCCTGAAGGATACTCAGGTCATTGCCATAAAGACCAATGCCCACATCCCCTTTCACCCCGGCGAGCATGTCGCTGAAGCGGAGCTCGATCGGCTGACTGAACACCACCGTCGTTCCAGGAAGCACCTTGCGGGCGACTTCGTTCAGCCCGTCGATCAGCTCCTCCTTCTCCTTCACCTTGGTCCACTGCTCGGGGTTGGTCAGATAGACGTAGCATTCCGTGGTGTTGACCGCGGCGGGGTCGAGCCCGATCTCCGGTCGGCCCGACGCACTGACAATGGATCGGATCTCATCCGGATAGGCTTTCTTCAACGCCTGTTCCAGACGCGTGGTGTCCGCCGCCGCTTCGGTGAGTGAAGCGTCTGGCGGCCGGGTCAGGTCCATGACGAGGTCCCCTTCGTCAAGCTTGGGGATGAACTCTCCTCCCAAGCTCAAGGCGAACGGGATCGTTCCCGCGAACATCAAGATCACCGCCAACGTGGTCAGCCAACGCCTGGGTTGCATCCAGGTCAGGATCGGCTCATAGATCCATTTCGCGATTCGAACGGGGAAGGTGTCGCGTTCCGACATGCCAGGCCGCAAGAAGAACGTGGCCAGCACCGGCGTGGCGGTCAACGAAAGGAGCAAGGAGCCGGTCAAGGCGAAGATCAAGGTCGCGGCCATCGGCCGGAACATCTTCCCTTCCACTCCCTCAAGCGCAAGCAAAGGGAGGTGAACCAGGGTAATGATGCCCACCCCGAAGACCACCGGCCGCCGTACCTCGAGCGTCGCCCGGCGCACCACGTCGAGGCCGCGTTGGTCCGGCCTGGCATGAGCCAGGTGGCTCACGCAGTTTTCCATGACAATCACCGCGCTATCGACAATGAGCCCAAAGTCGATCGCCCCGAGACTCATTAGGCTCCCTGCGATGCCGAAGTAAAGCATCAAATTGCCGGCGAAGAGCATCGACAAGGGAATGGCGACCGCCACGATCAGGCCCGCTCGAAAATTACCGAGCATCACCAGGAGGACTGCGAAAACGAGCAGACCCCCTTCCACCAGGTTCTTGGCCACTGTTGTGATGGCCTTGTTGATCAGGGTGGAACGATCGTAGTACGAGTCGATCACGACCCCGTCGGGGAGCTTCTTCCGGAGCTCGTCCAACTTCTCCTTAACGCGGTTAACGACCACTCGGCCGTTCTCGCCGGCGAGAAGCAGGACAGTCGCGGTGACCACTTCCCCCTTGCCATCGCGGGTGACCACCCCCTGGCGAATCATGGGGGCGAAGTGAACCTCCGCCACGTCCTTGACGTAGATCGGGGTTCCCTCGGGCGTGGTGTGCAAAACGATCTGCTCAATGTCCTTCAAGGTGGTGACCAGACCTTGCGCCCGAATCACGCGGACCTGGCCATTGCGCTCGATGTATCCACCGCCGGCGTTGCTATTGTTATGGCGCAGGGCCTCGAAGACCTTGGTGACGGAAATGCCTCGGGCCAGCAATCGGTCTGGGTCGATCTGGACCTGATACGTTTTCAGCTCGCCACCAAACGTATTGACCTCGATCACGCCGGGGACGGTCAGCAGAGGACGAGCAACGTCCCAGTCAAGAATGGAGCGGAGCTCCATCAAGGAACGCTTTTCCTTGGCGTCGGGAGCGTTCTTGACCTCGAACAGGTAAATCTCCCCCAGGCCCGTGGCGATCGGCCCCATGCTGGGCGAGCCGAAGCCCTCGGGGATCGCGTCTCGGACCTCCATCAGTCGCTCGTTCACGAGCTGCCGGGCCCAGTAGATATCCGTCCCTTCCTTGAAGACGACGGTCACCGAGGAAAACCCGAACTGCGTAATCGAACGGACTTCCTTGATGTTGGGAATGCCGTTCATCGCGTTCTCGACGGGAACGGTGATGAACTGCTCGACTTCTTCCGGTCCCAGGGCCGGAGCATCCGTCAAGGCAATAACCTGAACGTTGGTGATGTCGGGAACAGCGTCGATCGGCAAGTTGAGCAGGGAATAAACTCCCGTGCCCGACAGGCCAATGAGAATCAAAATCATCAAGCCGCGTTGATTCAATGACCAACGGATTAGCGCATCAAACACGAACTAGCCCCCATTCGTTAGTATTGATCACTCGTTTGATAGCGCAAGCTTGATGGATAACGCCTTCAGCTTGTATTCACCCGATACCACCACCTCGTCTCCCAGATCGAGCCCCTTGACCACGTTGACCTGCCCATCGCTGGGGGGCTCGGCCTCGACAGCTCGCCGGACGAAACGATCTTCCCCTTGTTTGACGTAGACGTAAGAATTCTCATCCTCGATGAGAATCGCGGTCGCGGGAATCTGGACCGCGGCATCGGCGCGAGGGCTCAAAACCTCCACGTCCACGAACATGCCTGGCTTCAATAGATGCTTGGGATTCTCCGCTTTCGCGAGCAGCTTGATGGTCCGGCTCTTCTCGTCGACAAGGTCTCCGGAGTAAATCACCTGCCCATCGAAGTGAATTTCGGGATAGGCCGGTGAGCGGAACCGGATCTTCGTACCAACTTCACTCCGGCTCAATCGGCTGAAATCGCCTTCATGAACGCTGGCCTCAACCCAGACCGTGGTCAGGTTGGCCATCGTGAAAATCCGGTGCGTCCGGTCCACGGCCACTCCCGGCACAATCATCTCTCGGTCCAGAATCACTCCATCAAAGGGCGCCCACATCGAATAGGTGCTCACGGGCTCATCATTTGCCGCCAGAGGGTCCGCTGGCTTTTCGCCCGCTTGAACCTTGGATTTCGACTTGATGTTTCCATCGGGGAGCACACCCACAACCTTCCCTTCCTTGAGGTTGGAGACGGTTCCATCCGACTTGACCCCATAGATCCGCAGCCGCTCCTGAGCGGTCCGAACGGCACTCTCGGCTTGCTTCTTCGTTTGCTGAGACCGGGTGTAAGCCAGTTTCGCCTCGAAGCCCATCTCATCCATCAAGCTCTGGTAAGTGGCCAGTGCTACTTCATAATCGGCAGTTACTTCTTGGAACTGCTTTGGGGTAATGAGTTTTTGATCATTCAACTCTTTGTTTCGTTCAATCGTGGCGATCAGCAACCGGTATTGGGCGTAGGCGGTCATCAGGCGTTCCCGATTTTCCCCGACCGGCTTGTCTTCCAGCTTGGTATGAATTGCCTCGGGGCTCACTCCCTTGCGCAGAAGATCAATTAATTCACGCGTATTCTGATAAACTTTCTCTTCCCAATCGGCTTGTGCATTGGCCAGCTCAAGCGCCTGGAGCTTGGTGGAAAGATCCAACCGGGCCTCGCCTACCAGTGGGCTATCGATGGTCGCCAGCAGATCACCCGCTTGCACCACCTGGCCGATCCGGGCGTTTACCGTCCGGACAACCCCCTCGACCCTGGGAGTAATAAAGGCGTATTGAGACTCGTTTGGTGTCACCAGGCCAGGGGCCGCGAGAACGTCGTATTCCGCCTTCGAGTCAATCTTGAGTGTCTTGACACCAACGGCCTGCTGCTGCTCTGTGGTCATGGTGACGACGCCGGCAGGGTGTTCCTCCTGCTCCTGGGCTAAAGGCGCCGCATGATTTCCTCCCTTGGACGCCAACCCTTCCGTCCCTTCTCGACCGTTGGCTTCGAAGGCGTAGAACAAAGCCCCGCCTGCTAGGAGCGCGACAAAGCTCCCTCCGATCCACCAAACCAACCCCTGCCTTCTCTTGGTTTCGTTCGAAGGTCGCGATGGGTTCGACTCTGTCGTGAGGTTATTCACACATCATCTCCTGATTACAATCCACCGAAAGCTCGTAGACTCTTTGGTCTTCGGAGAGTTTTCCGAAGACCAGTTGTTTGCTCGGACCTGAACAAACCGAACGAAAAGTCAGTAGGTGCCGCCACTTCAGGTGAAAGATCACACAATCCTCGTAAACCACTAAAAATTATCAGCCAATTGATGATTTCATGCGTGCAATTGAATTCGGCATGCAAGTGGCAACTTTGCCATCCATTCAAGCATGGACCCCAGAGTCGTTTCGCCCAAAATTCACAGTTCCCTCAGCTCCGCTTCCATCGGGAGCGACGAAATCGCCGCATTCAGGTCGGTCAAGTCGCACCCCGCGAGAATCCAAGCTTGCTACCACGCAACACATGCATCATCGCAATTTGTTTTGACGTCTCTTCGATTCAATCCGTGGTGGGCGTTCCGGCCCTTTGAACGGGGATACCGGAGGTCGCGGCTAGCCTTGGCAGAGTGTTTTGATCACTCGTACATCTTGAGAAGAGGGTAATGTGGCCAGAAAGACTCCTGTTTTGCGCGTTCAAGTTCGATCCCCACCGCGTGGATAAAAATCGAAACCTCTTTGAAATAATCGACTTAAGCCGATTATCCTTGTTCCTACCGGACTAACTCGTTGGCACTGCTCAATGGGAGCAAAAGTGGTGTCGAGTCGATTCCGGAGGCGTTGAGCGGCGTTCTCACACGTTCAGTCGTGTGAAAAACTCAGCGGTGAACCGTATCCGCCAGGGTGTCGAGGCCAAGTTGGCTGGAGCAACTTGAGTGGGTGAGGGAGAACTTCGAGACCTGGCGAGGGTCTTACCACATCTTGTTTTCGAGTCGAGATTGGCATGGCCAACCTTTATCTCGGAACATGGCAGTCAGATTCATTCTAATGGGGCCAGGTCAAGGATTGCAAACAAGCCGTTCCAGGGATGGCCCGTCTACGAGGATCTGTTCGATGGGAGCCAAGGATTTGTTCGATAGGATGGGATGCGTGGCGCATGCCTAATGGCAAAAGTTAAATCCTACAGATTTAGGATTTAGCGCAAAGAAAAAAGCGTGATCCCAGGCTAAGACCTGGGATCACGCAGTGGCTTTCCACCCTTGGTTTGCGGAGCGGATCAGGAGAGCCGCTTACCTCGGCGGGCAAGCCGGGCCAGTAAATTGGCGAGCGCCGAATCGTGCAACTGGGTTGCCTGAGTTCGGGTCAGTGGCTTGACCAGTGGTTTCGGAACCCCGTTATTCACCTGGATCGACTGGTTGGGTCGAACCCGTCGTGCTCGAGCGTTCGCCACCGGCGTGGGTGCCGGAGCTGGTGTGGAGGTGGTGGGACTCGGCGAAACCGACTGGCTCGACACCGCCGGAGTGGCGGGGGAAGCCACCGGGCTGCTGAAGCTGCTGGCGAGGCCTCCGAAATCGAGGTTGGTGGGAACACTGCTCGCACTAATCCGGTTGGCCGGGTTGCGGTAGAACAGCGGGGCATTCACGGGAATGTCCTTGGTTCCACCGAACACGAGAGGTTGGGAACGTCCGGCGATGAAGAGCTGGCCCGTCGCGGGGCGGTAAACCGCGATATCGGTCTTGCCGTCACCGTCGTAATCCGCGGGGGCGGGAATATCGTTCTTCCCGCCGAACTGGACCGGGGTTCCGATTCCCGCGATGAACCACTCGGCCGTGCCGGGACGGAACACCGCGAGCTGGTTCTGGCCCGACCCATAATAACGGCCCGGGACGGGGATATCGTTGCGGCCGCCGTACTCGAGGATCTTCGTCGCGCCGGTGCTCGACTCGACGATGAGCCAGCGGGTGGGCACGCCCGACCGGGCCGGCTGGAACACCGCGATATCCGCCGTGCCGTCACCGTCATAGTCGGCGGGCACGGGGGTATCGCCCTGCTGGCCGAGCTTGGTCACATTGCTCGAACCCGAGATGAACCATTCGCCCGTGGTGGGGCGGAACGTGGCCGGCACCGCGGCCCCCGTCCCGTAGTAATCGGCCGGCGCGGGCAAGTCGACACCGGCGAACCCGAAGCCGACGCCATTCGGATAGAGCCCCTGGACGAACCACTCGGCCGTGCTGGACCGGTAGAGGGCCAGGTCAGCCTTACCGTCCCCGTTGAAGTCGGCCATCAGGGGAATGTCGGTCGCTCCATTGCCGAACGGAATCCCGCTGGCTCCGGTGACGCCCGCGATGAACCACTGAGCTTGTGGGCTCGTGGGGCGGAAGAGGACATCCTGAGCGTGGCCCACTCCGGAGTAATCGCCCGGCACCGGTACCTTGCGATAGGAGTAAGGGGCAGCCACCACCACGCCTGTTCCCACACCGAAATTCTCGGTCCGGGACTGACCCGAGCCAGGTGTGTAGATGGTCCAGGTATTGTTCGCCGGGTTGAACGCGGCGGGTTCCGCGATGCCCGCGCCAGAATAATCCCCTGGGGCCGGGATGCTTCCGGGCGTGAATTGGACCGTGCGCGTCTGGTTGTTCGCCCCCAGGATCGTCAGCACGCCAGTGGTGGGGTTGTACACGGCCGGCGAAAGCTTCCGGTTCGACATCGAGTTGTCGTAGGCAGCCGGCACGGGGATCTGGCCGGGCGATCCAAGCTGAATCGGTGCGCCATGGCCGGCGATGAAGAATTCTCCAGTGCTCGGCCGGTAGACCGCGATCTGAGCTCGTCCCGTGCCGTCGTAATCGCCCGGCACCGGGATATCTCCCTTGGTACCGAAGACCGGAATTCCTCCCGGGTAATTCGGGATGAACCACTCGCCGGTGGTGGGGCGGAAGGTCGCCAGCGTCGTCGTACCGGTACCGAAGTAGTCGGCCGGTGCCGGGATATCCACATATCCCTGGCCATACTGAACGCCGCTGAAGATCCCCTGCACGAACCACTGGGCCGTGCTCGGGCGGTAATACGCCAGGTCGGCCTTGCCGTCCCCGTTGAAGTCCCCTTGGATGGGGACGTCGAGGGTTCCCACCCCGAACGGAGTGCCACTGGTAACCCCTTGGATCAGCCATTGCGACTGGCTGCCTCGGAGGAACTGGGTTAGGTCGGCCTTGCCATCCCCGTTGTAATCGCCATCGACCGTGATGATCGTCGCCGTGAACGGGGTTCCGAACGGACCGAGGTTACCCGCCGCGTCTCGGGCCCGGGCCACGACCGTGATCTGACCGTTTCTGAGATCGCTGGGGAGTTGGACCTCGAAGGCGCCACTGGCGTCGGACTGCACCGATTGCCCCAAGGGGGTCGAGAGGTCCGAAGCACTGTAGAGCACGACACTGGCGTTCGGCTCGGTGGTACCGATGAAGCGGGGTCGTCGGTTACTGGTGATCCCATCCCCCACGATACCGGTGTCGTCCACCGGCTTAATCGTGAGCGTGGGCAATACCGTTGGGCCCACCGTGTCGACCTGGAAGTCGTAAGGATCGCTGTCCGTCGAGAACGAAAGAGGCGGTCCGTCCGGGTTCGCCGGGTCGACGAACGTCCGGGTCACTCTGACCATGACGGTGTAAGTGCCGTCCGCCAAAGTCGAGGGGAACCGGAGCGAGTAGGTGCCGGTCGAGTCGGTTGTGCCCGTGGCGAGCGGGGTTGCCTCGGGAACTCCGCCGACCACCCGGAACAGCTCGACCGTGGAGAAGTGGTCGGTCTGTCCCACGATCCGAGGTTGGGTGTTCCGGGTAATCTTCTGTCCGTTCGACGTGTCGTCGGCGGGAGCCAGGGCCAGAGTCGGTTTGGTCGGATTTCCTGGCAAGCCAAGGTCATCGGCCTGGAGCAAGAACTGGAACGTGGTGATGGAGCTGGTCGTTCCCGACCCGTCCGTGGCTCTGATCCCGATGGTCTTCAGGCCGTTGTTCTGGAAAGAAGCCGCGTTGATCCGGATCGCGTACTTTCCAAAGGAGTCGGTTTCGTTCGCCGCGATGTTGGTCGAGGGGCGGCTCGGGTCGTAGCCCCCGATGATCGGGGCCAGACTCGGGTCGCTCACATCGGTCAGGTCGTACAGAGTGATCAGTACGCGGTTGCCGAACGCGGTCTGCTCGCTGAAACCGTTGATCAGCGGATTCGCGACTGACTTGGAGACCATCGGGACCCCGGCCGAGGTTTGACCCGCGGCCTCGGCTGGAGCCAGGTAGATGGTATTCGGCTGCTGCGGGGTATTGCCGAAGACGATGGGTGCCAACCGGATCGAGAAGGAACCTCGCCCATAGGTGGTCGCGACCAGATGGTTCGGGTCGCCCGCGGTCGCCACGGCCCGGCCGTTGGTCGGATCCACCGCGCCAATCGTCATGTTCAGATCGGTCACATGAACTGTTGGCAAGTACCCGCCATCGGTCGGGGAATTGTCAAAGCTGATGTTGGGGAAAACCGCCCAGGTCTGTCCGTCGTCGAACGAGCGATAGACCCCGCCCTCCCCCGCCACGTACAGCACGGGGTGCGTGGTGCTGTTCGGGTTGGTGGGATCGTCGGGAATCACGTACCGCCAGTCCGCGACGATGGAGGTCAGGTAGCTCGTCCGGAAATCCGAGAGCGAGGAATTCCCGAACGCGGCATGGACCAGTGAGAACAGGTTGCCCGTCACATTGGTCCAGACGGTCCCCGCGCCGGAGCTGAGGGAGTCTTCGGTATGGTAAACCCCACGCTGGGTGATGGCGTAGGCCTCGTGGCTGCCTCGCGTCGGATTCGTGATGATCTTCATCAGCGGGGAGCCGTCGAGGCCCGTGCTGATATCGGTCCAGGCGTTGCCGCCGCCGGCACTACCACCGCCGGTCCGCGTGACGAAAACCTTACCGCCGACCGTCCCCGCGTAGATGAAGTTGTTGAGGTTGCCGATGCCGCCTGGAGCCGACGGGTCGGGAGCACCGAAGGTCAGGGCCGATGCGTAGGTGCTATCCAGCACCCCGGGCTCGGCGATCACCAGCCACGAACGACCTTCATTAATCGTCGAGAAGATCCGACCGGCATTCGAGCTGATGACCACCTGCTGGTCATTAATGGGATTAACGGTGAAGTTGCCCTGGGTCAGCCCATTGGCGTACATCTGGCCGTCGGTCCACTGCGTGTCGGTACCTCCGGAGGTTTGCACGAGGCCGGTGGTTCTCGAGATGAACGGGCCGCCGTTGACACTCACCTGGAAGAAGTTGGTGAAGTTTCCTCCGAGACCCGGGAAGAGGTACTGGTAGACGATCGATCGGCCCGACTGCTGACCAGCCTGGACGCCGACCCCAGTGATCTCACCTCCAATGCCCCCGTTGAACGCGTCGTTCAGGAACCGCCAATCGTCCGACCCGTACCCAGGAGCTCCGGGCTGGAGTACATTGGCGTCCGACGCTCGTAGCCCCGTATGAACGCCATTCCCGTACGCCAAGGCCCCCGCGATGTCGGCGGTCAGGTTGTTGGAATGAACCGCTCCGTAATAGAACTGGCTAATCGCCAGATTACCGCTCCGAGAGTAGTTGGGACTCTGAGAATCACCAATTCCCAGTCGGAGCGACCCGTTATCATCAACACCCGTGAACACCCCTTGATCGTTGCCGAAGATCAAGCGGGCGTGGCCGGTCAACGGGTCGAAAATCGAGATAACACGGTGCAAGCCCGAGGAGCTCACCAACAGCGAGTCGAACGGAGTCCAGGTGACCCCTGAACCGTCGTTGGTGAACCCGGTCCCGCCGCTGGCCTGGCTCCGTACGTTGGTCACGTAGACCGTGGCGTCGGTCGCGTAGGGGCTGCCGGGGTCTTGAATCACGTTGATGAACGGAGTGCGCCGGACGAGTCCGGTCTGCGGATCGGTATCAAAATAGAAGTTGGTCGTTGGCAAGCCGTCCGTGATCACCTTGACCTGAGCGCGGCCGGTGGTTCGGATTTGCAGAAGCCCGCCGTCGGGACGGCTTCCGTCGAAGGCCACCACGGAATGGGAGTCGTACACGTTGGTCGCGTCGACTCGAATCAGCCCCGATTGCTCGTTCAGGCCGCTTCCGCCGAGGTAAACGATGTTGGGGTTCGTCGGGTCGATCGCCAGGGTGATATTGTAATTCGAGCTATCGGGGAGGCCTCGGCTGGTGGTCGGGGTGAAGTCCGACTTATTCGGGTCATTGCTGGGCGTGGCCATGCGGAGACTATTAACCGGCTGATACTTGGTCTGAAGACGGGTCCAGGTTGTACCGTTATCCTTGGTCTGGTAGAGGCCGAGGAACCCACCGTTCTGATCCGCGACGGCCGCGTACAGCCAGCCTTCCAGGATCACGTTGTTCGCGTCGGTCGGTCTGGTTCCGGGCAGGGGGTCGGGCCGGGCCAGGATGATGCGCCCGGGGTTGCTCGGGAAGGTTCCGCCACCGATCAAGATCGGCGAGGGGGGAGTGTAGGAGGGGTCTCGCGTCAAGGGTGAGAAGCCGTTGCCCACCATCTGGTTGAGGGTTTGGCCCCGGTTCGGGCTGATGAAGACCCCCACGCCCTGGAACGCGACGTTGATCACGTTGACGTTGCCGGTGGGATTGCTCACGGCGTTCACGATCGCGCTATTGAGATTCAGCGAGATATCGGTCGCCGTGGTTCCGTGAACGGCGTCGTTGGAGAGCTTCTGCCAGGTTTGGCCCGTGTCGAGGCTGCGCCAAAGACCTCCATTCACCCCCGCCATCGCGGCATAGACGATGACCTTGCCATCGACCGTGGGCCGCGGATCGACCACGACCTTGTAGGTGCTGGTCCCTTCATTGTTGGCCCCAGCCTGGGCGAAGAGATGATCGCGCTGGAACTGAGACCCGGAGAACGGCAGGTTGTTGTTGGTGCTATCCAGCAGCGTCCAGCTCGCTCCACCGTCCATGGAGCGAAGGAACCCAACACCTCTGGTGGTATTGCCGCCGATGGTATTGCCGTTGGCCGCTCTCGCGTCGGCAAAGCCGGTTCCCGCGATGATGATCGACTGGTTCGGGTCGTTATTTCGGGGGAACACGGCGATGCCGCCGATGTTCATGCCGAAAGCAGGACCAAAGTCGGTCAAGGGAACATAGGTTGGTCCGTTGGGGCTGGTGGTCAGGAAGTTGGTGGTCTTCCAGATACCGCCGCTGGAACCCGCGACGTAGACGGTGTTACCGGAGGGGTCGGACGGATCGACCGCGATCGCCCCAACCTGCCCCGCCTCGCCATTGGAAGTGGGAGCCGTGGTCGACCCCGGCCCGAGCTGGGTCCAGGTGTTGCTCGCCTGCGGGTTGGTCGCGCTATTGGTGAAGATCCGGAAGCTGGTGGTCGCCTGGTCGGCAACTGGCTCGCCCAGGCCGGTGGAGGGAACCGCCTTACTGAACGAGATCGACCAGTTCACCAGGGTGCCGGTCCGGTTCGTGCTCACTTCCGCGCTGCTGGTGATCTCGAGCCGCCAGGTTCCGTTGACGTTCACGGCCGGGTCGCTGGGCCCATTATCCTCGAAGTCGCGAAGTGCTCCGAACTGCGGCTGATATCGCCCGAAGAAGGGGGGGCCGCCGTTCTGGATCGGCATCGGAGCCGCGTCGTCGAAGATGGTATTGGTGAAGTTGGCCTGGGTGCCAGTCGAACCAATGCCGCTGAAGAGAACGATGTATTCGTCGTTCGGGGCGACAAGCCGGACTTCAAGGTCGGGGTTGAACTGATAGTTGATGTTCAGGCCGACGGTCACGTTCTTGGCCAGGAAGGAATCCGGGATCGTGATCGTGGATGTCACCGTCTGCTGAGGCAGAATCGTGACGTTGTTCTGAAAGCCTTGCGTGTTGTAAGTGACGGGAATGACCTGGCCGTCCGGCGAGCTGGCCGTCTGCTTCAGGACATCGACACCCGCGTTGTAGTTCGAGTCGAGCATGTCGCCCGCGGCCGACTTGATCGTGGCGGCGAGCTGAAGCGAATAGGTTCCGCTGAGCTTCTGCTCGGGGAACTTGATTCGATAGGTTCTGGGGAACGCCGGGTTCGGGTCGGTCCCGTTCGGGTTCGGCTCGATGGTGAAGGGAACGGTCAGCAAGCCGCTCGGTCCCATCAGCCTCAGAATGCTTTCCGGAGTGAAGCTGGAAGGATCCATGTCGCGATCAAACACCACGTCGATCGCGCTGACTCCACTGTCGGTCACCAGGTTATCGCCGGTCGTGGGAGCCCCGGGGACCGACGAGCCAGCCAGGTGAGGGCCAGGCAAGATCAAGGGCAGCGTGTCCTGATCAAAGGGAGCGGGCACGTAGCTGTCCGGCGAGGCGTTCGGGTTCCAGGTCACGCTGGACGGATCCTGGGGACCGGGCGTCGAGTAGAGGTCTCCATATCCGTTGAGCTGTTCGTTGCCAACTCCGTTGGCATTCTGATCCATGTAGTTTCCGGAGCTCGCGGGCGTGGAGGCCGTGCCGGGCGTGCGGATTCGGTCCTTGATCTCCGGCTTGATGTAGTAGCTGTAGGTCCCCACGCGCGTTTGTGGGGCGAAATTGACCTGGAACTGGGTATCGCTTAGGCGCACCACCCCCGTCGCGCTGATCTTCTCCTCTTCCCCCGTGGGACTCTTGAAGAAGATGGTCACGAGCGAGGTGAGGAACGAATCGGCATCAATTGGGCGATCGAAGGTCACAAGGAACGATTGAACCGTGGGAGAGCCGGTCGGCGAGGCCGGGTTGACGAAGTCGCCGCTCAACCCAACCACCCCCATCGTGCTGTCGATGATTCTGGGGCCGCCGGCGATGGTCAGGACGGTCGTCCGAATATTCAGCTCTTCCAGCCCGTTCACGTCATCGACGCTGTTCTCGTTACCTGCCCAGATCGGGTAGATACGACCGCCGAAGACCGCGAGCCCCTGCCGGGTTCCGAAGCCGAACGTCCCATCCGTATTGGGATTGCCGCTCGACTGGTTATCGGGAATGGGGCCGAGAACCACTTCTTTACGGGTCAAGGCATCAATCGCGGTCTGCGACCGGTTGGCATAGACCTGGGGAGCGTAGGTCTGACCGCCATCGGAGCTGGCGGCGATATAGGTGGTGGTTCGAGCCCGGGCCGCGTCGTGCCGGGCGTCGAGCCAAGACAAGACGAGCGTGCCGGTCGTCTGGTCCACCTGGATCTCGGGCTGGAACTGCGGACGGCCCGTCACGGTCCCGCTGGGGCTCAGGTTGTTGGTCGCCTCCGAGAACCCATCCCTGGCCCCCAGGTCATCGTTCACCTGGTTGAACTGGCGGATCCAAGACTGGCCACCGTCGTCGGAATAAGCCAGGAAGATATCGGTGTTATCCGCCGGGTTAAATGTGTTGTCGATACGATCGACGAACGCCACGTACAGGCGGCCCTGGTAAGGGCTGAACGCGCCCAGCGTATTATCGGAGGCAATCACGGGTGCTGGCCCGATCCCTTCACCCGTCACGGCCGCCGCGCGGGGATAGGGGGAGGTCACCGCGCCTCGAACGGTCGTGGTGGCCACCTGTCGCTCGACAATCCGAGCCATTCCCGAGGTAAAGTTGAGCCCCCAGCTCCGGAGGTTCCCCACGGCGGTCCCGCTGTTGGTGATCCGCAAGGTCCACGTGCTGTTGTTCAGCGTGGCCGCGCTCATCCCGCCGAAGATGCTTCGAAGATTCCCGCCCTGGGGTCGGTAGTACCCCATGTAGGGGGCGGTGCTTCCCGCGTTCCCGATCAGACGGCCACTCACCCCGCTATCGGAAAAGACCGTCGGCCCAACCTGGCCGTTGGCGGACACACCCAGATTTGCTCCGGAGGCTCCCCCAGCAGCCGATCCCCCGTTGGGAGTGAGAACGATCGTCAGTCCCCCCGGACCGATCAGCTCGATTCTCAAATCACTGACTTGGGCCTGGGTCAGAGCAACACTGACGGTCAGGTCGCTCAGGGTCTCAAAGTTGAGGTTATTGATCGTGACACTGGCCTGATAGTTATTCTGCCCAGGATTGATCGGGCCGTTTCCGCCCGCGACCGACTGCGTCGCGGCCGGCGAATACGTCACGCTGCGAATCACGTCGCGAGGGGGGCTGGCGGTCGCCTGGGTGTTGAAGTCGTCGTAAACGACCGTCACCTGGCCCGCGGGAATCGCGGCCTGGGTGGGCGTGGCGGGCCGCCCCTGGCTGATCGCCAACCGAGGTGCCGCGGCGCGTTGCGTCCCGGTTCCACCACTATTGCCGTTGCTATTCACGACCACGGGGCCGGAGAAGTTGACGCCGCCGTCGGACGAGGCGATCATCAAAACCCGGTTCGCGTTGAAATTCGTCGCGTTCTGCTGTGGCTGGTCGTTGGTTGCCCAGGCGACATAGATGTTGCCCGAGTAGGGGTTGGACTGGTCATAGGCCGGATCGGAGTTGGCCACTCGAACGCTGTCATCCACGGCCAGCATCGGGGTGATCGCCCGATCCTGGGTGGACTGATAGATCACCTTGTTGACCACCCCTGCCTTCTGGGCCACCACATTCCCAGAAATGGTATACCCATTCAGCACCAACGCATTGGGAGCGTTAGGGCCGATGGATGACGTGTGCTGCAATGAAAGAACATAAAAGTTATTGTCACGATCGAACGCCACACTGACGTCAGTCACTTCGGCATAGTCGATCGGCGGCGTCGCCGTTGAGGTCGGGTCGGTCAGCACTCCCCCCAGACCGGGCAGGTTGGTCCAGGTTTGACCACCATTAATGGTGTACTTCCCTTCCACGACAATCCGCGTGGGGGCCGGCAGAGCGGGATCGTTCCGGGTCCAGACCGCGACCATCTGAAGCGGATTATTCTTATTCACAGCGATCGAGGGGCTGCTCTCATCCCCTCGAGAGGTGGATACCTCCGTCGGCGCGGCCGTCGACTTCAACGGCGCGGGGAGCATCGACGTTCCATAGAGGTACAACAATGGAGACCCTGGCGACGTCGCCAGCAGGGTTCGAGGCTCCAGGCTCTCAAGGGCCAACCGCCGTAAGGCCGACTTTCGAGCCGTTCCACGACGTAATCCGGTTGGGGCCCGATCCGAACCCCGTTTGGCATTGATTTCGGACCGTTCCGAACGCATGGCCACCTCTCCGCTGTATTAAATCCGAGCGCCACTCTGGGACCAGGAACTCTTCCAATCCGCGCACAACGTCGGGTCGTGAATGGAAAACCTGGGAATCTAGCAAACATGCACTCGACTTTGCCGTTAGTCAAATCACACCGACTAACGCTCTATATGTGCTGATCGCAACTTCGCGAACCAAACCAATCCAGTCAGGATTCCATCGCCACGAACCATCCGCTATCACGCTATCTTGCATGGATGGTATCAACGCCTTTTGACGCGCGTCAAGCGTTGAATTGGCTCTTCTTTAAAAATTCGTGGTGTTTCGAGAAATTAGTTTCTTGAAAAACTCGTCAGCTAGCGCATAAGTTGTCGTGAAACGTCTGTTGCACAATCGGGGGAGCATTGTCAGTCACGCCCGTTTAAAATCCACGCGCAGCGTGAATCACCAAGTGGGGATCGTTCACCAATTCGTTGATTCAGCAACTTTGCCGACTACACTAACTTGAACGAATGAGATTAGTCACAATAGCTTACTCGTGTCTAGTAGCATCTCTCCATTCTTTGGGAGTTTTTGTCTACTAAACACCTCTCTTGTTTCACTCTGTGCACCTCGGTCGTAACGTACCTACACCACCGGAAACGACATCTCCTCTTGCTTAACGCTCTGACCAAAGGGCATCCGAACGGCTGACATCGTCTCGAAGGGCCGTCGTCCATCGGCACACGGGGCATCAACCATCTATCGTGCTGGACGAGCGCCGAAGGACACCGCCGAGCCCCCCTGCCCTCCTTTCTCCGCCAGAGCCATACCAAAATCAAACAATTTCAAATCTGCCATATTTCATACTCTTATCTTAAACTATCATGATTCACGAATCTTTGGTCCTGATATTCGATTTGATCCAAGGCCGATTGTCGGGATAGCTCCCGCCTCTGGCTCGCATGCGGTAGAGGACGCGAGAGGAGTTCGGCAGGGTCTCCGCGGCTTCGAGCTCGAAGTACTCTTGAAAGTCGCGTTCGAACCCTTGGACATGATAATCAGGGAAGACATCTTCCCGGCTGGCGAGAAGACGCGCGACCTGTGGGTCATCCTTGGGCACGAATTCAATAACCAACGAGTGCCCCACCTCGCGAAGAAACTCCGCGATTCGGATCAAGGGGAGGTTATTGGCGATCGCCAGGTGATGCACCAGTGCCAGGGCCAAGACCGTATCAACCGGCCCTCGACTCAAAAACGAGGCTCGCTCCCGGTTCAACCAACCGCTCCCCGGGCTCGGGTTCGTCACGTCCAACAGGAGTGGCAGGATTCTTGTCTGCTGCTCTTCGACCAAGCGTCGATAGTTTAATTCGACGCAGCAGGGATCGAGGTCGAACGCCACGACCCGGGCGCCTCGATCGGCCGCGACCCGGCTGAACCGGCCCGTGTTCGCGCCGAGGTCCCAGACACTCGAAGGGCAGAGCTGATCCAGGTACGCGCCGACCACCTCTTCCTTTTTCTTCAAGGTTTCCGGCGCATAGAGATGCTCTTGATCATAGGCCGACCAGGCCGATCGTCCTGGGTTCCAGCGCAAGCGTTTGACGGCGGTCTCGAGATGATCGACCAACCAGAGTAACGCGCGCCGGCTAACGGCCCCCTCCCCTGCTCGGCTCTTTCCTTGGCCAGCCATTCTCGAAGGACGATTAGCGCTCGTCGCCTGCAACCTGGCGTGCAAGTGGATGTGGATGGCCAGCGAGAACGAGAACCTGGAACGGAACGGAAGCAAGCGCGCGGCCAGGTCGAGTGGAACCCCATCCAGATTGGTCCGGCTCAACTGGTTCAGCCGAATGTCGGTCTGGCTCATCAACGCCAAGGGGGCCAGGAAGTGCTGGCAAAACTGGCGATAGGCGACCCAGGGCTCGCCCTCCTGATACTCCTCAAAGGAGAGTGTATCAATGAAGATCGCCTTTCCCCTCTCGAACTGGACGTTGTACGCCGTGCAGTCCTTGAGCGTCATTCCAAGCGCGATCGCTTCGCGCTGAATGGCCAGGGTGAGGATCGCGGCGTCTCGAAGCTGGCTGAAGCACCACTCGTACGGATAGGAGATAAACGAGATGGGCTCTGGCCGCAAAAACTTGTAAGCGGAGGGAAGAGGTCGGTCGAACTCCGCGAGCTCGACCTCCTCGTGAGCGATCAGCAAACCACGATCGACAAGCCGCTGATACAGGCCCGAGCCAACCAGGAGTTCATAGTCACGCTGATACGACGAATTAACCTGGCGGTGGACCACTCCCTGATGCAGGAACACAAAACCACTCGGGTCACGAAACGACGTGCCCCCCTCTGCCCCCACGAATTCAGGCATGTCGTTTGAAGACTCGCGTAAACGACTCACGGAGCTGGGTGCAGGACGATTTCAGATAGAACAGTCCACTGAGTAACCCCGCGATCAAAACCTGAAGCAAAAGGCTCCCGCTTCCTGGGTCGATATAGGCGAGCACGCTCAGACCGTTCACGGAAATCATAAAGTGAACCAGTCCTTTCCATCCCAAAGAGAGAAGGAGCAGCACGGATTTCCTCGGAAGCGACGGTGAAGCTTTCGAGTAGAGACACATGCGACAAAGCACGCGAGCATGGCTATTAATTCTTTCGATTTATGATGCATGAGCCGGAGCGCGGCGGATTCTCGCTCGGAGGCGGCTGGTTCCGAGGCGCGGCTCGCCGTGAAGTTCGTTGGCCCCCCTGCTCCGTTTTCTCGGTCGGGTGAGCTACAGCCAACCGGCCGCGAGCCTGACGTCTCAGTCTCGCTTCCC
>Ga0182745_1001902_pt1 | contig 19307 bp, 12 predicted proteins | sample eDN3rd30CKraftBY_FD_128523 | JGI IMG/M metagenome (GOLD analysis project Ga0182745, IMG submission 128523) | Enriched backyard soil microbial communities from Emeryville, California, USA - eDNA 3rd pass 30_C Kraft BY (version 2) (version 2) | ecosystem: Environmental > Terrestrial > Soil >...
AGGCTCGGGCGATCTGGCCTCCCGCATCCAGGCCTTCGAACGGGCCGTGCGGCGGCAGCTCGAAAGCGAGGACTACGCCCTCGCCCACTTCACGGACCCCTTCGGGGGATACGCGCTGTGCGAGCTGAAGGGCGACTACGGGTACCGTCTCATCTACGAGGCGCAGTCCTTCCCCTCCCAGGAGCTTCGCTACACACACCCTCAGACAGAAGGCGACCGGCGCTTCCTGTCCAAGGTCCGGCGGCAGGAGCTGTTCTGCCTGATGAACGCGGACCTCGTCGTCACCGGCTCGGCGACGACCCGTGCGTACATCCAGTCGCTGGGTGCGAGCGAGGAGCAGGTCCGGGTGCTCCCCGCACCGGTGGACCTCGCCCCCTTTTCGCCCGAGGTCCTGGGCGTCCCCGATGGCGAGCCCCTGCGGATGATGTACCTGGGGAGCCAGGTGGGATGGCAGGGCCTGTCCACGCTGCTGCGCGCGATGGCCCTGGCGGCCCGGGAGGAGGAGGTACGCCTCACGGTGGTGGGCGCGCGACACCCGGACTGGCAGCCGCACCTGGATGACCTGGTGAAAGAGCTGGGCCTGGGTGACCGGGTGGAGTTCCAGCCTCCCGTGCACCACGATGACCTGGCCAAGGTCCTCGCGCTCGCGGACGTGGGGGTGCTCCCGTTGGATGACGTGGAGCGCAATCGCGTTCAGGGCGGGCCCCTGGCCAAGGTATCGGAGTACCTCGCCGCCGGACGCCCGGTCATCACGTCCGACCTGCCGGTGACGCGCGAGCTGGTTCCCGAAGACGCCGCCGTGTTCTTCCCGCCGGGCAACAGCCTGGCGCTGGCCGACTGCATCATCGAGCTCGCACGCGATGTCCCGCGCCGGCTGGCCCTGGGCCGCGCGGCCCGAGCCCATGCGGAGGAAGCGCTCGACGCGGGGCTCATCCGAGGCAAGCTCCTCGACCTGTACGACTCGCTCCTGGAGAAGCGGTCGGAGCCCATCTCGACCACGAGCGAAGACGACCTCCCGATGCCCACCACGGTGACGGGGACGCCCACCAACCGCCTGGCGGCGCTGCTCCCGCCCGAGCCCTCGCCCACCGCTGCGCCCGCAGCCCGGCCGAAGGGCCCGGAGTCGAAGAAGGACGCCACGCCCAAGCCCTCCGCGCGCGACGACCTTCCGCTGGTCAAGGGGCAGGTGCTTGTCGAGGAGGGCATCGACACACGGCTCATCAAGACGGAGCTGGAATCGAACCCGATCGAGCCCCCGGTGGTGATGGGCGCGCCGCTGCGCGAATCGCCTTCCGCGAAGGGCACCGTGGACGCTGCCGGTCACGAAGCTGCGGCGCCGGCCTCGGAGGGACTGGAAGCGGCAGAGACGGCGGTGCCCGCGACGCCCGAGCAGGATGTGGATGCGGACGCGGAAGCAGCGCTCCCCATCGTCCAGGCGACGGAGCTCGACCCCGAGGAGGCGACGCCCTCTCCGACGCCCGTGGTGCGCATGCCGCCTCCGCCAGACCGGAGCGGCCCCGCGTCGAGCATCGACGCCGGTGACGGCTCGCCTCCTTCGATGCCGGTCGTGCGCGTACCTCCTCCGCCGGGACGAGGAGTCCCCACCTCGCGCTCAGAGGCAGCAGACGCGTCGACGACGACTCCCATCGTCAAAGCCCCAGAGCCGCCAGGCCGGAGTGCGCTCGATGTTTCGGATGCGGGCGACCCATCGTCGGCGACGCCCATCGTCAAAATCCCCGAGCCCCCGAGCCGGAGTGCCTCGGATACGACCGCGGATGACGCTGCGTCCGCGACGCCCATCGTCAAGGCTCCGGCACCGCTCAGCCGAAGCGCCACTGCGCCCTCGGACTCTGCTGCGGATGACGCTGCGTCCGCGACGCCCATCGTCAGAGCTCCGGCACAACTCAGCCGGAATGTGTCTGCCCCTGCGGACGACGCTGCGTCCGCGACGCCCATCGTCAAGGCCCCGGCCTCCTTGAACCGGAGCGCCTCGGCATCATCGGACGCGGATGACGTCGCGTCCGCGACGCCCATCATCAAGGCCCCCGCGTTGCTTCAGCAGGAGACCGCGTCAGCCAGCGACGCGGAGGACGCGGTCGACCCCTCCGTGGAGTTGGAACGCGCCCCGCCCAACGAAGGACCACTCGAACCCGAAGCGTCCTCCGAAGCTCCCGCGCCAACGCCCGTGGTCCGAAGTCCCGTCCAGGGCGAGCGCTACGAGCCCCCCGCGCATACCCCGGTGGTGCGCTCGCCGTTCGAAAGTGAACGGGAAGAGCCGCCCGCGCCAACGCCCATCATCCGCGTACCGACGGAGCTGCTGCGAGAGCTCGTCCCCACGCGCTCCTCCTCCGGTCGAAGCCCCAGCGACTCGAACCGTCCCGAGGAGTACCCCACGCCCACCCCCATCGTGCCCGCCCCGTCGCCGCTCGCGAGCCGGAGCACCTCGGCGCGCGTGGAGACGCCCGTGGGCCGCATCGCTTCCCTGCCACATCAGCCGCGGACCTCGATGGCCTCCGACCCGGAACGCCCGCCCCCCATCCTACGCCCCAGCGCCGGCGCATCTGAATCGGACCGCTTGCCCCCCATCCGCGGCGGAGGGACCTCATCCTCCTCGGAGCGCACGCCCCCGACACTCCGTCCGAGCACCACGGCGCCCGAAGCCGAGCGTCCCCCGGCCCTCCCACCACGAGCCTCGACTCCGCCGCCAGTGCCCCGGCAACGCCCGCCGCGGCTCCAGTCCGTGGATGGTCCCCCTCGCCTCACGCCCATAGACCCATCGGCCCTCGAAGTGTCCGCGTCCATCTCCAGCGGCCATGACGAGGAGCCCGAAGAAATCTCCGAGGACGAGGCCGAATCCATCGATGACGGGGACGGCACGCCCCCCGCCCGCACGCGGCCACAGCTCGATGAGCCCGATGAGATCAGCAGTGACGAGGTAGAAGAGGCGGAGATTTCCGCCACAGGTGCAGCGCAGCTCATCGACGCGGACGACGCCATCGAGGAAGCCGAGGCTGAAGCCGCTCTGGAGCCCGAAGGCCCCGCGCCGGAGCCCGTACCCTCGACGCTGAACCCGTGGTTCGCCCAGCTCGCGCACGGGTACTGTCCCCCCGACGGGATCCGCTTCGACCGTCACACTCCGCCCACGACGTTCCCGGGCCGGGACGAAGCGACGCACCCCTCCCCGCCGAGCCCCTCAGGCCGTCCGGAAGTCGTCGTCCGCGGCAAGGGCTCGTGAGGCAGACGACCGAGCTGATCCCGGAAACTTTCCAAGTCTCGCACGCGCCCGATAGGATGTTCCGGTTTTCACAGCACTTTTCCCGGGACAAAGGGCTTCATGGAGCGTCGGGTCCTCATCGTCGAGAGCGAGCATGATTTAGCGCTCAGCATGGCCACCGTGCTGAAGGGCGCGGGCTACCAGACGGCCTTGGCTGAAACGGCGGCTGACGCGCAGCGTGAGCTGGAGAAGCGGAGGCCAGACCTGGTCGTCCTCCGCGCGGAGCTGAAGGATCAGTCCGGCTTCGTGCTCTGCGGCAACATCAAGAAGGGCAAGTGGGGCCAGAACCTCAAGGTCCTCCTGCTCTCCTCCGAGAGTGGCGTGGATGGCCTGGCTCAGCACCGCCAGTCACCGCAGGCCGCGGACGGATATCTGGTCATCCCGTTCGAGATGGGCGAGCTGGCCGCGATGAGCCACGGCATCGTCCCGCCCGGCACGGATGACGCCGGCGCGTCGGCCGACGCATCGAGCGGTCCGCGCGAGGCACCGCCCCCGATGCCCGCGCCGCCCAAGGCCGCCGCCGGTGGACCGCCGAAGCTGCCCAAGCGCGAGCGCCGCAGCGCCATGACGGAAGAGGACCGCGCGTTCCTCGACCGCACCTTCCAGTCCATCGCGGACCGCAAGGCCGAGCTGCTGGCCGAGTCCCGTCAGCTCAAGCGCCCGCCTCCGCGGCGCGAGCTGATGGGCACGCCCGAGGGCAAGATCCAGATCCTCCGCGACGAGCTGAAGACGCGCGAGGCGCAGCTCGCCCGCCTCTCCGAAATCTGGAGCGTGCGCGAGCGCGAGCTGCTCTCCGGCGAGGACCGGCTCCACGAGAAGGACGTGGAGCTCCAGGGCCTGAAGATGCAGGTGGACGACCTGCTGCGCCGCTTCAACGAGGCCCAGCAGGCGACCCTCCAGAAGGAGCGCGAGCACGGCGCCACCGTCGATGACCTGCTCCTCCAGAAGTTCTCCGCGGAGAAGGACCTCATCGAGGTCGTGGCGTCCAAGGAGAAGGACATCAACCTCCTGCGCCGGGAGGTCTCCCGCGCCGAGGAGGAGCTGGCCCGCCGCGCCAGCGAGCTGGAGCACGGCCGCAACGAGTACGACAAGCTGGAGAAGCACCTCGGCGTCGTCACGCTCGAGTTCGAGGTCAAGGAACAGAAGCTCCAGGACACCATCGTCGCCCACGAAGGCGAAATCGCGCGGCTGACCCGGCGCGGCGACGACTTCGAGACGGAGCTGAACCGCACCATCAGCGAGCGCGACCAGCGCTTCGCCGAGCTGGACGGTGAAATCCAGGCGCTCCAGGAGCGCTTGCAGCAGACCGAGCAGGAGCGCGACGCCACCGTCCGTGGGCTGGAGACCCGCGCCGCACGCGCCGAGGAGCATGGCGCCCAGGCGGACGCGGAAATCCACCGCCTGAACGCCGAGCGCGATGCCCTGGAGGCGAAGCTCAGCCAGCAGGTTTCGGACCTGGAGACCGACCTCGCCCGCACCACGGGCGAGCGTGACCAGCTCCGCCTGGACAAGGACGCCCAGGAGACCGAGCTCACCCAGCGCCTCGAGGAGCGCGACGCGAAGATTGGGACGCTCGAACGGGAGATGGCGGAGACCATCGCCCGGAACGAGCACACCGAGGCGGAGCTCAACGCCAACATCCAGCAGCAGTTGGAGCGCATCGGAGAGCTCGAAGGCGAGGTCGAGGCCGTCAAGACCCACCTGGAGGACCGCGAGGCCGAACTGACCGCGGAGCTCCAGGCGCTGGGCCAGGCCAAGGACGAGCTGGAGACGGACCTCAACGACCGGCTCCAGGCACTCTCCCAGGCGAAGGACGCACTGGAGGCGGACCTCTCCCGTCAGCTGGAGGAGCTGCGCGCCACCAAGGCCGAGCTGGAGGCGGACCTCACGGGGCAGATTCAGGCGCTCACCTCCCAGCTGGAGGAGACGCAGCGTCAGCTCGACGACTCGCAGCAGACCGGCGAGCAGCTCTCCGCGCGCGTCGCGATGCTGGAGGACACCGTCAGCCAGCGCGAGGCCACCATCGAGTCCCTTCAGGGCCACGTGGTGGCGCGCGACCAGCGCATCTCCGAGCTGAGCGGCGACCTGGAAGCCGCCAGCCAGACGCTGGCGCAGACGCAGCAGGTGCTGGCCCAGACCGAGGACACGCTGGCGCAGACGCGCGGCGAGCTGGAGGCCACCAGCCAGACGCTCCAGCAGACGCAGCAGGCGCTGGCGCAGACGGAGCAGCAGCTCGCGGCCACGCAGCACACCCTCGCGAGCACCGAGGGTACGCTGGCGGAGACACGCGGCGAGCTGGACGCCACCAGCCAGACGCTGGCCGTCACCCAGTCCCGCCTCGCGCAGACCGAGGACACGCTGGCCCAGGCGCGCGGCGAGCTGGACGCCACCAGCCAGACGCTGGCGCAGACGGAGCAGCAGCTCGCGGCCACGCAGCACACCCTCGCGAGCACCGAGGGCACGCTGGCGGAGACGCGCGGCGAGCTGGAGGCCACCAGCCAGACGCTCCAGCAGACGCAGTCGGCGCTGGACGAGACGCGCGACGCGCTGGCCCAGACCACCCACGAGCGCGACCAGCGCATCGCGGAGCTGGCGGACCTGGGCGCGGCGAAGGACGCGCTGGAGCAGCAGCTCACCGGCCAGATTGGTCAGCTCCGCAACGAGCTGTCCGAGACGCAGGGCCATTACGAGGCCGAGCGGGCCGCGCACGAGAAGCTGGCCGCCGAGACGAGCGCGCACATCGGGGACCTCACCAGCGAGCGCGACGGTCTGCGCTCCGAGCTGGAGGCCACCAGCGCCACGCTGGCGCAGACGCAGGGGCAGCTCACCGCCACGCACGACGCGCTGGCGCACGAGCAGCACGCGCACCAGGAGAGCCGGCAGGCCGCCGCCAGCGCCCAGGCCGCGCTGGAGGGGCAGCTCGCCGAGGCGCGGGCCCATGCCGAGGACCTGGGCGAGCACCTCACCCTCACCAAGCACGAGCTGGGCACGCGCGTCGCCGAGGTGACGCAGCTCACCGCCAGCCTGGCGCAGACGGAGAACGCCCGCGCCAGCCTCGAGGAGCGGCTGCACACGCTCACCGTGGAGTCGCAGCGCCGCGAGGAGCTTCTCCAGAACGACCTCGAGCAGAAGGGCACGGAGCTGTCGGACACGCTCCGCAAGCTCACCCACGTGACGCAGGAGAAGATGCGTCAGGCCGAGGTGCTCAACCGCGAGGTGGCCAACCGCACCGAGCAGCTCAAGGCGATGGAGCACAAGCTCCAGACGCAGGCCACCGAGGCCCGGCGTCAGGCCGAGGGCCTGGGGCAGCAGATCGCCGGCCTCAACGAGCAGCTCGACCAGGGCCGCAAAGCCCTGGCCGGACGCGAGGAGCAGCTCCGCGCGGCGGGCGCCGCGCAGCAGAAGCTCACCGCCGAGCGGGATGGGCACGCCCGTCAGGTCCAGGAGGCCGAGGCCCGGCTTCAGCAGCAGGCGCAGCAAGCTGCCCAGGAGCGCGCAGACGCCCGGCGCGCGGCGGACGAGCTGGCCGCGAAGCTGGCCAAGGCCGAACAGCGTATCGCGCAGCTCACGCAGGAGGCCCAGGCCCACGCCGCCGAGGCCGACACCCGGGCCAAGGACCTGCAGGGCCAGCTGAGCGCGCGGGCGAAGAAGATCCAGGACCTGGAGCTGGCGCTGGAGAACGCCCAGGGCGCCAAGGGCCGGGCCGAGAAGGAGCTCAACACCAAGGTGGCCGCGGCGGAGAGCAAGGCGCACGAGGCCGCCACCCGCCTGGCCGCCGCGCAGAAGGAGCGCAAGGACCTGGAGGCGCGCCACCTCAAGGAGCAGGAGGAGCTCGTCGCCAAGCAGAAGGCGGAGCTGGAGCGCCGCGACGCCATCAAGGCCCAGGAGGTCGCCCGCCTGCAGCAGTCCGTGCAGGAGAAGAGCAAGGCCCTCAAGGTCGCCGAGTTGGAGCTCGCGCGGTACAAGAGCAAGTCCGCCGCCGCGCCTCCCAAGGCCGCCGCCTCCCGGCCCGCCGTGGCCGAGGAAGACGACGTGGCGGTGAGGACGCAGCTCAACCAGGTCATCCCTCCGGCGGGAGCCCCGGCGCCCGCAGCGGCCCCGGCGAAGAAGCCCGCGCCCAAGGCCGCCGCCCCTGCCGCGAAGAAGGCCCCTGCCCCGGCGCCGGCCCCCGTGCCGCCCCCCGCGCCGAGCGACGACGCCGAGCCCACCGACCGGACGCTGGTCATCCAGCTCCCCTCGGTCCAGGAGGACGACGACTGGACGGCCCTGGTGGACGAGTTGGACAAGTAGCGCGTCCCTGGGCGCCGGGAATGCTCCCGGCGCCCGCGTCCGGGACTCCGGCGCCGTCCGCCGGAGCTCCCGCGGCCCCTGCCCCGAAAAATCTGCGGCCCGCGCCAGAAGGCCTGACACCCGTGCCCTGGCAGGACACGCGCGTCAGGCCTCGGCGGGCACGTTCAGGACATGACACCGGCGGCGCCGGCCAGGCTCACAGCGCGGCGCGCGCCTCGCGGACCAGCTCCTTGAAGTGGAGCGTGGAGAGGATGTCCCGGAAGGACGCGGCGCGGCCGCCCTCGAGGGCTTCGGCCTGGGCGCGGCGCCAACTGTTGCGGAGCGTTCGCAACGAGACATAGGCCAACAGCAGCGGGAACCCGCCCGGAAGCAGGATGACCGCCACCACCATCACCATCCGCATCCACGCCCACACCATGACCGCTGACCTCCCCGAGTCCTGAGTTGCCCAGGTGAGATGCACAGCGTGTGCCCACGGTGCGCAGAAAATTTCCCAGTGGAGTTACGCAGGGTTGCCAGGCGGCGAGGCGGACGGGCCACGGTGGTGACACCGGAACCCTGGCATTTTTGCCGCAGTTGCCCGGAAGGGGTCGGTTAAGTTCGCGGGGTGAGCACCCCTTCGACGGTTGAGAGCCACGCCTTCACCAGCGTGGAGGACGCGGAGCAGCGCCTGGAGCAGGTGGGCTACCTGTCCTCGCCGGAAATCGCCACGGCCGCCTTCCTGGCGGACCGGATGAACAAGCCCATCCTGGTGGAAGGCCCCGCCGGCGTCGGCAAGACGGAGCTGGCCAAGGCCCTGGCCAAGGCCCTGGGCCGCGAGTTCATCCGCCTCCAATGCTACGAGGGCCTGGACGAGGCGAAGGCCCTCTACGAGTGGGAGTACGCCAAGCAGCTCCTCTACACCCAGCTCCTCAAGGACAAGATCGGGGACATGGTGCAGGGCACCACCACGCTGGCGCAGGCGGCGGACCGGCTGGCCTCCAGCGACGCGGTGTTCTTCTCCGAACGATTCCTGCTGCCCCGTCCGGTGCTGCGAGCCCAGCTCTCCGAGCGCCCCGCCCTGCTGCTGGTGGACGAAATCGACAAGGCGGACCCGGAGTTCGAGGCCTTCCTGCTGGAGGTGCTGGCCGACAACGCCGTCACCATCCCCGAGCTGGGCACCTTCCAGGCGAAGCACATCCCCCGCGTGCTGCTCACCTCCAACGCCGCGCGAGAGCTGTCCGACGCGCTCAAGCGCCGCTGCCTGCACCTGCACATCGACTTCCCGGACCGGGAGCGCGAGCTGCGCATCGTCCGCGCCCGGCTGCCCGAGGTTCCCCAGGTGCTGGCCGAACAGGTGGTGGAGGCGGTGGCCGCCATCCGCGAGCTCGATTTGAAGAAGGCGCCCTCCATCAGCGAGACGCTGGACTGGGCGCAGAGCCTGGCGCTGCTGAACGCCGAGCAGCTCACCTCGGACGTGGTGGCCTCCACGCTCAACCTCGTCCTCAAGTACGAAGGCGACATCGAGAAGGCGAAGGCGAACCTCCCGCAGATTGCCCAGGCCTGACCGGCCATCCGAAGCACGTGCTGCTGAAGGAACGCTTTCAAATCACCCGCCCGCTCGAGGAGATGGAGCTCGTCCTCGTGCGCGCGGCCCTGGCCCACCCCGCGCTGGTCGACGCGCGGGAGGAGGCCATCCTGCGCACCGTCCTGTCGCTGGCCCGGCTCTACAAGGTGCGGCACGGCAGCCTGGACGTGGGCGTGGGCGCGCTGCTCACCCCCTTCCGGGAACAGGTGGAGCGCCGCCTCGGCCCCGTCCTGCGAGGCCCCCACCCGCCCACGCGGGACAGGCTGATGCCGCACGTGAAGGACCTGCGCCTGCACGCGGCGAAGGCCCGCGACGCGGTGGCGCAACGCCTGCGCGGGCGGGTGCCGCTGGAGGCGCTGGAGCGGGAGATTCGCCAGAAGGAGCTGGTGCTCATCGCCGGAGGTGGCGGCGGCACGGCGTATGTCTACCTGGGTGTGATGAGCCTTCTGGACGAGCACGGCCTGGAGCCGCGGCTGCTCGCCGGCGCGTCCATGGGCGCCATCCTCACCCTCATGCGCTCGCGACTGGCGCGCTTCGACCCCACGGACATGATCAACATCGTCCGGGGCCTCTCCTTCCGGAAGCTCTTCCGCTTCATCTCCACGGAGAGCCGCTACGGCCTGCCCGCGGCGCTGCGGCTGTTCCTGCGCTCCGGGCTCGGCCGCTTCTTCGGCGCGGGGCCTGACAGCAGCGGCATGCGGCTGAAGGACCTGCCGGTGCCCACCCTCATCGCCGTGGGCGGCATCCGCCGAGGCATGCTTCCCCGGCCGCTGGAGTATTACGAGCGCCTCATGGGTACCAGCCCACTGGGTCTGCTCAACCCCGCGGGTGTGGCGCGCCGCATCCAAGCCGCCATGGGCGCCATGGCCGAGCTGTTCACCCGCCCCGAAATCACCGCGCGGCTCTACCTGGGAGCCGACGACGCCACCGGCGACTTCGACGCGCTCGACGCCGCGGGCTTCTCGTCCGCGCTGCCCGGCGTCATTCACTACGACGTGCTGCGCGAGGACCCGGCCATGCACACGTTGGTGGAAGGGGTGATGGCGCAGCACGGCGTGGCGCGCCTCATCGACGGAGGCCTGGTGGACAACCTGCCCGCGAAGGCGGCGTGGAAGGCGGTGGCGCGGGGCCGCATCGGCACGCGCAACGCATTCATCCTCGCGCTCGACGGCTTCGCGCCGAAGCTGTCCACGCCCTTCTGGCTGCCACTCCAGCGGTTGGCTGCGATGACGGTGGCGCCCAACCTTCCCTATACGCACCACGTCAAACGCTTCCCCAGAACACTGTCGCCGCTCGATGTCGTCCCATCGGTCGAACTGGCCTCGAAGGCGCTACACTTCGGAAGGAACGCGCTGGCGGAGGACATCCCGTTCCTGCGCCGGATGCTCGCTCCCCTGCCCTCGGTTCTGTAACCCGATGGCTGGAACAAGAAACTCACTTTGACCTCATAGGGTTCGCTGGATAGAAGGCCCGGGCTGTCCCATCCCTCAAACATCTGGGCGAAGGAACATCGAATGAGCTCGACCTCGAGTAATGGAGTGCGCGCCGAGCAAATCTGGCTCGACGGCCGACTGATGAAGTGGGACGAGGGCCACGTGCACCTCATGACGCACGCGCTGCATTACGGGCTCGGCGTCTTCGAGGGCATCCGCGCGTACAAGACGCACGACGGGCGCCTGGCCATCTTCCGGCTGCGTGAGCACATCCGCCGGCTGTTCGACTCGGCCCACATCATCATGCTGAAGATTCCGTACACCGAGGACGAGCTCGTCGACGCGTGCGTGAATCTGCTCCGCGCGCAGAAGAGCCAGTTCGCCAACGGCGCGTACCTCCGGCCGCTGGCCTTCATGGGCGACGGCGCCATGGGCCTGGGCGCGGTCAACCCCACCCGCACGTCCGTGACGGCGTGGGACTGGGGCGCGTACCTGGGTGACAAGGGCATCAAGGAGGGCATCCGCGCCAAGGTGAGCTCGTACACCCGCATGCACGTGAACGTGAACATGGTGCGCGGGAAGATCACCGGCCAGTACGTCAACTCCATCCTCGCCAAGCGCGAGGCGGTGATGGCCGGCTATGACGAGGCCATCCTCCTGGACATCAGCGGCTTCGTCGCCGAGGCCTCCGGCGAGAACATCTTCCAGGTGAACAAGAAGGGCGTCATCAAGACGCCGCCCCTCTCTTCCCCCATCCTGGACGGCATCACCCGCGACACGGTGCTGCAAATCCTGCGCGACAGCGGCCGCGCGGTGGAGGAGGTCACCTTCACCCGGGACGCGCTCTACATCACCAACGAGATCTTCTGCTGCGGCACGGCGGCGGAGATCACCCCCGTGCGCGAGGTGGACAACCGCATGGTGGGCGATGGCAAGGTCGGCCCCATCACCCGGTACGTGCAGGACACGTACTTCCGCATCGTGCGTGGCGAGGAGCCGCGCTACGCGGAGTGGCTCACCTACGTCTGAGCCGCACCTCGGCCCCCTCTCCCGCGCCGGGGGAGGGGCGCCCTGGCCCCGCCCGCGCTGGCCACCCGCCCGGGGCGCCACGTCCCGTGCCCGAGTTCGCGCGGGATGGGCTAGAACGGAGCCTGATGGCTCCTCCCGCTGGCTACGACTACGACGACAATCCGTTCAAGCTCGAGAACCCATCCATCCTCGACATCGCTCCGTCGGAGCCGAAGTCCGTGGAGGACACGGGGCTCAAGATGGGCATCCTGTCCGACATCGCCCTGAAGTACCTGTATTACACGGGGACGGGCACGGGCATGGGCATCGCGGACGAGATGCGCCTGCCCTGGCCGGGCGTCATCGAGCACGTGGTGGACTTCCTCGCCACGGAGAAGCTCGTGGACCTGCGCGGCGGCAAGGGCTTCGGCCGCGCCTCTGTGGAGTTCATCCTGTCGGAGAAGGGCCGCGAGTACGCGCGCGACGCGCTCACCCGCAACACGTACGTGGGCCCCGCCCCGGTGCCCATCGAGCAGTACAACGCGCTCATCACCAGCCAGACGGAGGAGACGCCCGTCGTCAGCCAGGAGGAGCTGGTGATGGCCCTCAGCCACCTCACCGTCCCCGCCGAGCTGATGGACAAGCTGGGCCCCGCGGTGAACTCCGGCCGCTCGCTGTTCCTCTACGGCTCGCCCGGCAACGGCAAGACGAGCCTCGCCGAGGCCGTGTCGAACATGTTCGGCGGCGAGGTGTTCGTCCCCCACTGCCTGGAGATCGGCAACCAGGTCATCCAGGTCTACGACCGGCTCATCCACACGCCCGTGTCGCTGGAGGTCGGCCGAGATGCCTCCGGGCGCCGTCAGACCTTTGAGATGGACAACCGGTGGATGCTCTGCCGGCGGCCCTCCGTGGTCGTGGGCGGCGAGCTGACGCTGGCGATGCTGGACCTCATCTACTCGGAGAGCACCCGCTTCTACGAGGCCCCGTTCCAGGTGAAGGCCAACGGCGGCATGCTCCTCATCGACGACTTCGGCCGCCAGAAGGTCCACCCCACGGACCTGCTCAACCGGTGGATCGTCCCCCTGGAGAAGCGGGTGGACTTCCTCACCCTCCACACCGGCAAGAAGTTCGAAATCCCCTTCGACCAGCTCCTCGTCTTCTCCACCAACCTGGACCCCAAGGAGCTGGTGGACGAGGCCTTCCTCCGCCGCATCAAGTACAAGATTGAGGTCGGGAATCCAGACGAAGAGGCTTACCGGGAAATCTTCAGCCGCGTCTGCGAGGCAGCGGGAATCCCGTACGTGGACCAGGCCGTCACGTACCTCATCGAGCACTACTACAAGCCCCGGAGCATGGAGCTGCGCTCGTGCCACCCTCGGGACCTGGTGAGCCTCATCCGGGACGCGGCCCGCTACCGGCAGATCCCCCCGGCGCTCTCCAAGGACCTGCTCGACCAGGCGTGCGAGGTGTTCCTCGTCAATCTGTGATGATTTCGTTGTTACAACCGCGCGGAATTTCTAGAATCCACGCGCCGTTGTACCGCTCGGCCGCATGCTTCGAGGTACCGCCCGCGGCGGCCCCGCAGCGAGAAGGAGCCGCAGTCCGTGAAGGAACGCTACCAGGACATCGACGATAAGAACGAGGCGCTGCGCGGGTACCTCGACATCTACAAGGACAAGCCAGACGGGCGCGAGTTCGTCGACAAGCTCGAGATGTCGTGGATCTACCACGACGCCGCGCTGGAAGGAGTCGTCTACACCCATCAGGAGTTGATGGCGGCGCTCTTCCCGCATCGAACCAGCGCGGAGGCCTCCATGATTCCGGTGGTGCTCGAGATCCGGAACCACAAGGCCGCCTGCGACTTCATCCGCGAGGAGGCGGCGGGCGCCAAGAAGCAGGCGCAGATCACGCTGACCACCATCAAGCGGATCCATGACCTCTTCCTCGGCAACACGCCCGAGGCCCAGACGGAGCGCGCGCGCATGGAGCGCCGCGAGCGCACCGAGAAGGAGCTGGCCAAGGAGCGCGAGCGGTCCGGGCTGCGCAAGGACATGCCGCTGCACCGCACGTACTTCCATGACATCGCCCAGCCCGCGAAGATCCAGGCGGAGCTGGAGAAGCTCGTGGACTACACGACCAGCGCCGAGTTCCGCGAGTTCCACCCCATCAAGCAGGCGGCCACGGTCCAGCACAAGTTCGTGCAGATCTTCCCCTTCACCGAGCACAGCGGGAAGGTGGGGCGCATGTGCAGCAACCTCCTCCTGCTGCGCAACGGCTACATGCCGGCCGTCATCCACTCCATCGACCGGCAGCGCTACTACGAGTCCTTCCGGGGGCCGTCGTCCGCGTTCCGCTCGGTGCTGATGGACGCCATGGAGAACTCGCTGGACAACGGCATGAAGTACTTCCGGGACCTGGGCCGCAAGTTCAAGGCCCTGAACAGCTAGTCCCCGCTCCACGCCCAGGGCCCACGCGCGGCGCCCCTCCCCGGGGCCCGCTGCGGTGGGCCTTCGTGCGTGGGTGCTCGGAGCGTCCACCAATCCAGGTGAGCCCGCGCTGGCCCGACGAGGGAGCACGCAGGCTCACGGCCTTCTCGTTCCTCATGAAGGATGCAGGGTCCGTCGACACCATTGGTGTGTTGGCAACAGACCCCGGCTTCTCGAATCCCAGGACGGGAGGAAGTAAGAAGAATACCCATGTCCGTGACACACTCCATCAACAGCCGCCGCGGCGCTGGAAACTCGCGAGGCGAGCTGACGGAGCCACCGCCAGCACGGCTGGCGCACCTGCCGGCCCGTGACAAGCTGGAGCGGCTCCTCCGAGTGGCCAGCGGCCATCAGAAGGCGCTCATCTTCACGCACGACAACCCGGACCCGGACTCCCTGGCGGCCGCGGTGGCGCTCGCGCACCTGCTCGAGCGGAAGGCGGGCATGGAGGCACACGTGGCCTACGGCGGCATCATCGGCCGAGCGGAGAACATCGCCTTCGTGAAGGTGCTGCGCCTGCCCATCTCCCACGTGTCGGAGATCGACTTCGACGAGTACGACCTCTTCGGCCTGGTGGACACGCAGCCCAAGGTGGGCAACCACTCGCTGCCCGCGCGGCTGGAGGCGCAATTGGTGGTGGACCACCACCCGCTGCGGCAGGAGAGCCTGGCGGCCCCCTTCGCGGACGTGGGCGGCGACTTCGGCGCCACGTCCACCATGCTGGTGGAGTACCTGCGCGCCGCGCGGCTGGAGCCCTCGGTGGAGGTGGCCACCGCCCTCTTCTACGGCATCAAGGCGGACACGCGCGACCTGGGCCGCGAGACGACGCCCGTCGACGTGGACAGCTACCTGTGGCTCTTCCCACGGATGGACAAGATGCTGCTGGCGCAGATCGAACATCCCGAGCTGCCCGCACGGTACTTCCAGCTCTACCACACGGCCTACGAGCGGGCGAAGGTGTACGGGACGGCCATCGTCACCGACCTGGAGGAGGTCTACTCCCCGGACATGGTGGCGGAGGTGGCCGAGCGGCTGATGTTCCTCGAAGGGATGAAGTGGTCGCTGGCCTTCGGGACCTACCGCAACCAGCTCTTCCTCAGCCTGCGCGTGAAGGACCGCCGGATGAACGCGGGGCGCCTCATCCGGGAAATCTGCGAGGACTACGGCGGCTCGTCCGGCGGCCACGGCAGCATGGCCGGCGCGCGGCTGCCGCTGTCGGGCAAGCTGGCGCAGCGCAAGGCGCTCAAGCGCGAGCTGGTCGGCAAGTTCCTCGAGGCCTTCGGCGTGGCGGACCAGCGCCCGGTGTCGCTGCTGTACGCGCAGGACTCGTGACGTACTGGGACTACAACGCGAGCGCGCCGGTGCGTCCGGAAGTCGCCTCGCTGCTGTCGCGCGCCTTCGCCGCGGGGCACTTCGGCAACGCCTCCAGCGTGCACCAGGAGGGCCGCGCGGCCCGGGCCCGGCTGGACATGGCGCGGGCGAAGGTCGCCCGCGTGCTCGGGTGCGAGCCCAAGGAGGTCAGCTTCACCGGCTCCGGGAGCGAGGCCAACGCGCTGGCGCTCGTGGGCGCCTGGCACGCGAGGCCCCATCCAGAGCGGCGGCGCATCGTAACCTCCGCCATCGAGCACCCCGCCCTGCTGGCCGCGGCGGCGCAACTGGAACGCGAAGGCGCCCACGTCATACGCGTGGCGCCCGGCCCTGACGGCCGCGTGCGAGAGGCGGACGTGCTCGAAGCCCTGACGCCGGACACGGCGCTGTGCTCGCTGATGTGGGCCAACAACGAGACAGGCGTGCTGCAACCCGCGCGCGAGGCCGCGCGGGCGTGCAGGCAGCGCGGCGTGCTGTTCCACACGGACGCGGTGCAGGCGGCGGGCAAGGTGCCCATGACGCTGCGCGAGGTGGACGCCGACTTCTTGTCCCTGTCCGCGCACAAGTTCGGTGGGCCCCCGGGCGTGGGCGTGCTGGTGGTGCGCAAGGACGTGGACGTGCGCGCGCTCACGCCTGGGCACCAGGAGGGTGGCCGGCGTGGCGGAACGCAGAACGTGCCCTACACGGAGGCCCTGGCGGAGGCCCTGGCACTGGCCGTGGCGGAGCTTCCGGAGACGTCCTCTCGGCTGGCGGCGCTGCGCGACGCCTTCGAGCGCGAGGTGCGCGCCGCCCTGCCGGATGTGCACGTGAATGGCGAGGGCGCGCCACGCGTGCCCAACACCAGCAACCTGCGCTTCGACGGCGTCGAAGGCGAGCCGCTGCTCATCGCGCTGGACCTGGACGGCATCTGCGTGTCGGCGGGCGCCGCGTGCGCGTCCGGCACGCTGACGCCGTCCCACGTGCTGCGGGCCATGGGGCTGTCGGCCACGCAGGCGCGCGGCAGCCTGCGCTTCAGCCTGGGGCCGGCCACGACGGAGGCGGAGGTGGAGCGCGTGGTGGCCGCGCTCCGCAAGCACGTGCCGAACGTCCGCGCGCTCTCCGGCTAGCCACGCGGCGGCGCCTCACCACTCCTGCTCGGGCAGCGACTGCTCCCGCACGTCCTCGTCAGGCTGCCCGTAACCAGGCATCCCATCCTTCCGGGCCTCCTCGGCGGGCGTCATCCGCCGATGTCCGGTGTCCTGCTCGGCCTTGCGCTCGGACGTGTCCTTCTCTGACTCTGGCTTCTTGGACTCGGTGGCCATTCGGCTTCTCCTCCCCGCGCGACGTCGCGCGACGGAGGAAAAGGTCGTCATCGTCCTCGCAGGTGGGCAGGGCGCGGCAGTCCCAGCGGCGCCGTGCCCGCTCCCCTACCCCGTGCGCGAGCCCGGCGTCGGCGGCGCGCTGCTGCCCGGGGACACGGTGGGCACCTCGTCGGTGGCGCCGAAGAGGCCGCGCACCACGGCGGCGATGGCCAGCGGCGTCCCCACCCGCTCGTCATAGTGTGGCGTCAGCGCCTGGGCGAAGGCCTCCGCCGAGGGGAACCGGTCCTCGGGCCGCTCCGCGAAGGCCCGCGCCACCACGGCCTCCAGCGCCTCTGGGACTTCGGGCCGCAGCTCGCGCAAGGGCCGGTACTGCCGGGTGCGGATGGCGTTGAAGACGGCATCCGGCGTGGCCCCGGTGAAGGGGCGCTCCAGCGTCAGCAGCTCGTAGAGCACCACCGTGGCCGCCCACAGGTCGGCCTCCGGGCTCACCTCGCCGAGCAACGACTCCGGCGACAGATAGTAGGGCTTGCCCAGCACGTCGCCGCCCTGGAGCTTGCCGTCCACCAGCACGCGCGACACGCCGAAGTCGCCCAGCTTGATCTCCCCCACGCGGGAGATGAAGAGGTTGGACGGGGACACGTCGCAGTGGACGATGCCCAGCCGCTCGCCCTGGGGCCCCGCGGCGGCGTGCGCGTATGCGAGCGCCTCCAGCAGCACCTTGCCCAGGTAGACGGCGAAGTCGAGCGGCAGCGGGATGCCGCGCACCTTGCAGCGCCGGAGGATCTGCCCCAGGTCGCGGCCGTCCACCAGCTCCATCACGATGAAGTAGATGCCCTCCAGCGCGCCCGCGTCCAACACCGTGACGATGTTGGGGTGGTGGAGCTGCTTGGAGAGCTGCGCCTCGCGGGCGAAGAGGGCCACCGACTCCGGGTCCCGCGTCAGCGCGGGCAGCAGCCGCTTGAGCGCCACCGTCCAGCCCTCGCGCGGGCCGGAGAGCACCCGCGCCCGGTACACCTCCGCCATGCCGCCCTTGCCGAGCACGGAAAGGACCTCGTAGTTGCCGAAGACCCGCGTGGCCTTCTGCGGCGGAGGCGACTGACTCACGGCGTGGTGTTTCCGGCCCCCGCCGGAGCGCGAACCGGCCCTCGCTTCCGGGCCCGCTGTTGCTGCATGAACGAATCGAAGTCCTTGATGTCGTCTCGAAGCGCCTGCTCCACGACGGCCTCCGAAGCCCGGCCCGCGGGCGCCCACCCCATGTCGAACGCCTTGCGCAGCGACTCGCGCGCACGGCCGCGGTTGCCCTCGCGGTGGTACGCGTAGGCCAGCCACAGGTGGACCTCCGCGCGCGGCAGGTTCCGTCCCGCCTCCAGCGTCTTCACCGCCCGCGCCACGTCGTTCAGCGCCAGCTGGCTGGCGCCGAGTCCCACCACCGCCAGGGCGTTGCGTGGGTCCCGCTCCAGCGCCAGCTCGAAGTGCCGCTGCGCCACCGCCGCGTTCCCCGCGGCGAGCAGACGCTGCCCCTCCTCCAGCGGGGAGAGCTCCGCATGCCGCCCCAGGCCGGCCGCCACCAGCGCCGCGGACGAGCCCGCCCCCTCCGACGCGGCCACGGCCGAGGACGACGCCGGACGCGCCGGCTCCTGGGCCTCGGCCTCACGGGCCAGGGGCCGCAAGAGCAGCAGTGAGTCGTTCCTCAACACCGGCGAGCGGCACCCGTCCTTCAGCCGGAAGAGCGCCGTCATCACCCCGTCTTCGGGGTTGAACACGACCAGCGCCGGCTGCGACACGCGGGGCTCACAATGGGGCCCCTGCTGACAGAGCAACACCTGGCCCACCAGGACGTTGTCCTGGAACTCGCCAGAGATCACTTCCGTGTCGGGTTCGAAGCTGCAGGGTCCGCCGGTCGCGAGGCCAACCAGGCGGTCCCCCTGCATGCGCATGGAGACGGCGCCATAGAAGTCCCCTTGATAGGCGCTCGACACCGTGGGTGGTCCCGCCCACGCGAGGCCGGAGGCAACGGAAAGAACCGTCGCAAGACCCTTGTTCAATAGCGAGGGCGGCATATGTGGGTGGATTCGGGCTCTTTCCATCATAGAGGTCCCGCGCCTGCCTTGTAAACGCGCGAGGATGCCTTGACCCCGCCGCCCCCCATCCTTATCATTTCCAGAGACTCTGGCGGGATTTCCCAATAGATTCGAGGACTTGTTCGCACAGTAGCTTTGTTCAAGGGCTGTCCCCTGCGGGGCGCGTGATGCTCGGCAGAAATTCGAACCGATACGTCCATTCCGGGGTCCGTTTCGGTCTCCATGTGCAAGCCCTCCCCTCTCACGGGGGATGAGGGAAGCCTGCGGAGGCATGATTTCGGTCCCCACCTGGCTTTCAGAGGGTTCAATGGACGCCGGGCACACGGCCATGCTGCGGGGGACTTTTTCTGTGGAGCGGCGTCGGTGAGCGAGACGGTGGTGGAAGAGGCGGCGGCGAGGAAGCAGACCCTGCGCGAGGAGCTCACGGCACGCCGGAAGGCGATGACGCCGGACCTCATTGATGCACGGGGTCTCAAGGTTCAGTCTCGGTTCCTGGCGG
>Ga0182745_1001905_pt1 | contig 19297 bp, 14 predicted proteins | sample eDN3rd30CKraftBY_FD_128523 | JGI IMG/M metagenome (GOLD analysis project Ga0182745, IMG submission 128523) | Enriched backyard soil microbial communities from Emeryville, California, USA - eDNA 3rd pass 30_C Kraft BY (version 2) (version 2) | ecosystem: Environmental > Terrestrial > Soil >...
ACCCTGCCCAACGGCCTGCGCGTGGTGGTGCACACCGACCGCAAGGCGCCGATCGTGGCGGTCAACATCTGGTACCACGTCGGCGCCAAGGACGAGCCCGCCGGCCGCACCGGCTTCGCCCACCTGTTCGAGCACCTGATGTTCCAGGGCAGCGAGAACCACCACGGCGAGTTCTTCGAGCCGTTCAAGCAGGTCGGCGCCACCGACCAGAACGGCACCACCAACACCGACCGCACCAACTACTTCCAGAACGTGCCGACCACCGCGCTGGACATGGCGCTGTGGATGGAGTCCGACCGCATGGGCCACCTGCTCGGCGCGATCGACCAGGCCGCGCTCGACGAACAGCGCGGCGTGGTGCAGAACGAGAAGCGCCAGGGCGAGAACCAGCCCTATGGGCAGGTGTGGGACAAGCTGACCCGTGCGCTGTACCCGGCCGGCCACCCGTACCACCACGGCGTGATCGGCTCGATGAACGACCTCAATGCCGCCTCGCTGGACGACGTCAAGACCTGGTTCCGCACCTGGTACGGCCCCAACAACGCGGTGCTGGTGCTGGCCGGCGACATCGACGTGGCCACCGCCAAGGAGAAGGTGGCCAGGTACTTCGGCGACATCCCGGCCGGCCCGAGCATGGCGCAGCCGGCGGTCAACGTCGGCCAGCGCCCGGAATCCACCCGCGAGGTGATGACCGACAAGGTGCCGCAGGCGCGCATCTACCGCGCTTGGAACGTGGCGCAGGTCGGCACCGCCGACATCGACCAGCTGCAGCTGTTCTCGCAGGTACTGGGCGGGGCCAAGTCCTCGCGCCTGGACCAGCGCCTACTGCACCAGGAAAAGCTGGTGGACAACATCGGCACGATGGTCGGCCCGTCGCAGCTGGGCTCCAACTTCATCATCATGGCCACGGTCAAGCAGGGCGTGGACCCGGCCAGGGTCGAGGCGATCATCGACGAGGAACTGAAGAAGCTGATCGCCGAAGGCCCGAGCGCCGACGAACTGGCGCGCGGCAAGACCGCGTTCCGCGCCGGCTTCATCCGCGGCATCGAGCGCATCGGCGGCTTCGGCGGCAAGGCTGACGCGTTGGCCGAATGCGCGGTGTACGAAGGCGACCCGGGCTGCTTCCGCACCTCGCTGGCGACCATCGACAAGGCCAGCATCGACGACCTGAAGGCGGTGGGCGCCAAGTGGCTGGGCGTGGGCGACCACACCCTGGTGGTCGAGCCGGGCGAGCGCGTGGCGCTGGACGAACTGCCCTCGGCCAAGCCGGCGCCGTTCGAAGTGCCGGCGGTCGATCCCAAGTACGGCGTGCTGCCCTCGCAGGTGGACCGCAGCGCCGGCGTGCCGCAGACCGCCAGCTTCCCGGAGCTGAAGTTCCCGCAGCTGCAGCGCGCCACGCTGAAGAACGGCACCAAGGTGATCCTGGCCGAGCGCCACGACATCCCGGTGGTGCAGTTCAGCTACGAATTCGCCGGTGGTTTCACCGCCGACCAGGGCCGCAAGCCGGGCACCGCCAACTTCACGATGGGCATGCTCGACGAAGGTGCTGGCAAGCTCGGCTCGCTGGCCTTCGCCGACGCCGCCGATGCACTGGGCGCGCGGCTGGGCGCCGGTGCCTCACTGGACGGCGCCAACGTCTACCTGTCGGCGCTGAAGGAGAACCTGTCGCCATCGCTGGCGCTGTACGCCGACGTGCTGCGCGCCCCGCGCTTCGACCAGGGCGAGATCGACCGCATCAAGGCCACCTGGATCGCCGGCATCAAGCAGGAGAAGGTGCAGCCGAATGCGATGGCTTTGCGCGTGCTGGGGCCGCTGCTGTTCGGCAAGGGCCACCCGTATGCGATCCCGTTCACCGGCAGCGGCGACGAGGCGGCGATCGAATCGTTGACCCGCGACGACCTGGTGACCTTCCACAAGGAGTGGGTGCGCCCGGAGAACGCCACCCTGATCGTCGTCGGCGACACCACGCTGAAGGAGATCGTGCCGCTGCTCGACCGCCAGCTCGGCGACTGGAAGGGTGAGGGCGCCGCGCCGCAGGTGCCCGCGCCGGTTGATGTCGCGCGCCCGGACAAGGCCCGTGTGTACCTGATCGACCAGCCCGGCGCGGTGCAGGCCAACCTGTTCGCCGGCGAAGTGGTGCCCTCGACCCGTGACGCCGGCGCCACCCGCTTCGACATCGCCAACGGCGTGCTCGGCGGCGACTTCACCTCGCGCCTGAACATGAACCTGCGCGAGGACAAGCACTGGTCCTACGGCGCCCGCTCGACGGCCGGCGGGGCCTTCGGCCAGCGCACATGGATGGCGATCGCGCCGGTGCAGATCGACAAGACCGCCGACGCGCTGAAGGAAATGCAAGCCGAGATCAGCCAGTTCGCCAGCGGCCAGCGCCCGCCGAGCGACGCCGAGGTCGCGCGCATCCGCAACATCCAGACCCTGAGCCTGCCCGGTGCGTATGAAACCGCCAGCGCGGTGATGAACACCATCGGCGGCATCGTCCGCTACGACCGCCCGGACGACTACGTGTTCAAGCGCAAGGCCGAGATCGAGGCGATGACCCCGGCGCAGGTGGCCGAGGCGGCGAAGACGCTGGATGCGGCGAAGCTGACCTGGGTAGTGGTCGGCGACCTCAAGCAGACCGAGGCACCGGTGCGTGCGCTGGAGCTGGGCGAAGTGGTCGTCATCGACGGCGACGGCAACCCGGTGCCGGCAAGCAAGTAAGCCGACGCAGCTCCGAAAGGGCCTCTCCCTTTGGGGCGAGGCCGCACGGCTTGCGCGCCACTGGCGCGCGTGCGGTGGAGCGCCCACGCCGCTGGCGTGGGCCGGGGCGCGGAGCGGGGCTGGGGAGAGGGCTGGCGGAGTCGGTGGCACGACGCGCGCAGCCACGCCGGCCAGCGAATCACCCGCTATTCATTGATCCAAGGCACAATCCATCCCGATCCCCACAAGGCTCCTGCCCATGCGCATCCTGATCCTGTCCGCCGCCCTGCTCGCCGGCACCGCCGCCTGCACCTGGGTGCCGATCGAAGCCGGCGGCAAGGCCGTGCGCGTGCTGCCGGCCGGCCCGGTGGCGCCGGGCTGCGTGGCCAAGGGCGAGATCGTGGTGACGGTCAAGAACAAGGTCGGCTTCTACAACCGCAACCCGCTGCGGGTGCAGGAAGAGCTGGAGACGCTGGCCCGCAACGAGGCGCCCAGCGCCGGCGCCAACGCCATCCAGGCACTGGCTCCGCCGGCCGACGGCAGCCAGCGCTACAGCGCCTGGCAATGCCCGCCGCGCTGATCCGGTAGTGCCGGCCGCTGGCCCGGCCGTGCGGATGCGATGGCACCCTCGTTCCATACGCCCGGGTGGCGAATCGTTAAAGATGCGTCAAAAGGCGCCAGCCGGTAGAATAACGCCCCCTTCGCCTGAGTCCTGGCGTCTTCCATGCACTTCCAGAATGTCTCGATCGCGGGACTGGCGCACATCGATGCGCCGCACACGCTGACCTCCAAGGAAATCACCGAGCGGCTGCAGCCCACGCTGGACCGCCTGGGGATCCGCGCCGACATGCTGGGCGACATCGCGGGCATCCACGCCCGCCGCCTGTGGGACCAAGGCATGCAGGCCTCCGACGCGGCCACCCTGGCCGGGCGCAAGGCGCTGGAAGACGCCGGCGTCGCCGCCGAGCGCATCGGCCTGCTGGTCAACACCTCGGTCAGCCGCGACTACCTGGAGCCGTCCACCGCCTCCATCGTCTCGGGCAACCTCGGCATCGGCGACGACTGCGTCACCTTCGACATCGCCAACGCCTGCCTGGCCTTCATCAACGGCATGGACGTGGCCGCGCGCATGCTCGAGCGCGGCGACATCGACTACGCGTTGATCGTCGATGGCGAAAGCTCCAACCTTGTCTATGAAAAGACCCTGGAGCGCATGATGGCCCCGGACGTCACCGCGCAGCAGCTGCGTGACGAGTTCGCCGCGCTGACCACCGGCTCCGGCGCCGCGGCGATGGTGCTGGCGCGCTCGGAACTGGTACCCGAGGCCCCGCGCTACCGCGGTGGCGTGACCCGCGCGGCCAACCAGTGGAACAAGCTGTGCGTGGGCAATCTGGACCGCATGGTCACCGATACCCGGCTGCTGCTGATCGAAGGCATCAAGCTGGCGACCAAGACCTTCGAGGCCACCCGCCAGGCGCTGGGCTGGGCGGTGGACGAGATCGACCAGTTCGTCATCCACCAGGTCAGCCAGCCGCACACCAACGCCTTCATCAAGGCCTTCGGCATCGACCCGAAGAAGGTGATGACCATCTTCGGCGAGCACGGCAACATCGGCCCGGCCTCGGTGCCGATCGTGCTGAGCAAACTGCGCCAGCTCGGCAAGCTCAAGAAGGGCGACCGCGTCGCGCTGATGGGGATTGGTTCGGGCCTGAACTGCACGATGGCCGAGGTGGTCTGGTAAGCGCTCCAGCTCTTCCCGGCAAAACCCTCAAGCGCCCGCAGCCACTAACTGCGGGCGTTTTACGTTGGGTGACATCAAGCATGCATGGAAGTCTTTCCTTGTTTGAACATGATTTCACCGCAAGGAAAAAAAGTGGTAAAAACATTTCCTTGTAATGGGCTGACCTTGCTGCAAGGAAAGTGACATGCCTGACAGGATCACAGGGCGTTACGTTGCCGGTTCACTGGCCGGCAGCCGTTATCAGGCCTTCATCCCCGATCCTCTACCTCCCGAGCCAAGTCTGGATTTGTCGGCAGGCGAGCTGATAGCGCGCAAGGAGCGTGCCGACCAAGCCCTGGGGCGGCTGGATGGCATCACCATGATGCTGCCCGACCCGGAGCTGTTCCTGTACCAGTACGTCCGCAAGGAAGCATTGCTGTCCTCGCAGATCGAGGGCACCCAGTCGTCCCTGTCGGACCTGTTGCTGTTCGAGGTCGATGCGGCTCCCGGCGTACCCATCGACGACGTGGAGGAAGTCTCCAACTACGTCGCCGCCCTCAACCACGGCTTGCGTCGGCTGCGCGAGGATGGCTTCCCGCTGTCGCTGCGCCTGATCCGGGAGATGCACGCCCTGTTGTTGCAGGGCGGTCGTGGGGCGACCAAGCAGCCGGGCGAGTTCCGCAAGGGCCAGGTCTGGATCGGCGGCTCCTCGCCTGCACTGGCCCACTTCGTGCCGCCACCGCCCGAAGCGCTGCCCGACGCATTGGCGGCGTTGGAGCGTTTCCTGCACCAGCCTTCCGGTCAGATGCCGCCTCTGGTCAAGGCCGCGCTGGCCCATGTCCAGTTCGAAACCATCCATCCCTTCAGTGACGGCAACGGCCGCCTTGGCCGCCTGCTGATTGCCCTGATCCTGTGCAACGAAAGCGTGCTGCGCGACCCGAGCTTGTATCTGAGCCTGTACTTCAAGCGCCGCCGTGCCGACTACTACGAGCGGCTCAATGCCGTGCGCGTGCGAGGTGACTGGGAAGGCTGGCTGGGCTTCTTCCTCGATGGCGTGGCCGAAACCGCGCAGCAGGCCGTGGATACCGCCCAGCGCCTGCTGGCACTGTTGGCCGAGGACCGCGCCCGCATCGCCACCTTGGGCCAGCGGGCAGGCAACGTCGGCCTGGTGTTCGAGCAGTTCGCCCGTCGGGTGCTGCTGACCGTGCCGCAGGTTGCCCCGCATCTGGCGCTCAGCCCGCCCACCATCCGCGCCGCCGTGCGCGCGCTGGAGGAGCTGGAAATCGTCAACGAACTCACCGGCCAGCAGCGCCACCGCGTATTCGCCTACCAGAAGTACCTCGACATCCTCAGTGAAGGCGCACAGCCGCTGTGACCCTCACTGCCGCCAACGGAACCCCCATGTACGAAAACGCCTTCAACTCCCTCGACCGCGTGATGCGCAACGACGAGGGCCTCGCCTCCGAACTGGACTACGCCGAGCAGACCTCGTGGCTGCTGTTCCTCAAATACCTGGACGACATGGAGCGTGAATGGGCCGACGAGGCCGCACTGGAAGGGCGCGACTACGCACCGGTCATCGACCTCCCTTTCCAGTGGAAAACCTGGGCCGCGCCGAAGGGGGCGGACGGCAAATCCGACGCCAACGCCTTGACCGGCAAGGACCTGATCGGCTTCGTCAACGACGAGCTGTTCCCGTACCTGCAATCCTTCCACGAAGCCGCCGATGATGCCGATACCCTCGAATACAAGATCGGCGAGGTGTTCGCCGAAATCGACAACCGCTTCCGCTCCGGCTATTCGCTGCGCGACGCGCTGGACATCATCGACACGCTGGATTTCGGCAGCAGCCAATCCAAGCACGAACTCTCCGACCTGTACGAAACCCGCATCAAGCGCATGGGCAACGCCGGCCGCAACGGCGGCGAGTACTACACCCCGCGCCCGCTGATCCGCGCGATGATCCGGGTGGTCAAGCCGGTCATCGGCGAAACCCTCTACGACGGCGCCTGCGGTTCGGCCGGCTTCCTGTGCGAGGCCTACGACTACCTCAAGCGTCCCGACCTGTCGGCAAAGGAATGGAAGACCCTGCAGGAAAAGACCTTCCACGGGCAGGAAAAGAAATCGCTGGCCTACGTGCTGGGCCTGATGAACATGATCCTGCACGGCGTGGACGCGCCCAACATCCGCCACACCAATACCCTGTCCGAGAACGTGCGCGACTACCGGCAGAAGGACCTGCACGACGTGGTGCTGGCCAACCCGCCGTTCGGTGGCGGCGAGCGCAAGGAAGTGCAGCAGAACTTCCCGATCAAGTCCGGCGAAACCGCCTACCTGTTCCTGCAACACTTCATCCGCAAGCTCAAGGCCGGCGGCCGCGCCGCCATCGTCATCAAGAACACCTTCCTGTCCAACACCGACAACGCCAGCGTGGAGCTGCGCCGCGAACTGCTGGCCACCTGCAACCTGCATACCGTGCTGGATTGCCCGCAAGGCACCTTTCAGGGCGCGGGCGTGAGGACCGTGGTGCTGTTCTTCGAGCGCGGCGCGCCGACGCGCAAGGTCTGGTACTACCAGCTCGACCCGGGTCGCTCACTGGGCAAGACCAACCCGCTCAATGACGACGACCTGGCCGAGTTCGTCGCCTTGCAGGAAAGCACGCCGGATACCCCGAAAAGCTGGACGCTGGACGTGACGGAGATCGACCCGGCCACCTTCGACCTGTCGGTGAAGAACCCGCATACCTCGGAAGCGGCGCCGATGCGCAGCCCGCAGGAAATCATTGATGCCATGCTGGCGCGGGACGAGGAGACGCGGGCGTTGTTGGAAGAGGTGAGGGGGGTGTTGTGAGCTATGCCGTCTTGATGACTAAGCGACAGGTGAATACCAAGTGGAGGAATTTTCCGCTCGGGGAAATTGCTGAAATTGTCAACGGTGGGACACCGAAGTCTTCAGTTCCGGCGTACTGGGGAGGGGATGTTCAGTGGTTGACGCCTGCCGAAATGGGGAAGATGCAAGGCCGCTCTATTGCGATAACGGCTCGCACAATTACGGCTGAAGGGTTGGCACGCTCTTCCGCCCAGCTTGTACCGCCCCATTCCGTTATTTTTTCTACCAGAGCACCGATTGGTCATCTGGCAATCAACGATTCACCAATGGCCTTCAATCAGGGATGTCGGGGCATCGTCCCTAGCCCGATGCTGAATCATGTTTTTCTCTATTATTTTTTGCTCCTGAATCGTCGGGATCTAGATGCATTGGGGACAGGGACTACATTCAAGGAACTTTCCGCATCAAGCCTGCGATCGTTCAGAATTCCCCTGCCACCATTGGAAGAGCAGAAGCGGATTGTGGCGAAACTCGACCAAGCCTTCGCTGCCCTCGACCGCGCCCATGTCCATGCCGAGGCCAATCTGGCAGATGCAAAGTCACTGTTCGATAGCATGCTTCATGCGAAATTTTCTTCGCATGTGGATTGGTCTGTGAGGTTCTTGCCGGAAATCAGCGGGAACCTTGACCGTCAGCGCATTCCCATTACCAAGAAAGACAGGACACCGGGCGACATTCCTTACTACGGCGCATCCGGCGTAGTCGATCATGTCGCAGATCATATTTTCGATGACGACCTGCTTCTGGTTTCGGAGGATGGCGCGAACCTTCTGGCGCGCACCTACCCCATCGCGTTCTCTATCTCGGGAAAGTCCTGGGTCAACAATCATGCCCATGTCCTGCGCTTCGATGATGCGACGGCACAGGAGTACGTACGCTTGTATCTGAATTCCGTTTCGCTGGAACCCTATGTCAGTGGCATGGCGCAGCCCAAGTTGAACCAGGCGTCGCTCAACAAGATCCCGATCCCTTTCCCGGATGAGCGCGAGCGGGCTGCCATTGTCTCGGCGGCAGCCGACATGCAGGAGCAATGTGAAGCACTGGAAGAAAGTTACAGCGCCCAATTGGCGGACATCACCACCCTCCGCCAATCCTTGCTCCAACGGGCCTTCTCCGGCCAGTTGACGTGATTTTTCTCCATGACTGATCCCAACACCTACAACCGCCCGTGGAAGTCGTTCGACGACCAGCTCGCGCTGCTGGAGGCGCGCGGCATGGCCGTGGTGGACAAGGAATGGGCGCTGGCGTGGTTGCAGCGGGTCGGCTATTACCGGCTGAGTGCGTATTGCTACCCGTTCCGGATATTCCGGCACGAGCAGGATGCGCAAACGAGCGCGATCCGGTCGGTGCGGACGGACGATTTCATGCCGGACACGGCGTTCTCCGACGCGGTGAACCTGTACCTGTTCGACCGCCGCCTGCGCGTGCTGCTGGCCGATGCGCTGGAGCGAATCGAGGTATCGCTGCGGGTGGAGGTGGCGTATCGACTCGGCAAGGCCGATACCTTCGCCCATCTGCATGAAGCCAACTTTCACCCCGGGTTCCGCGACAAGCCGGATGCGCGCAGTGGCCAGACCGCGTTTGCCACCTGGCAGCAGAAGTACCAGGGCCTGGTGCAGCGTTCCCGCGAGGATTTCGTCAAGCACTACCGCGAGAAGCACGGCCCGGACATGCCGATATGGGTGGCCATCGAGGTGTGGGACTTCGGCGCGGTGTCGCAGTTGCTGGCAATGATGAAGGTGCCCGACCAGCAGGCCATTGCCGCGCGTTATGGAATCGCTGACTGGAAGGCATTTGCAAGCTGGGTGCGCTCGCTCAGCTACCTGCGCAATCTGGTGGCCCACCATAGCCGGGTGTGGAACCGGAACATGGTCAGCTATCCGGTTCCTCCATCCACCGCATGGCCGTCATGGGGCAGCGCATTTGATGGACGGCGGGATTTGTTGACCAAGCCCTTCATCCAACTGGCAATGGTTCGCCATTTGGTGGGCGTGATCTGTCCGGGAAGCAGTTGGCCCGAGCGCATGGCGGCGCATTTGCGGGCGTTTCCACAGCAGGCATCGAAACGGCAGTTGTCCATCGCCGACATGGGCGCTCCCGAGGGCTGGGAAGCATGGTGGCTACCGGGACACGGGCAATAAGAACCCCCGCGTAAGCTCCGAAGAGCCAAGAGGCGGGGGTCATGTTGGGCGTGATCCTAACAGAGGGAACGATGGATTTCCATAACTCGGTAACGGGTTCCGACAATCGGTTAAATTCCTGAACATGATCGAGACAGAAGCCGACACCCGCGCCAACCGCATCGACCCGGTGCTGCGCGATGCAGGCTGGGGCGTGGTACCCGGCTCGCACGTGGCGAGGGAACTGACTATCTCCCCCGGCCGCATCCTCGGTGGCGGGCAGCGTGCGGCTTCGTTGTCGGCGGACTACGTACTCAGCTATCGCGGTCGCCAGTTGGCGGTGGTCGAGGCCAAGCGGGCCGGGCTGGGGCATACCGTCGGTGTGGATCAGGCCAAGCAGTACGCGGGCCTGCTCAAGGCGCGCTTCGGCTATGCCACCAACGGCATCGGCTGGTACGGCGTGGACATGCACACCGGCAGCGAAGGCGACATCGCCCTGCCGTTTCCCTCACCGCAGGCGCTGTGGCTGCGCTGTTTCCCCGACGGCAACGACTGGCGCGAGCGTTTCGGCGCGGTGCCGTTCGAGACCGGCGGCGGCAAGTGGCAGCCGCGCTATTACCAGCACAACGCCATCACCGCGGTGCTGGACGCCATTGCCCAGGGGCGCGAGCGCATCCTGTTGACCCTGGCCACCGGCACCGGCAAGACCTCGGTGGCATTCCAGATCGCGTGGAAGCTGTTCCAGGCCAAATGGAACCTGAGCCGCGACCCGGTGCGCCGCCCGCGCATCCTGTTCCTGGCCGACCGCAACATTCTGGCCAATCAGGCATTCAATGCTTTCAGCGCGTTCCCTGCCGATGCGCTGTGCCGGATCAGCCCGGACGAGATCCGTCGGCAGGGAAAGATTCCGCGTAATGCCAGCGTGTTCTTCACCATCTTCCAGACCTTCATGACCGGCGAGGGCGAGTTCACCTTCGAAGGTTACGAGCCGGACTTCTTCGATTTCATCGTCATCGACGAATGCCACCGCGGCGGTGCGCGCGACGAGAGCACCTGGCGCGGCATCCTCGACTATTTCAAGCCCGCCGTGCAGTTGGGCCTGACCGCCACGCCCAAGCGCGACGCCAACGCCGACACCTACGCCTACTTCGGTGAGCCGGTCTATACCTACGCACTGAAGGAAGGCATCGGCGACGGCTTCCTGACTCCGTTCAAGGTGCGGCAGATGGCCTCCACGTTGGACAGCTACCGCTTCTCCGACGAAGACGAGGTGGTGTCCGGCCAGATCGACCCGGAGCGGGAGTACACCGAGGCCGATTTCAACACGCGGCTGATCATCGACCAGCGCGAGTTGAGCCGGGTGCAGGAGTTCATGGACCAGATCGACCAGCGGCAGAAGACGCTGGTGTTCTGCGCCACCCAGGAGCACGCCGCGCGCGTGCGCGACTTCATCAACCAGGTGAAGGACAACCCGGATCCGCTGTATTGCCAACGCGTGACCGCCGACGACGGCAAGCTGGGCGAGAAGCACCTGGAGGATTTCCAGGACAACAGCAAAACCCTGCCGACGATCCTGACCACCTCGCAGAAGCTGTCCACCGGCGTGGATGCGCTGAACATCCGCAACATCGTGCTGCTGCGTCCGGTCCGCTCGATGATCGAGTTCAAGCAGATCATCGGCCGCGGCACCCGGCTGTTCGATGGCAAGGATTTCTTCACCATCTACGATTTCGTGAAGGCCTACGAACACTTCAACGACCCGGAGTGGGATGGCGAGCCGCTGCCGCCGGATGAGCCGCGCGGTCCCCGTGAGCCGGGTGAACCGCATGAGCCATCGGGTGGAGCGGAGGGGGAATCGGGCGGCGTGCGGGAGCCGAAACCCGAGGCCGTGGTGGTGAAGCTTTCCGCCGGCAACGAGCGCCGAATTCATTACGTGGGCGCGACCACCTACTGGTGGCATGGCCGCATGATTACCGCGCAGGAATTCATGCAGAAGCTGTTCGGCGACCTCGGCCAACTGGTGGTTTCGGAAGATGAACTGCGCGCGACATGGAGTGACCCGGAGCGGCGCGAAGGCTTCCTGCGCAGGCTGGCCGACCTGGGCTACGACGCCGACCGGTTGGACGACATGCGGCGCCTGATCGACGCACCCAACAGCGACGTTTTCGACGTATTGGCCTACGTGCGCTTTGAACTGGCACCGCTTGCGCGCTCCGAGCGCGTGCGTGCCGCCCGCGACACCGGCCTGGAGGGTTGTGAGCGCGAGATGCGCAGCTTCCTCGATTTCGTGTTGGGTGCCTACGAACGCAATGGCATCGCCGAACTGGCACCGGGAAAGGTCGGGGATTTCCTGCGCATCCGCTATGGCGGCATCAATGACGCCAAACGCATGCTGGGAACGGTGGAACAGATTCGCTCGGCCTTCGTGGGCATACAGGCGCATCTGTTTCGTTGAGCGTGGGTGAATGGCCCTGTATGGCTGGCATTTTCGTGTACCTTCCGGGAAGACGCCGGGAGGAAGCGGAAATGCACGCTGGATTCAAGCGAGAGGATTGGGACGACTTCTAGTTACTCAACTGGAAGTGTTCCCATGTCCATCAAGAACAAATCGAAAGACCGCAATACCCAGGGGCGCATTGATCGCAGGCGCACTGCGCGTTGCCAATGCTTCTGGCCGCGCCGCTCGCCTTCGTGGTGGACGCGCCTGTTCATGACCCGCCCACAGCGCCGGTTGGCCAAGGCCGCGTGCAGGGACATCGTCAAAGGGGAAAGCCCCGATGGCGTGCTTTTTCCGCTCGGCAATCACAAACCGCACAAGTATTACTGGTGAGGTGCGGCCGATGGTCTTTGAGGCGGGGCGAAGAGAGCCGGCTGGACATCGTCGTCGTGACGAGGGTTCAGCGGCTCAACGTGGTGGCCACCCGCTCGCGCAGCACCGGCAGCAATTCGCTCTCGAACCACGGGTTGCGCGCCAGCCACAACCGGTTGCGCGGGCTGGGGTGGGGCAGGGGCAGGACGCCGTGCTGCAGGTGCTGGCGCCAGGCCTGCACCGTGTCGGTGAGGGTGCGGCCGCGGCGATTGCCGAGCAGGCCGGCCTGGGCGTACTGGCCGATGGCCAGGGTCAGGCGCAGCTGTTGCAACCGCGGCAGCAACTGCGGGTGCCAGGTGGGCGCGCATTCGGGGCGTGGCGGCAGGTCGCCACTCTTGCCGGTGCCGGGGAAACAGAAGCCCATCGGCACGATGGCGATCCTGTCCGCGTCATAGAACGTGGCCTTGTCGATCCCCAGCCAGTCGCGCAGGCGGTCGCCGCTGGGGTCGTTGAAGGGAGTGCCGGTTTCGTGGACTTTGCGTCCCGGCGCCTGGCTGACGATCAGCAGGCGCGCGCGCGGCGAGGCCTGCACTACCGGCCGGCAGCCGAGCGGCAGGTGGGTTTCGCACAGGTGGCAGGCGCGCACGCGCGCCATCAGGGTGTCGAAGGATTCGGTCACGGTGGTTCCGGCGTTGCAGCACGCCATTGTGCGCCATCCGCGGCGGGCGGCCCGGATGGCGCATTGGCCTACAATGCGCGCCCTGTCCGCGATTGCGTGAAACCGCCCGATGCAGTTCCCCGGTTACCCCGCCACCACCCAGCGTTTCGAGGTCCGTCCCGGCCTGTCGATGAACTACGTCGACGAGGGCCCGCGCGATGGCGAGGTGGTCGTCATGCTGCATGGCAATCCGTCGTGGAGCTATTTGTGGCGGCATCTGGTCAACGGGCTGAGCGATAAGTACCGCTGCATCGCGCCCGACCACATCGGCATGGGCCTGTCCGACAAGCCGGACGACAGCCGCTACGACTACACCCTGCAATCGCGGGTGGACGACATCACCGCGCTGCTCGACCACCTCGGCATCACCGGCCCGATCACGCTGGCGGTGCACGACTGGGGCGGCATGATCGGCTTCGGCTGGGCGCTGGGCCACCATGCGCAGGTCAAGCGGCTGGTCATCACCAATACCGCCGCGTTTCCGCTGCCGGCGGAAAAGCCGATGCCGTAGCAGATCGCGATGGGCCGGCACTGGAAGCCGGGCGAATGGTTCATCCGCACCTTCAATGCGTTTTCCGCCGGCGCTTCGTGGCTGGGGGTGTCGCGGCGGATGCCGGCCGACGTGCGCCGCGCCTATGTTGCGCCCTATGACAACTGGGACAACCGCATCGCCACCATCCGTTTCATGCAGGACATCCCGCTGTCGCCGGCCGACAAGGCGTGGCCGCTGCTGGAACGCGCCGCCGCGGCGCTGCCGTCGTTTGCCGACCGCCCGGCGTTCATCGCGTGGGGGCTGCGCGACATCTGCTTCGATCACCATTTCCTCGCCGGTTTCCGCAAGGCGCTGCCGCAGGCCGAGGTGATGGCGTTCGAGGACGCCAACCACTACGTGCTGGAGGACAAGCACGAGGTGATCGTGCCGGCGGTGCGGGCGTTCCTGGAGCGCAACCCGATCGGCTGATGGTTGATTTCAGGTTCCTGCAGGAGCGACGCGAGTCGCGATAAGGCATTACCGGGAAACCCCCGTCGCGACTCGCGTCGCTCCTGCAGGGGTGCAGGCGTTATGCCGCCACCGGCGTATTGGGGGGCGACGATGGGCTGTTGCCATTGTCGTCCGGATGGCCGTCGTCATTGTCCGCATCGTCGCGCCAGCGCCAATCGGCCAGTGTCAGCGGTTGCATGCCGTGGGCGATGCGCGCGCGGTCGCATTGCGAGCTGGCCTTGCCGTATTCCCACGAAGCATCGACCTCGCGGCACACGCTGGGCCGGTTCGGATGGATCGTGCAACGCGAATACACGCCGATTTCCGAGTCCAGCGCCACGCAGCGGATCGGGTCGGAATAGGTGCCGCGCATGCACAGCCGGTGCGCGTCCAGCCGCTCGGTCAGCTGGTGCGGCACGCCGCCTTCGGTGACCTCGTCCGATTCCATCCAGTGGAAGGCGACGCGGTATTGGGTGCAGCAGGCACCGCAGGTCAGGCAGGGATGGGGCATGGGTGCCGGCCTTCGGGCGGCTGCTGGTAAAGAGGCGGGCGGGAAATTTTCCACGCCACCGGACCGCGCGCAAGAAGTTTCCGCAGCGGCGACAATAGGAAGATGAACGAACCCTGCAACATCGCCGCGCGTCTGCCCGAGCTGGCGCGCGAACGCCCCGGGCAAATCGCCATCCGCTGCCCCGGCAAGCCCGGTGCCGGCGGCATGGCCGCCTACGACGTCACCCTCGACTACCGCACCCTGAATGCGCGCAGCGACGCCATCGCTGCCGGGCTGGCCGCCCACGGCATCGGCCGCGGCGTGCGCACGGTGGTGATGGTGCGGCCCGGGCCGGCGTTCTTCCTGCTGATGTTCGCGCTGTTCAAGAGCGGCGCGGTGCCGGTGCTGGTCGATCCGGGCATCGACAGGCGCGCGTTGCGCCAGTGTCTGGACGAAGCGCAGCCACAAGCCTTCGTCGGCATCCCGCTGGCGCACGTGGCGCGGCTGCTGCTGGGCTGGGCGAAATCGGCCACGCGGCTGGTTACCGTCGGCACGCGCTGGGGCTGGGGTGGCACCACGCTGGCGAGGGTCGAGGCGGCTGGTGCCGGCGCCGGCTCTCAACTGGCCGATACCGCGCCCGACGACATGGCTGCGATCCTGTTCACCAGCGGCTCCACCGGCGTGCCCAAGGGCGTGGTCTATCGCCACCGTCATTTCGTCGGCCAGGTGGAGCTGCTGCGCAATGCCTTCGGCATGCAGGCCGGCGGCGTGGACCTGCCGACCTTCCCGCCGTTCGCGCTGTTCGATCCCGCGCTGGGGCTGACTTCGGTCATTCCCGATATGGACCCCACCCGCCCCGGCAGCGCCGACCCGCGCAAGCTGCACGATGCCATCGCCCGCTTCGGCGTGACCCAGTTGTTCGGCTCGCCGGCGCTGATGCGGGTGCTGGCCGAACACGGCCAGCCGCTGCCGGGCGTGACCCGCGTGACCTCGGCCGGCGCACCGGTGCCGCCACAGACCGTGGCGAAGATGCGCGAACTGCTGCCCGAACACGCGCAGTTCTGGACCCCCTACGGCGCCACCGAATGCCTGCCGGTGGCGGTGATCGAATGCCGCGAACTGCAAGCCACCCGCGAAGCGACGGAGGCCGGCGCAGGCACCTGCGTGGGCCGAGTAGTCGCGCCGAACGTGGTGCGCATCATCGCCATCGACGATGCGCCGATCCCCGACTGGAGCGGCGTGCGCGAACTGCCGGCGGGCGAGGTCGGCGAGATCACCGTGGCCGGTCCCACCGCCACCGACAGCTACTACAACCGCCCGCAGGCCACCGCCGCGGCGAAGATCCGCGAGGGGCTGGCCGATGGCGGCGAGCGCATCGTCCACCGCATGGGCGACGTCGGCTGGTTCGATGAACAGGGCCGGTTGTGGTTCTGCGGGCGCAAGACCCAGCGCGTGGAAACCGCCGCCGGGCCGCTCTATACCGAGCAGGCCGAGCCGGTGTTCAATACCGTGCCGGGCGTGCGCCGCACCGCGTTGGTAGGCGTGGGCGAGCCGGGCGGGCAGCTGCCGGTGCTGTGCTATGAACTGCTGCCCGGCGCCGATGTAGCCGTGGTCGAGCCGCAGCTTCGCGCGCTGGCGGCCAGCCACCCGAAGCTGGCCGGCATCGGCCACTTCCTGCGGCATCCGGCGTTCCCGGTGGACATTCGCCACAATGCCAAGATCGGGCGCGAGAAGCTGGCGGTCTGGGCTGCGGGTTTGGTGTAAAGCCCAAAGCACCCCTTCCCAGCCCTCCCCTGCGCTGCGCGCAAGGGAGGAGGTAAGAGCAGTTCGCTGCGAGCTGTCAGCTTTGCTCCCTCCCTTTCGCCGCAGGCGAAGGGGAGGGTTGGGGAGGGGTAGCTTTTGCTCCTGCTTCCCAACAGAAAAAGCGGTCATGGACGAACTCCGCCGCCGTGCCCGGCATCTGCGCAACAACGCCACCGACGTCGAGCGTCATTTGTGGCAGCACCTGCGCAATCACCTCCTCGCTGGTCATCGTTTCCGCAGGCAGATGCCATCGGCCGGTTACATCGCCGATTTCGCCTGCCCGGCCCTGAAACCGGTGATCGAGCTGGATGATGGCCAACACACGGAACATGCTGCCTACGACGCGCGGCGTACCGAAATGCTGCAAGCACATGGCTACCGGGTGCTGCGCTACTGGAACGACGACGCGCTGGTGAGGACGGCGGCGGTGCTGGAGGATATCCTGCGTGCGATAGAGCAAATCAACTGCCCCCCTCCCCAACCCTCCCCTGCGCTGCGCGCAAGGGAGGGAGTACGCCCCCTTCCTTTCGCCGAAGGCGAAGGGGAGGGCTGGGGAGGGGTGGCCCCCCAACAGGAACAACCGGAACAATGAAGATCCTCGTAACCGGCGGCGGCGGCTTCCTCGGCCAGACGCTGTGCCGCGGCCTGGTCGAACGCGGTCATGAAGTGTCGAGCTTCAACCGCGGCCACTATCCGGCGCTGGCCGCGCTGGGCGTGGGCCAGATCCGCGGCGACCTGGCCGACGCCAACGCAGTGCACCATGCCGCCGCTGGCGTCGACGCGGTGTTCCACAATGCCGCCAAGGCCGGCGCATGGGGCAGCTACGACAGCTATTTCAACGCCAACGTGGCCGGTACCCGCAACGTGCTGGAAGCCTGCCGTGCGCATGGCATCGGCAAGCTGGTCTACACCTCCACGCCCAGCGTGACCCACCGCGCGACGCATCCGGTCGAAGGACTGGGCGCGGACGAGGTGCCGTATGGCGAGGACTTCCAGGCGCCGTATGCCGCGACCAAGGCCATCGCCGAGCAGGAAGTGCTGGCCGCCAACGGCCCGCAGCTGGCGACGGTGGCGCTGCGCCCGCGGCTGATCTGGGGGCCGGGCGACCAGCAACTGGTGCCGCGCCTGGCGCAGCGTGCGCGGCAAGGCCGCCTGCGCTTCGTCGGCGACGGCCTGAACAAGGTGGACACCACCTACATCGACAACGCCGCGCAGGCGCATTTCGACGCCTTCGACCACCTTGCACCGGGCGCGGCCTGCGCCGGCAAGGCCTACTTCATCTCCAACGGCGAACCGCTGCCGATGCGCGAACTGCTTAACAGGCTGCTGGCCGCGGTGGGCGCGCCGGCGGTGGACAAGTCGATCAGCTTCAAGGCCGCCTACCGCATCGGCGCGGTCTGCGAGAAGGCCTGGCCGCTGCTGCGCCTGCGCGGCGAGCCGCCGATGACGCGCTTCCTCGCCGAGCAGTTGTGCACGCCGCACTGGTACTCAATGGAGCCGGCGCGGCGCGACTTCGGCTACGTGCCGCGGGTATCGATCGCCGAAGGGCTGCGGCGGCTGGCCGCGGCGTGCTGAGCGTGGCGACCATCATGCGGCGATCACGTTTCCGTCACCGTGCCACCACCGCGAATTGCCGAGCATGGAACCCTGATTCTGCAACCGGGACATCGCCATGCTCCATTACGCCGTCGTGTTCTTCGTCATCGCCATCATTGCCGGCCTGCTGGGCTTTTCCGGCATTGCCGGCGCGGCCAGCAACATTGCCTGGATACTGTTCGTCGTGTTCCTGATCCTTGCGGTGATCTCGCTGTTCCGCAAGAAAACCTGACTGCTTTGCAATGTTTTTGATGCTCCTTCTCCCAGCGGGAGAAGGTGCCCCGAAGGGGCGGATGAGGGGCGATCGGAGTCCATGATGTTTGAGCCATCGGGACACCATTGCCCCTCACCCCAACCCCTCTCCCGATGGGAGAGGGGCTCGAAAACTCAGGCCGGGGTGATCGAACTGCGCAATGCCTTGTCGGCGGCGTGGCGCTCCAGCGCCAGTTCGACCAGGCGCGTGATCAGCGACGTGTAGTCCAGCCCGCTGGCGCCCCACAGCTTGGGATACATGCTGATGCGGGTGAAGCCGGGCAGGGTGTTGATCTCGTTGATGACCACTTCGCCGGAGGGGGTGAGGAACACGTCCACCCGCGCCATGCCGGCGCAGTCCAGCGCCTGGTAGGCACGGATGGCGATGGCGCGGATGCGCTCCTGCGCTTCGGCAGGAATATCGGCCGGGATCACCGTCTCGGCACCGTTGGCGCTGATGTACTTGGTGTCGTAGGCATAGAAGTCGTCGTGCACCACCACCTCGCCGCAGACGCTGGCCTCGGGGTGGTCGTTGCCCAGCACCGCGCACTCGATCTCGCGCCCAGCAATAGCCGACTCCACCAGCACCTTGTGGTCGAAGGACAGCGCCAGTGCCATCGCCGCGTGGAACTCGCCGGCGTCGCGCACCTTGCTCACGCCCACCGAGGAGCCCTGGTTGGCCGGCTTGACGAACAGCGGCGTGCCCAGCTCCGCCACCAGCGCGTCGTAGTCGGCCGCGGCCGCGCTGGAGCGGTTGAAGCACACGCACGGCGCCACCGGCAGCCCGGCGTCGCGCAGCAGGCGCTTGGCCACGTCCTTGTCCATCGCCACCGCCGAGCCGAGCACGCCGGAGCCGACGAACGGCAGGTTGGCCATGCGCAGCAGGCCCTGCAGCGAGCCGTCCTCGCCGAGGGTGCCGTGCACGATCGGGAACACCACGTCGATCTGCGCCAGCGCCGTGGCCGGGTCGGAAGGCACCAGTTGCGCCTGCTCGCGGCCGGGCAGCACCGCCACCGCGTTGCCGGAGCGGTTCAGTGCGATGCGCGCCGGGTCCTCGGCGTTGAGCAGGAACTGCTGCGGGTCGCTGACGTGCCAATGGCCCTGCTTGTCGATGCCGATCAGGCTGACGTCGAAGCGCTGCTTGTCCAGTGCGTCGAGGATGTTCTTCGCCGATTGCAGCGAGACCTCGTGCTCGGCCGAACGACCGCCGAAGATGATGCC
>Ga0182745_1001906_pt1 | contig 19290 bp, 13 predicted proteins | sample eDN3rd30CKraftBY_FD_128523 | JGI IMG/M metagenome (GOLD analysis project Ga0182745, IMG submission 128523) | Enriched backyard soil microbial communities from Emeryville, California, USA - eDNA 3rd pass 30_C Kraft BY (version 2) (version 2) | ecosystem: Environmental > Terrestrial > Soil >...
GACGACACGGCGTATGCAGATCATCGTTCGCGACAATAATGTCGACCAGGCCCTTCGCGCGCTCAAGAAGAAGCTGCAGCGTGAGGGCGTGTATCGCGAAATGAAGCTGCGCCGTCACTACGAGAAGCCCAGCGAAAAGCGTGCGCGCGAACGCGCCGCCGCTGTCCGCCGCGCCCGCAAGATGGAGCGCAAGCGGATGGAGCGCGACGGGATCAAGTAAGACCCGTTTCCCGTTCGGGATCCTGATCGTGAAAAGGGCGCCGCGGCAACGCGGCGCCCTTTTTCGTTGCCGCCGAGGCAGGGGCTGCGGCGGGGAGCCGGCCACGGACGCGAAGCCAAGGGTCTCGTCCACGGCAATCGAGTGGCTTGCGCTATATAATCATATAATAACGTGATTTACACAGCGCCTGTCGAGCCTGTATAGCCGGGGCAGACGGCGAGGGTGCACCCCCGCCCATTCGCCCCCAGCCCGCCACCGGTCAGCGAGGATCGCATGCAGCTCACCCATTTCATCGGCGGCAAGCCCGTCGCCGCCGACACGCCGTTCGAAAGCCTGAATCCCTCGAACACCGACGAGATCGTGGCCACCTATCCCGCCGGCGGCGCGGCCGAGGTCGATGCGGCGGTCGAGGCCGCCGCCGCCGCCTTCCCGGCCTGGTCGCAGGCGTCGCCCGAGCTGCGCTCCGATCTGCTCGACCGCGTCGGGACCGAGCTGTTCGCACAGGCCGCCGCGCTCGGCGAGCTGCTCGCGCGCGAGGAAGGCAAGACCCGCGCCGAGGCGATGGGCGAAGTGCTGCGCGCCGCGCGCATCTTCAAATATTTCGCGGGCGAGGCGCTGCGCCGCCACGGCCAGACGCTCGAATCGACGCGCTCCGGCGTCGACGCCGCGACGTATCGCGAGGCGGTCGGCGTCTTCGGCCTGATCACCCCGTGGAATTTCCCGATCGCGATCCCGGCGTGGAAAGCCGCACCCGCGCTCGCCTTCGGCAACAGCGTCGTCATCAAGCCCGCCAATGCGACCCCGGCGATCGCTCACGCGCTCGCGGCGATCATTCACGAGGCCGCCGACAGCCTGAAGGCGCCGGGCGGCATCTTCAACCTCGTGCTCGGCCAGGGCGGGGTCGGCGCCGCGATCGCCGACCATCCCGGCATCGCGGGGGTCAGCTTCACCGGATCGCAGGCGGTCGGCGCCAAGGTCGGCATGGCCGCGATGGCGCGGCAGGCACGGGTGCAGATGGAGATGGGCGGCAAGAATCCGCTCGTCATCCTCGCCGACGCCGATCTGGACAAGGCGGTTGCCATCGCGCTCGACGGCGGTTTCTTCCAGACTGGCCAGCGCTGCACCGCGTCGAGCCGCGTGATCGTCGAGGATGCGATCCACGACCGCTTCGTCGCCGCGCTCGCCGAGCGCGCGCGGGCGCTGAAGGTCGGCGCCGCGCTCGACCCCGACACGCAGGTCGGTCCGGCGGCGAGCGAGCAGCAGTTCGAGCAGAACCGCCATTATGTCGAACTCGCGCAGCAGGAGGGCGGCCGGCTCGTCACCGGCGGCGAGGCGCTGCGGCTCGCGTCGCCCGGCTATTATATGAGCCCGGCGCTGATCGCCGACACCGATCCCGCGATGCTGATCAACCAGGAGGAAGTGTTCGGCCCCGTGGTCTCCACCGTGCGCGCCACGAATTACGAGGAGGCGCTCGCGCTCGCCAACCAGGGCAATTTCGGCCTGTCGGCGGGGATCGTCACGACCTCGCTCAAGCACGCGCGCCATTTCCGCCGCAACGTCCGCGCGGGGATGGTCATGGTCAACCTGCCGACCGCCGGAGTCGACTATCACGTCCCCTTCGGCGGCACGCGCGGGTCGAGCTATGGTCCGCGCGAACAGGGTTTCGCCGCGGTCGAATTCTACACGCAGATGAAGACCGTCTATACCGCCGACTGACGGCGGCGCCGACGAGGAGGAAGTCATGGCCGATCTTGCGTCGCCCTTCAGCCTCTCCGGTCACCATGCCCTGATTACCGGCGGCGGCAGCGGGATCGGCCTCGCGGCGGCGCGCTGCATGCGCGATGCCGGGGCGGCGGTCACCATCGTCGGGGCCGACGCGGCGAAGCTCGCCCGCGCGCAGGCGGAGCTCGGCGACGTGTCGGCGATGGCGTTCGACGTCACCGCGGTCGAGGCGGCGGAGGATTTCGCCGCGCGCGTCGCCGACGCGCATGGCCCGGTGTCGATCCTCGTCAACAATGCCGGCAACACGGTTAAGAAGCCCGTCGACGCGATGACGCCCGCCGATTTCCAGTCGGTGCTCGACGTCCATGTTTCGGGTGCCTTCGCGCTCACCCGCGCCTTCCTGCCTCAGATCGCCGCGCAGGACGCGGGATCGGTGCTGTTCACCGCCTCGATGGCCTCCTTCCTCGGCATCCCCGAAATCGCGGGCTATTCGGCGGCGAAGGCGGCGCTCGCCGGCCTGACGCGATCGCTGGCGACCGAACTGGCGCCGCGCGGGGTGCGCGTCAACGCGGTCGCGCCGGGCTGGATCGACACGCCGCTGTTCCAGAGCGCGAGCGCCAAGGATCCCGAGCGCGTCGAGCGGATCAACCGGCGCATCCCGATGGGCCGCTTCGGCACGCCGGAGGAGATTGCACTCGCGATGGTCTATCTCGCCTCGCCCGCCGCCGCCTATGTCACCGGACAGGTGCTGGCGGTCGACGGCGGGGCGCTCCACGCCTTCTGACGCGCGCTATTCGGCGACGATATCGACCGCCGAGACGATCGGTTCGCCGACCCGCTTCGCGAAGTCGATCGCCAGCATCCCGTCCGACACGCTCGCCGGCAGGACGACCGTCGCCGCCTTCAGCTTTCCCTTGCCGAGCGCGAAGGGGTCGACCCCGCGCCGTGCCGCGCCGCCGCTGACCGCGACGTCGAACACGCGCTTCCCCGCGGCGTCCTCGGCCGGTTCGAACAGATGGAGCGTCACGCGGTAGCGGCCGTTGGCGACGGGAACGCGGTAGGCGGCGATGCCGCTGCGGTAATTCTCGTAGAGCGCGGGCGCGTCGGTCCCGGTCACCTGCAGCACCGGATCCTGTTTCTCGCTGCCCGGCGCGGCATAGATCTCGCGGCGGAAGCGGTTGAGCGGCGCGCCCTTGCCGCCCTCGAAATAATTGTCCGAGCCATAGCGGACGCCGCCCACCACCGCGCCGGTCAGCGTGCCGCTGCGGATATGGACGTCGTTCGTGCCGCCGTCATAGCGCCAGTCGGCGCTGTCGCGCACCGATCCCGCCTCGGCGACGAGGGCGTTCGCGCCCGCATCGAGCCGGACGGATTTCCACACGCAAACCGCGTCGATGCAATTCGTCCAGCCGATGTCGCGGCCGTTGACCGACAGGCGCGCGCGCGGCTGGTTCGAATAGGCGCGCACGTCGACGCTGCGATAGGCGCGGTCGGTGTAGCGCTTGCCGGTCAGGTGCAGCACCGGCACGTCGGTCCGCCACGCGGCCTGATAGAAATAATAGGCGTCCTTCTTCACCTTGCGGTCGAAGCTGACCAGCCCCTTGGTATTGACGTCGGTGGTGTCGCCTTCCTCGCGCACCTCGCTCGCGGCGTCGAACATCTGCCAGACCCATGCGCCATAGAGCCACTCGAGCCCCTTGATCTGCGCCCACGAGCGCTCGTGGATATAGCTTTCGATCTCTTCGGGCTGCGGGCGCGACACGTTCATGACCTTGCCGCCATGGACATTGTCGGTGTGCTGGCTGAGCGCGCCGCCGCCGCCATATTCGCCGAGCGAGACGGGCAGGCCGGGGAATTTGCGATGCAATTCGGTCAGATGCGCGGCGAGATCCTCGACCTCGTCGACATAGCCCTTGCCGTACCAGCCGATATAGCGGTTGAAGCCGACGGTATCGGCGATGCCGGTCAGGATCGGGCGGTCGTCATCCTCGCCCGGCAATGGCTCGCAGCAGGTCGCCATCGTCGTCGGGCGCGTCGGGTCCTCGCGCTTGGCGAGCGCGTTCAGCGCCTCCATCAGCGGCCGGGGATTGGACGGGGTCAGTCCCTTCCAGCTCCAGTTGGTGACCTCGTTGCCGATCGACCACATCGCGACCGAGGGGTGGTTGTAATTCTGCCGGATCAGTTCGGTGAGCTGCATCTCGGCATTGGCGAGCATTTCGGGCGGCGTGTCCTTCACCCCCTTGGGCGCGGTCTGGTTGACGAGGCCGAGTTCGGCCCACAGGATCATGCCGGAGCGGTCGGCAAGGTCATAGAAGGGCGTCGCCTGATTATAGTGCGACAGCCGTACCGTATTGGCGCCGAGGTCGCGGATCAGCTTCATATCCTCTTCATGGTCGGCCTGGTCGAGCGCCCAGCCCTTGGCATAGCGGTCCTGGTGGCGCGACACGCCATGGAGCTTGAGCGGCTTGCCGTTGAGAAAAAAGCCTTTTTCGGCGTCGATGGCGATGGTGCGGATGCCGAGCGGCTGTTCGACCCGGTCGATCAGCCGTCCCTTCGCGTCGCGAACCTCGGCCAGGATGCGATAGAGATAGGGGTCGGCGAGGCCGTCCCAGCGATGCGGATCGGCGATACGCAGTCGCGTCTCGTCGCTGGCGACCGTGTCGGCGGCGAGCGGCATCTTGCGGTCGCTGCGCGCGACCGCCTTTCCATCGGCGTCGAGGATGGTCACCCGCAGCCGCGCCTCGACCGCCTTCGCGCCGTCGTTCGCGAGGCGCGTGCGCACCACGACCTCGGCCCCCGCCGCGTCGAGCGCGGCGACATGGCCGTAAACGCCGGGGCCGCCATGATCCATCAGGTCGATGTGGACGGGATCGACGGCGATCTGCGTCACCGGGCGATAGAGGCCGCCGAACATCATGAAGTCGCCCGACAGCGGCACGACGTGCCATGTCGCGCTGCCCGGATCGGGCTTGCTGTTGTCGGTTCGCACCGCCAGCACATTGTCGCAGCCGGGTCGCATCGCCGCGGTCGCGTCGAGGCGAAAGCGCGAGAAGGCGCCCTCGTGGCGGCCGAGCTTGACGCCGTTCAGCCAGACGTCGGCGACGATGCTCGCCGCGTCGAATTCGAGGAAGCTGCGCTTGCCCGCCGCGGGCGCGCAGAGGGTGCGGCGATACCAGCCCATGCCGCGGTCGGCGTCGATCGTCGCATCGCGGGCCGTGCCGGGATTGCCGAGCCGGTTCCATGTGTGCGGCACCGCGACCTTCGCCCAGCCTTTATCGTCGAAGTCCGGCTGCACGGGCGATTCGTCGGCGATGCCGAAGTCGAAGGACCAGCCGTCGGCAAGCGCTTGCGTCTCGCGCGCCTCGGCGGGCATCGCCGCCGCCAGGGCCAGAACCGAAATCGTCGCGATCCACCGCACATCCATCTCCCGCGTTTCTGAAATATAAGAATCATATATTGATATCTCAGAAACGCCAAGGCATAACGTCGCCCGAAACGCAAAATCGGGGAGATGCGACATGCCGGGCCGAATCGGAACGACAAGCCTTGCGGTGCTGGGCGCCGCGATGCTGGCGCCGTCCGCCGCGGCGCAGACCGAGGGCTTGGCGCGCCCGACCGTTACCATCGCGGTATCGCCGGCCGGCAACGACGCCGCCGACGGCAGCGCGGACCATCCCTTTCGCACCCTGACCCGCGCGCAGGTCGCGGTGCGCGACGCCAATGCGAAAGGCGATGTTGTCGTGCGGATCGCCGACGGCGTCTATCGCCTCGACGCGCCGCTCACCTTCGCCGCCGCCGACGGCGGCCAGAAGGGCTGGGTCGTCACCTGGACTGCGGCGCCCGGCGCCAAACCCGTGCTGTCGGGCGGGGTCGCGGTGACGGGGTGGAAACTCCACGACAAGGCGCGCCATATCTATGTCGCCGACGTGCCGCGCGGCGTCGCCAGCCGGCATCTGTTCGTCGACGGCCGGATGGCCGATCGCGCCGCGGTCGAACTCGACCGCAGCAAGGTCCGCTTCACCAATCAGGGGCTCGAAGTGAACGACCCCGCGGCCGGCGACCTGTCGCGCCTCGGCCGCAACGGGGCGCTCGAGCTGGCCGGGCTCGGCCATTTCACCACCCGCTTTTCGCCGGTCGAGCGGATCGAGGGCCGGACGCTGGTGATGAAGCAGCCCGCGTGGGCGAACAATATCTGGGGCTATGACACGCTCGCGCACCCCTATAACCCCAAAGAAGGCAAGCTCTATCTGCGCGGTGACCTCGCCTTCCTGACCCGGCCGAACCAGTGGGTGCTCGATGCCGCGGCGGGCAAGCTCTATTACCGCCCCGCCGATGGCGCGGATATCGCGAAGCTCGACGTCGAGCTGCCGCGTCTCGAAAGCCTGCTCCACATCGCCGGCACCTATGACGCGCCGGTGCGCAACGTGACGGTCAGCGGCCTGCGCTTCTCGCACACAAGCTGGCGCGGCCCCAACGGGCCCGAAGGCTATGCCAGCCAGCAGAGCGGGTCCTATCTGACCGGCCGTGCCGCCGCCTATCCCGCCGACCCGCTCGTCACCTGTAAATGGGGCTGCCCCGAGTTCGAAAGCGTGCGCAACGATTGGTCGCAGATGCCCGCCGCGGTGCAGGTGGCGGCCGCCGAGGGCATCCGCTTCGACGGCAATGTCTTCGCGCATCTCGGCCAGTATGCGCTCGGCATCGGTAACGATCCGAGCGCCAATGCCTCGGGCGTCGGGCTGGGCGCGGTCGATGTCGTCGTCTCGCGCAACGTCTTCACCGACCTTGCCGGCGGCGCGATCGTCGCGGGCGGGGTGCGGCGCGACGCGCATCACCCCTCCGATCCGCGGATGACCAACCGCCAGCTCACCATCGTCAACAATCTCATCCGGTCGGTGTCGAAGGATTACAGCGACAACAGCGCGATCCTCTCCACCTACGTCGACGGGGCGCAGATCGTCCACAACGACATCAGCGACACGCCCTATGACGCGATCGACATCGGCTATGGTTGGGGGATGCACGACGCGGGCGGCAACGCCAATTACCGCACGCGGATGCACGGCTACGACTGGCCGCAGAACAAGGTCTATGAAACCCCGACCACGCACCGGAACGTCGTCGTCGCCTATAACCGCATCTACGACACCAAGACGCATTTCGAGGATGGCGGGGCGATCTACAATCTGTCGGCGAGCCGGGGCACGGTGATCGCCGAAAACCACATCTTCGACCTCAACCGACGCATCGCGCTTTACCTCGACGAGGGGTCGAAGTTCATCACGGTGCGGGGCAATGTCGTCGACGGCGCCGGGACCTGGCTCAACATCAATGCGGTGACTCCCGCGGTGAAGATGTGGCTGCGCATCTCGACCGACAATCTCGCGACCGGCAACTGGCATAACGGCGGCGAGGTCGGCGGCTGGTGGACCGCCTATCTGAACAACCGGATCGAACAGGATCATCCCGTCACGGGCGACGCCTGGCCCGCCGAAGCGGTCGCGGTGATGGCCAATGCCGGGATCGAACCCGCGGCCGGCGACATATCCTATGGCGACGTTCGCGCCCGCCCCAATCCCCATGCCAAGGCGAAGAAGGGCGAATGACCGGCGTTTCGCTTGACATGCTGAACCGCGCCGAGGTCAGTCGGCGCGCCGCGCTGCTCGGCGTCGCCACCGCGGCAGCGATGAGCCCGTCGATCGTTCGCGCCACGGGATCGCTGGCGGGTTTCCACGACGTGCGCGACCATGGCGCGAAGGGCGACGGCCGCACCGTCGATTCGGACGCGATCAACAAGGCGGTCCTGGCCGCATCGCGCGCCGGTGGCGGCACCGTCGTCGTTCCGCCGGGCCGCTATCTCTGCTTCTCGATCCGCTTGCAGAGCGACGTCACGCTCGCTCTCGCGGCCGGCGCGGTCATCGAGGCCGCCGACCCCGCCAGGCATGGCGGCCGCTATGACGCTCCCGAAAATTATCTGGAGGAGCAATTCCAGGATTTCGGAATCACGCACGTCCATAACAGCCTGATCTATGGCGACGGCGTCAGCAATGCCGCGATCGTCGGCCGGGGGATGCTGCACGGGGTGGGGCTCGACCGCGAGGGCCCCGGCGCACACTGGCACGGGGTCGAGGGGTGGCAGTCGGCGAAGGCGCTCGGCCTTTCGCCCAGGGAGTTGCTGCTGCGCGACCCCAAGGAGCAGGCCACGCTGGGCCGCGCCAACAAGACGATCGGGCTGATGAACTGCCGCAACATCCTGCTGCGCGACTTCACCATCCTGCAGGCGGGCCATTTCGGCGTGATCGCCCACGGCGTGACCAACATGACGATCGACGCGCTGACGATCGACACCGACCGCGACGGCATCGACATCGACTGCTGCCGCGATGTGCGCGTGACGAACTGCATCGTCAACGCGCCCAAGGACGACGCGATCGTGCTCAAGAGCAGCTATGCGCTGGGACGCAAGGTCCGGTGCGAGGATATCGCGATCCTCGGCTGCAAGACCAGCGGCTATGCGATGGGCAGCCTGCTCGACGGCAGCTATCGCAAGTCGAACTATATGGCCCCCGACAAGATCGGCCCGCTCGGCCGGATCAAGATGGGGACCGAGACCAACGGCGGCTTTCGCAATATTTTGATTTCCGACTGCACCTGCGAAGCGAGCCGCGGCATCCTGATCGGCGTCGTCGACGGCGGGACCATGGAGGATGTGGTGGTGTCGGACATCGTGATGCGCGATCCGGTCAATCATCCGCTGTTCGTTCATCAATCGGGCCGCCTGCGCGCGCCCGAAGGCACGACGATCGGCCGATGCCGCCGCATCCGCTTCGATAATATCCAGGTCTCGGGCGCCAATCCGCGCTTCCCGTGCGGGCTGACGGGGCAGAAGGGCTATCCGGTCGAGGATGTGACCTTCTCCAACATCTTCGTCCAGAGCGCCGGCGGCGGCACCGCGGCCGACGCCGCGCGGGTGCCCGAGGAGCGGCCGATGTCGAGCCTCGAGGTCACCTATCTCGGCACGCTGCCGGCGCAGGGCCTCTATGCCCGCCATGCCGAGCGGCTGACGGTGCGCAATGTCGAATTCGTCGTCGACAAACCCGACGCGCGGCCGCTCTTCCTGCTCGACGACGTGCAGGGCGCGACGATCGACGGCGTGACCTCCGCGCAGCCGCGCGGCAAGGCGCTGGTCCAGCGCCGCAGCAGCAATGTGGCGCTCGGCGACGTGCGGACGCTCGGATAGGGAGAATCCATGACCGGAGTTTCAGATCATATGCTGGCCCGCGCCGACGTCAGCCGGCGCGCGGCGCTGTTCGGCGTCGCCACCGCCGCGGCGATGAGCCCCTCGATCGTCCGCGCTACGGGCGCGCTGTCGGGTTTCCACGACGTGCGCGACTATGGCGCGAAGGGTGACGGCCGCACGGTCGATTCGGACGCGATCAACAAGGCCATCATGGCCGCCTCGCGCGCCGGCGGCGGCACGGTCATCATCCCGCCGGGCCGCTATCTGTCCTTCTCGATCCGGCTGCAAAGCCACATCACGCTCATCCTTGCGCAGGGCGCGGTGCTCGAAGCCGCCGACCCTACGAAACATCCCGGCCAGTACGACCCGCCCGAGGGGGTCTATGAGGAGCAATATGTCGATTACGGGCTCGCCCATTATCACAACAGCCTGATCTATGGCGACGGTGTCAGCGACGTCGCGGTGCTTGGCCCCGGCATGATCCACGGGCTCGGTCTGCGCCGCGAGGGACCGGGGCCGAAATGGCACGGCGTCAAGGGCTGGGTGTCGCCAAAAGCGCGCGGCATGGACCCGCACGAGGCGCGGCTCAGCGATCCCGCCGAGCGCGCCGAGGAGGGCAAGGGCAACAAGGCGCTCGCCTTCAAGAATTGCCGCAATATCCTGCTGCGTGACATCACCATCCTGCAGGGCGGCCATTTCTGCATGTATGCGCTCGGCTGTTCGGGGATGACGATCGACAATCTGCGCGTCGACACCGACCGCGACGGCATCGACATCGACTGCTGCCGCGACGTCAAGGTCAGCAACTGCACCGTCAACGCGCACAAGGACGACGCGATCGTCCTCAAGAGCAGCTATGCGCTGGAGCGCAAGGTCGTGTGCGAGGATGTGACGATCATCGGCTGCAAGACCAGCGGCTATGCGCTCGGCACGATGCTCGACGGCAGCTACCGGCTATCCGACTATCGCGCGCCAGACGATGTCGGCGTGCTCGGGCGGATCAAGCTCGGCACCGATTCGGTCGGTGGTTTCCGCAACATCCTGGTCACCGGCTGTACCTGCGAAAATTCACGCGGGCTGCAGATGGGGGCGATCGACGGCGGCACGCTGGAGGATGTGACCTTCAGCGACATCACCATGCGCAACATCGTCAACCATCCGATCTTCGTCCGCCTGTCGGTGCGCAACCGCGCGCCGGCGGGCGCCGGCGTCGCGACGGTGCGGCGCGTGCGGTTCGACGATATCAACGTGTCGGGTGCCAACGGCCGCTACGCCTGCGGCGTCGTCGGCATCGAGGACGGGATCATCCAGGACGTCACCTTCTCCGGCGTCCATGTGTCGAGCGAGGGCGGCGGGACCGTGGCCGACGCGGCGCTGGAGCCGCCCGAGCGCCGCAACAGCAGCCTCGAGCCGAGCTTCATGAAGACCTTTCCCGCGCATGGCCTCTATGTCCGCCACGCGCAGCGGATCGCGGCGGTCGATTGCAGCTTCGTCACCGAAAAGCCCGACGCGCGGCCCGCGATATTGTTCGACAATCAGAGCAGCGGCTTCGTCTCCGGCCTGCGGTCGCAGCACGCGCCGGGCGAGGCGGTCGTGGCCCGAAACGGCGGCCGGGTGAGGGCGGTCGATACGGTTCAGCTAAGCTGATGTCCCGCCCCCGCCTGCTCGTCACCCGTCGGCTGCCCGACGCCGTCGAGGAGCATTTCCGCGCCCATTACGACGTCGAGCTCAACGCGGCCGATACGCCCCTCGACCCTGCGGCGCTGCGCGCGGCGATGACGCGGTTCGACGCCATCTGCCCGACGATCACCGACCGCTTCGACGCGGCGGTGCTCGGCGCGGCGAACGCGACGGTGAAGATTCTCGCCAATTACGGCGCCGGCTTCGAGCATATCGACCTCGACGCGGCGAAGCGCGCGGGCATCGCCGTCACCAACACCCCCGACGTGCTGACCGAGGCGACCGCCGATCTCGCCATCCTGCTGATGCTGATGGCGACGCGGCGCGCCGGCGAGGGCGAGCGCGAACTGCGCGCCGGACGCTGGACCGGCTGGCGCCCGACCCACCTGATCGGCCAGGGACTAACTGGCAAGACACTCGGCCTCGTCGGCTTCGGCCGCATCGCGCGCGCAACCGCCGAGCGCGCGCGCGCCGGCTTCGGCATGACAATCGCCTATTTCAGCCGCCGCGAAGCCGAGGATGCGGGGGACGCGGTCTTTTACCCGACGCTGGAGGCGCTCGCCCGCGACGCCGATATCCTGTCGCTGCACGTGCCCGGCGGCGGCGAGACGCGACACATGATCGACGCACCGCTGCTCGCCGCGCTGAGGCCCGGTGCGGTCGTCGTCAACACCGCACGCGGCAGCGCGATCGACGAGGCCGCGCTCGCCGCGGCGCTCGCGAGCGGGCATGTCGCCGCCGCCGGGCTCGACGTCTTCGAGCGCGAACCGGCTGTGCATCCGGCGCTGCTCGCCTGCGACAATGCGGTGCTGCTGCCGCATCTCGGCAGCGCGACGATCGAGGCGCGCACCGCGATGGGGATGCGCGCCGCCGCCAATCTGGAAGCCTGGTTCGCCGGCCGCGACCTGCCCGACCGTGTCGCCTGACGCCGCCGCCATCGCCGCCGCCGCGATCGCGGGCTGCGCGGCCGAGCCGGACGCGCCGCGCCCGCTGGTCGTCGGCCTGTGCGGCGCGCAAGGCAGCGGCAAGTCGACCCTCGCCGCTGCGCTCGTGGACCGGCTGACCGCCGCCGGGCACCGCACCGCCATCCTCGCGCTCGACGACCTCTATCTCCCCGCCACCGATCGCGTCGCGCTGGCGGGCACCGTCCATCCGCTGCTTCGCGTGCGCGGCGTCCCCGGCACGCACGATCCCGAACTTGGTCTGGCGCTTCTGAGCCGGCTCGGCGAAGCGGGGCCGGTCGCCATGCCCCGCTTCGACAAGGCGACCGACGACCGCGCCGCGCCCGCGACCGTCGAGGGGCCGTTCGACGTCATCCTGTTCGAGGGCTGGTGCGTCGGCGCCGCACCGCAAGCGGCGGACGATCTCGCCCGGCCCGTCAACGCACTCGAAGCCGACGCTGATGTGGGCGGCGTCTGGCGGCGCCATGTCAACGCCGCGCTCGCCGGCCCCTATCGCGCTTTGTTCGACCGCATCGACCGGCTGATCCTGCTCGCGGCGCCCGGCTTCGACGTCGTCCATCGCTGGCGGCTTCAGCAGGAAGAGGAACTGCGCGCGCGCAGGCCCGAGGGCGCGGGCCTGATGAACGCTGCCGCGGTCGCCGCCTTCATCCAGCATTATGAGCGGCTGACGCGGCACATCCTGGCCGAGATGCCCGGCCGCGCCGACCTCACCCTTCACCTCGACCCCGACCGGCGCGTGATCCGCGCCGACAGCAAGGACATATCCCGATGACGCTTCCCTTCACGCTCGATTGGCTTCCCGACGACTGGCGGGATGCGCGGCTGCTCGGGCGGATCGAGGCCGCCGACGGGCCGACCCCGGTGCTCGTCGAGAGCGGCATCGCCCACGACATGAGCGCGGTCGCCCCGACGGTTTCGGCATTGATCGAAGCGCACGCCTTCGACGCGGGAGCCGGACGCGCGCTCGGCTCGCTCGACGATCTCGCGCCAGCGCTGCTGTCGCCCATCGACCTGCAATGCGTGAAGGCCGCGGGAGTGACGTTCGCGCTGTCGGCGGTCGAACGGGTGATCGAGGAGAGGGCGCGCGGCGATGCCTCGGCGGCGGGCGCGATCCGCGCCGCGCTCGAAGCGCGCGTCGGCGCCAGCATCCGCTCGGTCGTGCCCGGTACCCCCGCCGCCGCCGCGCTCAAGGAGGCGCTGATCGGCGAAGGGCTGTGGTCGCAATATCTGGAAGTCGCGATCGGCCCCGACGCCGAGATCTTCACCAAGTCGCCGGTGCTGTCGACCGTCGGCGCGGGCGGCGACATCGGGGTGCGGTCCGATTCGACCTGGAACAATCCCGAGCCCGAGGTCGTGCTCGTCGTGGGCCCCGACGGCCGCGCGGTCGGCGCGACGCTGGGCAACGACGTCAACCTGCGCGATTTCGAGGGGCGCTCGGCGCTGCTGCTCGGCAAGGCGAAGGACAATAATGCCTCCTGCGCGATCGGCCCCTTCATCCGCCTGTTCGGCGACGATTTCGGCATGGACGATGTGCGCCGCGCGGTCGTCGACCTCGCCATCGACGGGCCCGAGGGCTATCGCCTCGAAGGCCGCAGCGCGATGGACCAGATCAGCCGCGATCCCGAGGAGTTGCTCCGCCAGGCGATGAGCGAGCATCATTATCCCGACGGCTTCGTCCTCTTCCTCGGCACGCTGTTCGCGCCGACGCAGGACCGCGACGAGCCCGGCCGCGGCTTCACCCACAAGGTCGGCGACGTCGTGCGCATCGCCGAACCGCGGCTCGGCGCGCTGGTCAATACCGTGCGGACGAGCGCCGAGGCGCCCGCCTGGACCCGCGGCATCGGCGCGCTGATGACCAACCTCGCCCAGCGCGGCTTGTTGAACTGATATATCTGTTGATTGAATTGATCTCTCTGTATATGCTCGCCGCATAATAGCAGAGAGGGTTTTCTGATGGTCGACCTTTTCGGCCGCCGCATGAGCCGCCGCGACGTCGCCGCGCATTGCGGCGCGCTGTCGCAATTCGCGGGGGTGCGCCTGATGACCTTGGGCGACGGGGTCGAGCGCGGCATCCGCATGCTCGAATTCCGCACCGGCACCGGGCTGCGCTTCACCGTCCTCGTCGACCGCGCGCTCGACATCGCCGATTGCGAGCATCAGGGCCGGGCGATCGGCTGGAACTCGCCCGCGGGCTTCCGCCACCCCGGCCTCCACGACTATGAGGGCGAGGGCGGCCTCGCCTGGCTGCGCTCCTTCTCGGGCCTGATCGTCACCTGCGGGCTCGACCACATACTGTTCATGGATGACGACGATGCGAGCCATTATGTCTATGGCCCACGCGAGACAGTCTCCTCCTCGCTCCACGGCCGGATCGGGACGATCCCGGCGCGGCTGACCGGTTACGGCGAGCGCTGGGACGGCGACGAATGCACGCTGTGGTGCGAGGGCGTCGTCCAGCAGTCGACGGTGTTCGGCGAGGACCTGCACCTGATCCGCCGCATCGAGGCGGTGGTCGGCAGCGACGAGATCCGGCTGCACGACCGCGTCGTCAACCACGGCTTCTATCGCACCCCGCACATGTATTGCTATCATATCAACGTCGGCCATCCGGTACTCGCCGAGGGGTCGCGCTATCTGGCGCCGATCGCGGATACGGTCTGGGCCGCGCACGCCGGCGACGATTATCAAAGGCAAGGCGCCGGCTATCGCACCCTCCCCGGGCCGCAGATGAATTTCCACGAGCAGGTGTGGCAGCACGAGGTGGTCGCCGACGCCGCCGGCGAGGTGCCGGTCGCCTTGGTCAACGACGCGGCCGGCCTCGGCTTCGAGGTGGTGACGCGCAAGGAGCAGTTCCCCTGCCAATATCAATGGCAGAATCTGCAGTCGGGCCAATATGCGATGGGCATCGAGCCCTCGACCAACCATGTTCTCGGCAAGCCCTTCGCGCGCGAGCGCGGCGAGCTGATCTGGCTCGAACATGGCGACGAGCGCCGCTACGACACGGTGCTGCGCGTCCTCGACGGCGGCGAGGCGATCGCCGCCTGCGAGCGGCGCATCCGCGCCATCTCGCCGCAGCCCGACACCGATTATCCCGAACCGACGGGCGATTACCGGCCGATCGCCGGGCGGGAGGCGCGGGCATGAGCGTCGCGGGCAAGACCATCCTCTATACCGGCGCCGCGGGCGGATTAGGACTGCGCTCGACGCAGGCGCTGCTGGCGAAAGGCGCGCGCGTCGTCGCGGTCGACCACGACCCCGCGAAGATCGCGGCGCTGACCGAAGCGGCGGGGGGCGACGAACGGCTACACCTCGTCGCGGCCGACATGTCCGATCTCGACGCCTTCCGCGCCGCGCTGACCGAAGCAAGCGCCACGACCGGCGGCTTCGACGTCGTGATCAACAATGCCGCCATCTATCCGTCCAAGCCCTTCGACGAATTCACCGTCGAGGAGCATCAGGCGGTGCAGCGCGTCAATGTCGACGCGGGGATCGTCGCGGTGCAGGTCGCGCTGCCAACGATGCGTGCGCGCGGCTGGGGCCGCATCGTCAATATCGCCAGCGTGACCTTCTACGGCGGCTGGGCGCTGCTGTCGCCCTATGTCGCGTCGAAAGGCGCGCTGGTCGGGCTGACGCGGGCATGGGCGCGCGAGTTCGGCCCCGACGGCATCACCGTCAACGCGATCGCGCCCGGCGCCTTCCCGACCGACGCCGAAAAGATCCACCCCGACCCCGAAGGCTATACGCGCTTCGTGCTCGACCATCAGGCGGTCAAGCGCCGCGGCACCCCCGACGACATCGCCGAAGCGCTCGCCTTCCTCGCCTCCGACGCGGCGGGATTCATCACCGGCCAGACGCTGAACGTCGACGGCGGCTGGGTCATGCACTGACGAGGAAAGCAACGGATCATGGGTATTTTGAGCGGCTATCGGGTTCTCGATTGCTCGATCGCGATGGCGGGGCCGTTCGCGGCGCAGCGGCTGGGCGATCTCGGCGCCGATGTGGTCAAGGTCGAGCCGGTCACCGGCGAATGGCAACGCTATGCTTCGGCGGGCGGCGCGCGCGGCAACCGGATCAACGTCTCCTTCCTCTCGCTCAACCGCAACAAACGCTCGCTCGCGGTCGACCTCAAGGCGCCGGAGGGCAAGGCGATCCTGCTCGATCTGGTCAAGAGCGCGGATGTTTTCATCCAGAACTATCGCCCCGGCGTCGCGAAGCGGCTCGGGGTCGATTATGAGACGCTGTCGGCGATCAACCCGCGCCTGATCTACGTCTCCATGTCGGGCTATGGCGAGAGCGGGCCCTATGTCGACCGGCCGGGGCAGGATCTGCTGCTCCAGGCGCTGTCGGGCGCGATGCTCTCGGCCGGCCGCGAAAGCGATCCGCCGCAGCCCGCGGGGCAATTTCTCGCCGACGCGATCACCGCCTACACCGCGTTCGAGGGCGCGCTCGCCGCGCTCCTCCACCGCGAGCGCACCGGCGAGGGGCAGCTCGTCGAGGTCAATATGCTCGATGCGATGACCGCGGTGCAGATGCAGGAAATCTCGGTCCATACGGTCGGCGGCAAGGCGCAGACGCGCTCGGCCGAGCCGCACGCGCACAGCTATATCCGCGCGCCTTATGGGGTGTTCGAGACCGCCGACCATTATATCGTCGTCGCCTTCGCCAGCCTCGACGCTTTCGGCAGGCTGATCGGCGAACCGAGCTTCGCCGGGATGGACGACGAGACCGACAGCTGGGCCCATCGCGACGAAATCTTTGCCAAGACGCGCGAACGGCTGAAGGCGAAGACCACCGCCGAATGGCTCGATATATTGCTGCCCGCCGGCGTCTGGGCCGGGCCGGTCCACGGCTATGCCGAACTGGTCGAGGACCCGCAGGTCCGGCACAACGGCAGCTTCATCGAATATGACCATCCGAGCGAGGGCAGGGTGAAGACGCCGGGGTTCCCGATCCGTTTTTCGAAATCCCCCTCGACGCTCGACCGCGGCGCGCCCCAGGTCGGCGAGCACAGCCGCGAGATACTGGCCGAGGCCGGGGTCGCCGCCGGCGAGATCGACCGGCTGCTCGCGGGCGGCGTCGTGAAGCAGGACTGAGGCGCAGGCCATGACCGACAATGTTCTTTTCACCGTCGATGGCGCCGTCGCGACGATCACGCTCAACCGCCCCGACAAGCTCAACGCCGCGACCCCCGAAATGGCGAAGGCGATCGTCGCGGCGGTGACGGCGTGCAACGACAGCGACACCATCCGCTGCGTCATCGTCACCGGCGCGGGGCCGAAGGCCTTTTGCGCCGGGTCCGACATTGCTGAACTCGACAGCTACGCGACGCCTTGGGATTTTCGCAACCGCTCCGATTATTGCGACGCGATCCACCGGCTGTTGAAGCCGACGATCGCGGCGGTGAACGGCTATGCGCTCGGCGGCGGGCTGGAAACCGCGCTGTCGTGCGATATCCGCCTCGCGTCGAGCAATGCGCGTTTCGCGGCGCCCGAGATCAAGCTGGGCTGGATCGGCGGCGGCGGCATGGCGGCGATGCTCGCCCATTCGATCGGCCTGTCCAACGCCGCGCTGATGATCATGTCGGGCGACCCGATCGACGCGCAGCGCGCCCTGCAATGGGGGCTGGTCAGCGAGGTGGTCGAGCCCGAGGCGCTGATGGACCGCGCGCGCGAACTGGCCGCGACCATCGCCTCGCGCGCGCCGATCGCCGCCGAGACCGCGAAGGTCAACCTGCGCGCGGCGGTGTCGATGCCGCTCGACAAGGCCATGGAATATGAGCGCGACCTGCAGGCGATCTGCTTCGCGACCGACGATGCGAAGGAAGGGCGCGCCGCCTTCGCCGAAAAGCGCCCGCCGCGATTCCGCCGGCGCTGAACCCGAGGGAGGGGCGAATGACGATGTGGCGAGCGATGACCGCGATCGCGGTGGCGGCCTTGCCGGCCGCCGCGCCGGCGCAGACGGTGTGGGACAAGCCGAACACCACCTTCCACGTCTCCCCCGACGGCGACGACAAGGCGGCGGGCAGCGCGGCGGCGCCGTTCCGGTCGCTGGAGCGCGCGCAGGCCGCCGTCCGCGCGGCCAACGCCCATCAGGACGTGACCGTCATCGTTCATGGCGGCGTGTGGACGCGGATCGAGCCGCTGATCTTCACCGCGAAGGATGGCGGGCAGAACGGCTTTGCGGTTCGCTGGCGCGGCGCGGACGACGCGCGGCCGCTGATCACCAGCGGCATCGCCGTCACGGGCTGGACGCTTCAGGACAAGACGCGCGGTATCTATACGGCCGACGTGCCGAGGGGCACGTCCGCGCGCCAGCTCTGGGTCGACGGCAAGCTGGCCCGGCGTGCCCGCACCCGGATCGACCGCGGCGATGCCCGGTTCGACGCGCGCGGCATCAGCTTCACGGGCGCGGGCGCCGATATCGTGGCGCGGGCGGCGGGCGAGCGGCACGTCGACGTCGAGGCGACCGGTTTCTTCACCCACCGCTTCTCGCCCGTCGAGCGCATCGCGGGGGCGCGGCTCGACATGCGCCAGCCGGCGTGGAACAACAATATCTGGGGCTATGACACCATCCCCGACCCCTTTCACCCGGAAGAAGCGCGCCTCTATGTCTCCAATGCGCTGGCCTTCCTCGATGAAGAAGGGGAATGGTATCTCGATCCCGAGGTGGGCAAGCTCTATTACAAACCCGCCGCGGGCACGGACATGGCGAAGGCCGACGTCCGGCTTCCCCGCCTGCCGGTGCTGGTCAGCGTGTCGGGAACGGCGCAGCATCCGATCCGCGACCTGACCCTGTCGGGGTTCCGCTTTTCCCATACGAGCTGGACCGGCCCATCGCTCGACGGCTACGCCAACCAGCAGAGCGGCACCTTCATCACCGGCCAGTCGAAGGTTTTCCCCGCCGACCCGCTCAGGACCTGCCGGCAGGGCTGCCCCGAGTTCGAGAATGAACGCAACGTCTGGCGCCAGATGCCGGCGGCGGTGCAGGTCTCCGCGGCGCAGCATGTCACGATCAGCGAGAATGTCTTCGCGCACCTCGGCCAATATGCGCTGGGCGTCGGCATGGACGCCAACGCCAATGTCTCGGGCGTCGGTCTCGCCACGGTCGACGTCACGATCCGCGACAATCTGTTCGCCGACCTGTCGGGCGGCGCGATCGTCGCTGGCGGGGTGCGGCCCGACGCCCACCATCCCTCCGATCCCGCGCTGACCAACCGCCAGCTCATGATCCGCGGCAACCTGATCCAGGGGGTCGGGCGCGATTACACCGACAATGCCGCGGTGCTCGCGACCTATTGGGACGGGTCGGTCATCATCCACAATGATATCTCCGACGCCCCCTATGACGGCATCGATATCGGTTTTGGCTGGGGCTATGTCGATCAGGGCGGCAACCCCAATTATCGCGCCCGCCAGCGCGGCTATGATGCGGGCGTCAATCGGGTCTGGGACACGCCGACGATCCGCCGC
>Ga0182745_1001907_pt1 | contig 19286 bp, 8 predicted proteins | sample eDN3rd30CKraftBY_FD_128523 | JGI IMG/M metagenome (GOLD analysis project Ga0182745, IMG submission 128523) | Enriched backyard soil microbial communities from Emeryville, California, USA - eDNA 3rd pass 30_C Kraft BY (version 2) (version 2) | ecosystem: Environmental > Terrestrial > Soil >...
CAGTCCTGGTTGCACTTGAAGCCCAGTGCCGAACACCTGTCTCTGGTCGTGGAACAGAATATCGAGTTGCAGCAGACCACCACCGACACCTTGGAGATTACTCTGCCGCCGGGATTTCGACTGGTTCAGCTTTCCGGTCAGCATTATCGATCACATGAAATTCTGGCAGACAAGCCGAATCGCGTTCGCGTACGATTTGCGAACGACAATCTGGGACGTCTGACTTTGAACTGGGGCTTCGAACGCGATCTGAATGCCAATGGAGGCATGTTGCAGATTGAAGGATTTCATGTCGAAGGGGCAGTTCGTGAAGAAGGAGTCATCCGGATTGACGAATTCGACAATCTGTTGATGGTGCCTCATCCCGCGGAATCGCTGCTGGTCCATTCCATCGGTGTCAATCAGGTCCGCGCATTGGGGACGGGAGTCCCACTGGCCGCTTTTGAATATCTCCGACAACCCTATCGCCTGGTCTTCGAAGTTCAGCCTTCGGTTCCCTATTTTTCCATTGAGCCGGTCGACAATCTGCGGTTTCTCAAGGATGCGATCGAGTTGACCGTCAATTGCCGCGTGCGGTTCGAACGGGGTTCGATCTCTGAGTTGAAACTGCATTGGCCCAATTGGATGCAGGAAGGCTGGCGGGTGATGTCTGTCGATACGGACACAACGCGCAGCGGCCCCCTGTCTTATGATGTGACGTCACAACCAGGGATTATTCGCCTGTGGTGGCCGAATCCACTGGGACGGCGGGAAGGAGACGCCAATTTTTCTGTCGTCCTTCGTCGCCCCTCTTCCGCTGCCGCAACCGGACATGTGGAATTCACTCTTCCCAGCCCGCAGGCCTCGGAAGTCGATCCCACATTACTGAAACTGGATTCCGTCGATCAGCTTTCTGTGGAATTGCTGACGGAAGATTCCATGCTGCTGCATCGACTGCCCGGTCCTGCAGAATTACCGGAACTTTCTCTGATTCAGTCTGGGACGACTGAACCGGCGATACGCAGTTACCGTATCGATCAACCGGCGAAAACCATCGTCGCCCGCTTTCAGACACATGAACGTGAAATTCGCGCCCAGACGCAAGTGGAGATCAAAGATGTAACTTCCAGTCGGCTGCGAGTGGATCAACTCATTCAACTGGAAGTGAAATATGGACGTTTGCGGATGCTTGAACTGGTTATTCCCCCCGAGTTGAAAGCCTATATTCCCGATTCCGCCGTCACGCAAAGCCTGGAGGTCTATTGGAAAGACCAACGCTTGCCGCTACTGCCGGGGACCAGCCCCAATATGCTGCAGGCCGATCTGGGAGCGGAACGGACCGGGGCGCTGGATGTTCTGGTTTCTTACAGTTTCCCGGTGCGGGAAGATCAGGGAACGCGGGATGTGGAACTGCCGATCATGGCGGTCAGGGATCAACCCTACCGCAGGGCGGAATGCCTGATTGACGCGGTCGACTCCGTTCAAGTGCGGTCTGGAATTCCAGAATGGGAAGCATTGCAGACTTCCCCCAGTCATTCTCGCTGGATCAATCAGTTGAAGACCGGAACGATCTCGCTCATTCCATTGACAATGGGCCGCAAGCTGGCCGATTCTTCTCAACAATTTGTCGTGGATCAAGTGCAGGTGCGGACGGTCTTCTCTGCCGAGGGCGTCGCGGATTCCTGGGCGGAATTTCAATTGGAACGTCCACAAAGCCGGCTGGTCCTGGACTTCCCTCCGGGGACAGAATTCAAAGAAAACGCCTTTCTGGTGGACGGCAGTCCGTTGCCTGTTCCCCACAATGTGCGGAAGACCGCTGAATTTGAAGAGATCACGATTGCCTTGCCGCAGGATTCGAGCCCGCGACCATTGATCACCGTGCGTTACCGGACCCCGCTGCCGGCACCGTTCGGGCTCACCAATCTGGTCACACTCCCCTTGCCACGATTCAAAGGGAGTGTTTGGGTGGACGAAACCATCTGGGAAATGCAGTTGCCGCAGGGGAATCATCTGTTCGCCTATCCCGATCTGGTGCCGCAATTCCAGTGGACCCGGCATTTCCTGATCTGGTATCGCGAATCAACACCGGCCTATGTTCGCGAACGTGCTGTGCATACGGCTTCTCAAGTTCCGGCAGAATTTCGATTTGAACAACGAAAATACTATGCCTTCCGAGGGTTTGGCCCGATTCCGCAAGTCAGTTTTCGATCGATGAATCGTTCATTGATCCTGTTGATTGGTGCCGGTTTTGCCTTGTTCCTGGGATTCATTTTCTGGAACCTGCCCGCCACACGAAATGTCTTCTCACTGGTTGTGATCTCGTTCCTGTTTGCCGCAGCCAGCCTGTATTATGTGGAACCCATGTTGCTGCTGCTGCAGCCAGCAATTTTTGGAGTGTTTCTGGCGCTCGCGGCCACAGTGATTGATTCCTCATCACAGAAATCGGTGGGAGATCGTTCGCAATTGCGAATTGAACGGACTTCGCCCATGCCGCTTCCCGTGGCGTCCGAACCCAAATCCGATTCGGCGTTGCAATCGTTGTCCACACGTGTCTACCGTCCAGTGCAGGCTGGAAAGTCTGATCAGGTCGAGGGGTGAGTGAGCGCATGAGTGCCAGGGAATTCCTCATTCGACCGCCCCGGTTGCAACTCCTCCATGGACGAGGACACCCGGAAAGAAGGTATCCGATCTGGGGCGTGGTGCTGGGACTCGGGCTGATCCTCTTCGGTTCCCGGTTCATGACTGGTGCAGAAGCAGGCGAGACGGCAGCGAACCAATCCGTAGCAGCAGCCCAAACGGTCACGGGCTTTGTTCCTGATGCGGCTCCCGCTGTTTCCAAATCGATCCCCGCGATTGCGGCTGTGGAATCTGCACTCTTTACCGGCGATCTGCACGACCTGGAAATCACGAATGGTGTCTTAAGGCTGGAGGTGATTCGGCGGGGGAAGTCTGCCAGCCTGTTGGACTGGTCCGATGTCACTCTCTCCATCCATAATTTGAAATGGGATCACCAACCTTTACGGGCGGGAACCAGCCCGGACCAGCGGATGGTGGTCTTCACCGATCGAGACCAGGACCGACTGACCGGGAAATGGAGTGGCCATGGCCATCAGATCAGTCAGAAATCCGTGTTTGACCTGGTCTTTCCACCGGCACTCAATACACGTGTCATTCTGTCTCTGCCGGCGGAATTGGCAATGGAATCGACACAAGGGGTGTTGACGTCGTCGTCGCAGATACGGAACGGAAAACGAGAATGGACTGTGGAATTGGGGAACATCAATTCCACCACACTGGCCGTTGGTCCAGCACAGGATTTTCAGCGAATACTCACCCCTCGGTATGAAATCGAAACAGAATACCGAGCGCGACGTGACGGAATTTTTGTGAAGGCTGATTTCACCATCGATGGCCGTTATCCAGAAAAAGCCCCATTACAATTGACCGTCCCTTCCGGGATCGAAATTCAGTCGGTGGCACTGTTCAGCGGGTCATCTCAAGTTGCAGCCGCACTTTCGTTTCAACGTCATGCTGAGCAACCCGACCTGGTTTCCATTCCCTTGGAAAATCTGAATCTGGACGTGCGGTTGACAGTGCGTTTACGTGGCTTTCAACCGGTTGTCTGGGGCAAGTTGCACCGTTTTCCAGCCCTTTTATTGTCCTCTGCCATTGAGACCAGACGCGGTACGGTGGTGCGAATCGAACCACCATTACAACTTCAGTCGGTGGATGCACAAGGGATGCTGCAGACCAGCCTGACCAGCGAAGAAACTGTGGGAGAAGTCTGGAAGTTCGAAACGCGCGAACCGGAATCCAGCCTGAGTGCGCTGATCGATTTGCCGAAGTCTGAAATTACCGCCGAGATGAATTGTCTGGCGGATGCTCGCCGCCAAGTGGGCTGGGCTGCTGTGGTCCTGTCCATGCACGTGGAAAATGGCGCGCGGTTTAACGCCACGTTGCAACTTCCCGAAGACTGGAAGCTGGTTTCCGTTACCGCCGGAGATGCTGAGTCTCGCCTGTCCTCGTGGATCGTGGAACAACGGCAATTGCATGTGACCTGGCAAAATCCGATGACGTCCACCTCGCACAGGCAACTTTGGCTGTTTGCCAGAACGCCCCCGTGGAGTACGCAAACGCCCACACGTCTGCAGATTCCCGTATTGCGTGAAACCAGCAGCATGACGGTGCAATATCAGGTCTTGCCGCCGGCCGGCATGGATTTGCAGGTGATCGAGGGCGAAGGTTGGCGTCAGAGCGAAAACACCAAGGTTTTCCCGTCATTATTGCGATTACGCGAAGTGGCGGAACGTCTGGCGGATGCCCCGTCGGTATCCTGTTCAACCTTGCGAACGATCAATGAAAATCGCAGTGGAAGAACGCTGATCCATCTGGTGCCGAAAGCATTGTCAACAGAGACCCTGGTGACTCAACGCGGCAATGATCCCGTTATCCAACCCGTTTTTCCTGATGTTTCTTCAAGTCCGCCGCTCGAGAGCAATGAAACGGCTTCGCCCTCGCCAACCATGGAGATGCAATTGCTCACCATGGCGGGGCCATTGATCGGCAAAGGCTGCGTGCATCATGCGGGACTGCGGTTTAATATTCCGGTGGCCGCCAGCGATCTCCAGTTAAAGCTTCCCACCAGTTGCCGCGTCTCCGCGGTAGAAGTTGATGGACAATCGGTGACGGTCTTTCGGAATGGTGCTGAGATTCCTTTGCCGGGGGAGTTGTCGTTGGTCAGCCGGATCAATCTGACCTACATGACCAATTCCGGTAGCGGCTGGCCTTATCGCACAAATCACGTTTCAATTCCGCAGACCTCAATCCCTGTGACCGGGGTCAACTGGATACTGGACCTGCCGGGAGATCAGCAACTTTCTCGAATTGACTTTCCAGGCGTGATGTCGGTCACTTCGCCAGATGCGGAAACGGCTCGCCAGTATTTCGGACCGCTGACTCGACCGAAATTCGATCGGATGTTCAACCCTTTTTCCGTTCAGGACTGGGCGGATCTGCTGGACGCCAAACGGGATGCTCGGATTGGTGAACCAGTTCGAAGAACCTTGCAGTTTGTGGCGCCAGCGGTTGGTGCTGAAGTTCGATTCATGACCTGGAATTTGGCCACGGTCCGTCATTCCAGCTGGGTTGCCCTGTTGGGCTGCCTGATGATCGGAGCTGCGGCCCGGCTGTTTCGGATACATTGGTTGCGGTCAATTTCCGCGACCTGGTTGATCCTGCTGCTGGCGGCGGCCATGCTCGCTCCGATTGCCTGGTCCATCATTATCGGCGGGATGCTGACCGGCAGCCTGATCTCAATTCTGATTCCCCGGCGCTGGATGCAGAAGCGGGATTTTCTTCGCAGCTCCCGTCACGATGAATCCACCGCTGCAAAGCTGGCAACGGCGACCGCCATCCTCTTAGGCTGGTTTTTGGCGTGGTCTCCCCATGGAATCATCGCCGCAGATTCCGATTCGACGCAGAATCAGAACGGTCCCGCTCAATCAATCGCCCATCCGGATCGTGCTATCCTGGGCCAGAGTCCCCCTCCTCCGGCTCCGGTGCCTGTTGTGATCAAGGATTCCGTTTATCCCTTGTATTTGATCGAGTCGGCTCATTACGAATTGACACGCCTGGCCCCCACTCCCAAGCTGCAGGCCACTTTTGTGCTGCAGGTGCAGCCACACCCGGAAGAGATTTTTGTTCGGCTTCCTTTGCAGGAGATTGTTTTTTCCCCCTCCGCGGAATGTCTGGTGGATGGTGAGAAACAACCCATTATCCCCTCTCTGGCAGGTGATGCCATCGTTGTGGCCCTGCAGAAAAAGATGCCCGCCAACTCCTCGGAGACATGGTTGCGTTCGGAGATTCAACTGGAATTTATGATTCGTCCAGACAATTCTTCGCCAGACATGAGTTTTCAGCTGGCTCCCTTTCGGGCCATCGTTCCCGCCGTGCTGGACAGCACCTTGAAAGTTCCCGCCAGTCTGGCGTCGATCCCATTGAGCAGATGGGGTGAAATTGTTTCGCAGGGGGCAGAAGGTGTACGGATCTCACTAGGCGGTATCGGCAAGATTGAATCCCATCTCGAGTCGTCCGGACCGATTGATGCCATGGGGGCCAGTCCGGTCACCGTGCTGGATGTCACTCCCTTGCGGTTTAGAGGTCAGACCCGCATTCTTCCGGGGCCGAACGGCTGGCCGGCGCAGTTACCGCTGACATTCCCTCCCGGTTGCGTGATCTCCTCCCTCTCCGGCAGCAGTTTGTTGAGCTATGTTGACGCCCCTGCAGAAGACGCCGCCCCTATGTTGACGTTGCGGTTGCGACAAGGGGTTCCCGCTTCCCCAATCGTGATCAACTTCGAACTTCCGGGTGGGCCGCAGAATCCGGCCGAACTCACCATTCCGCCATTTCCTTTGTGGAAAGGGCAAAACATGATGCACGCGCTGGGAATGACGGGACCTCAGACGGCAGCTTTGTCGCTGATCAAAACTCCCGGTGTGATTCCGCTGGCTCCGGAGGAATGGCCCAGCGACGGCGATACCAGTCGGGGCCGCCCCGCCATTGCAGTGGCGGTAAATTCTCCACAACGAATTCAGCTGGGCTGGAATCGACTGAATCCCGTTCGGACCGCGACACTTGCAGAACAACTTCTCGTCCAGCGGGAAAGCATCGAGTGGAACGTGCGTGTTCAAATGAATGTCTCGCAAATTCCAACTTTCCTGCATCAGTTTCGAGTTGATCCCGCGCTGCGGATCGAATCCGTGACGCTGGGGGAAAATCGAAGTGAAGGAAATATTCGCTATAGCCGCACCGGCAATATCCTTTCCGTGTTCATTCCCGGTGGCCAGTTGGGGGATCGGACTTTTCGCATGACGGGGGAACTTCCCTTGACCGTTGATGCCTGGGTTGCAATCCCCCGTTTCGAGGCCCTGGAGGCCACCGTTTCTGATATACAAATGACGGTCCTCGACCAGACCGGATGGAACCTGGAACTAGAATCGGCTCCAGGAGTTCCATTGACCGTGACTCCTCCTCCACGCAGTCGCGATCAGGTCGCCGAGACCAATTTGGTGCGGACCGTGGGGAACTTTCGTCGGGACGCAGGCGCGACTCCGCAACGTCTCAGAGTTGTCGTTCCGGTAGAGGCGACGCGTGTCGATTCTGTCCTGCTGCTGCAAACCCCCACTGAGGAACATTGGGATGTCATCACCACTTTTCATCTCACTGCAGTGGAATCCACGTTGAGAAAAGCAGTCTTCCAGATTCCTCCAGAAATGACCGGAATTCGCATTCGGCCCGCGCAATTCCAGTTCACCACAGCCACCAGCGATACCGGGACGACAGTCACCATCAGGATTCCAGACCGATATGCAAACTCCACCACCATCTCGATTGCTGCACGAATTGGAGCAGGTCTGCAGGAGCAGCTTCTGGCGACTTCCGCAACGGGACACAGTCCCCCCGTGTTTCCACAAATTGAAGTTCTTTCCGCCCAGAAAGCCTCGCAATTCGTGCTCGTCGATGCAAAATCACAGATGATTCCCGCACCCACGGGCAGCCTGCGGATTGACGCTGCTGCATTTCCCACCTGGGCATCCAGCGAATGGGTTCGGGCAGTCCAGGACCGTTCACTCATCTGCTATCAACAGATTCGCAAAGATCTGACAATCACCACCAAAACTGCCGCAGACCTGACTGGACAACCTGTCATCCACCTGGAAGAAACGATGCTCTGGCCCACGCAGAAACAGCTCGTTCGTGGACTCACCCGGATCTGGGTGGCATCCAAAGGACACTCCCGACTGCGCATTGCACATGATCCGGGATTAAAAATTGATTCCATCATGACTTCAGAGAGCGGACAGGTGAACTGGAGTCAAACCGAGAAGGGCACGGACCTGGAACTTCCCCGCCGAAAATCCGTTTCCAGCATCATCATTCAGTGGGGCCGTGAAGCCGGCCATGCCCCGAACAGCTTGTTGAAATACGAAAACCAGATTCCCGAACAACGATTAGTAGGGGTCGCCTGTCCTGATGAATGGCGTCTTGCCGGGGATGGGCAAATGCCCGTCAGCCCTTTGCGAATCTGGCTGGCCCGCTGGGACCTGCTTATGCGGTGTGTGCGGGATGTTTCCGGCCCGGTCCCGGTGAACAGCCTGCTGCTCAGCAATATCCGCCTGTGCGAAAGGGAGACGGCCCAGTTGTTGTCGTCACATCCCGACGGGATAGAATCCCCCGATCGGGAGGAGTATGACAGGTTGTCATCAGAGTGGGACTCACTCAAAAACGATCTGATCATTTCGGCGGACAAGCCCTTTCCTGAGATCGACCTTCTTGCGGATGTGTTCACAGAATTGCTGAAACAAGGCAACTCCGGATTGCAGGTAGTCTGGCTAAACCCGGAAGGAAACAGCTGGTCCGGGAAATTCTTCGAACCCGAGACAGTCCTGCCGAATCCGCGGATGTTCTGGGGGGGACTCCTGGCAGCTTTGGGGATTGTCTGCGTGTTCCGTTTCTCCCGGCGTCTGACGTATTGTCGGGAATTCATTGCTCAACACCCCACATGGAGTCTGATCTGCCTGGGACTGGTCTGGTGGGTCTGGCTTTCCCCCAGCCTGGTGGGGATGCTGATCATCCTGTTTGCATGGATCTCCAGTGCCATTCACTGGTTGATGTCTCGTCTCGTCAGATCACACCGAAAAGCTTCAACCGCAACCTGATCCGAACAGGAACGTTCATTTCCTGATCCCTGACCTCTAACCGCGAATCTCCCCCCTTATGATTCATCGCAGCATGACTGTTGACGAATTTATTCAGCAACGCAGCCAACTTCCCGACGGCGGACAATGGGCAGAACTGGTTCGTGGCCTCCCCGTCAGTCTGCAGCCTCCCGACTTGGAGCATGGTACGATCGTACTGAATTTTTCCAAAGCTTTCTCGAAATACGTGCACTCCACGTTGGATGGATATGCCTGCTTCGATCTGGGGCTGCAAGTCGAGCGATCACCGGATACGGTGTACTTTCCTGCAGTGAGCTATTTTCGCGACGGTCCCCGGTTTGCCGAAATTGACCGGGAAGTGACCGGTACGGTGCCCATTCTGGTTGTGGAACTGGCGACCACGGCGGATCGTCGAAGCCAGGTCAGCGAGAAAATCGGCACTTATCAGCAGCATGGAGTGCCGATGGTCTGGTTGGCCGATCCCCATCTGCGAACAGTGCATGTCTGTGAGACCGGCAAGCAGGGAAATTTAAGACTGAATGATGCAGATCTCTTATCGGGAGGAGATCTGCTGCCCGGATTCGAAGTCCCGGTCAGCGAATTGTTTGCCCCCCCGGCCTGGGTTCAGAAGTCCGATTAATGAACTCTGCAAGCGAAACTCATGAACGGTCTTTGGCCGTAAGTCCATCTCATTCAAGCATAATGCCTTCAATGTTGAACACTGCCTGGCAGATTTTTCCTGGCAAAACCGACGACTGCGGGCGATTCGTATTGCGGAGCGCCGCATGATCTGGTTTGTCTGTGCCTGCCTGGTGCCGGCATTTTCAATTTCCTGGCTGATGACCTGGGGGATGCGTCTGCTGGCTCCGCGCTGTGGTCTGGTGGATCAACCTGCCACACGGAAAGTGCACGTCGTTCCGACCCCGCTGGGGGGAGGAGTGGCGATCTACCTGGGAGTGGTCATCCCGTTACTTCTGGCTCAACTGGCAGCCTATGTCCTGGAATCTTCTCCGCTGGACAAGGCGTTTCTTCCAGAGAGCCTGCGGGAACATCTGGCGGGGGTGCTTTATCGGTCTGGGCAACTCTGGGCGGTGATTGCCGCGGGGACATTATTAGTGGCCATGGGGCTGCTGGATGACCGGTTCGGTCTTTCGTGGAAGTCCCGGCTTTCCGTGCAGGTTCTATTATCGGTCGCACTGGTCATGGCGGGAGTACGTGGCACTGTGTTGATTGCCGCCCCCTGGGTGGGAATGGTCCTCACCGTGATCTGGATGGTCGTTCTCATCAACTCGTTGAATTTCCTGGATAACATGGATGGTCTGGCAGCAGGGATTGCCTTGATTGCTGCACTCTTGTTTGCCTGGATCATGTTGCAGCTCACCCGTGAACCGCGCTGGCTGGTGGGAGGTTGCCTGCTGATTCTGGCAGGCTCCATCAGCGGTTTTCTGTGCCATAACTGGACCCCGGCCAGGATCTTTATGGGAGATGCAGGAAGCACATTCATCGGCCTGATGCTTGCAACACTCACCGTGCTGGGAACTTTCTACGAAGAGAACTTTCAGGAAGAGCACGTTCTCTTGGCTCCGCTCTTCATCCTGGCGATTCCTTTGTATGACTTTATGACCGTACTGGGGATACGACTCTGGAATGGGAAAAGTCCATTTCAACCGGACCGCAATCATTTTTCGCATCGCCTGACGGATCTGGGATTGAACCGGCAGAACGCTGTCTTAACGGTGCATTTCGCCACGCTGGCAACCGGTCTGGGAGCAATTCTGTTGTATCATGTCCATACCTGGCCGGCAGCCTGGCTGGTGATCGCGATTGAGTTATCGCTGCTCGTGATTGTTTCCATCCTGGAATCCACGGGCCGCAAGCAGTCTTTGATCGCGAAATCGCTGCAGGAACAATCGCTGCACGATGTTCCTACCGAGCCACTTTTGCCCCCAGTTGGTCACCCGGCCCAAAACAATTCTCCCGAACGAGCCCCCAATACAGAAGAACCAGGAGCAAATGAACCAGGGGCAAATGAAATCGACTCACGTCACGGGGAAATTTCGGTCCAGGAATAACGCCAACCATCAGGCGGAGACCTGCCAGGGCAAGTGGCCCTGCCCCTCCGTGTTTTTAGGCCAGTTTGATCAATGATGTGCCCGCGTCGAAGAGGTTTCACCTGATGAAAGACTGAATGCCGCGAGGCAAGTTCGCGACAAGATTGACTAAGAGTCTGTCCCGAAAGGTGCTTTGTCAGTCGAGATCGAGCGATTTGCGTTCTGACAAGGACGCCGAAGCAGGCGAATCCCAAAGATTCGTCGATGCAGGCTGACGAAGTTCAGAACGCAAAAGAGCCGATCGCAGCACAAATTGACCTTTCGGGACAGACTCTAAAACGCTCTAGAGTTGACGCTGCACGACCGCCACCATCGCCAGAAAAGTCATCCGCTTCAAGATTGGCGTTTGGATGAGGGGGCGGAAGTCTTGGAGGGAACCCAATTATTCGGACCGTCTTTCAGATCCTTCAGATCATCGACAGAGGGCGGCCGATTGGTTCCATATGCGCGAGTGGTCCGTACCGTTCGCAATTGATAATCCGTTTTGGGTTGCGTATTGCGGCTTTGAATCCATCCATAAAGCGATGTCAAGGTGCGTTGAGGCGTCACTCGTAGGAAGATCACACAGATCGGGACCACGGCCGCAAACGCCGCAAAAATCAGCAGACCGAAATATGGACTTTTTCCGCTGGCGGTTGTCACCACGGCCGCAGCAATGGCCCCCAAAAACAGCACAAGCGTGCTGGCCAACAGTGGACCGGATCTTCGATCCGGACGGAACTGAAATTGTCCGGCCATAGATTGCCATTCGAATATCAATGAATCTGTCTGAACACCAAACGGGATTCTCTCATATTCTCATGAAACGTAAAGAGGAAACTCCTGCTTCCAGCCGGGGATCCCGCTTTTGGTTCAACAGAAGGCGGTCCGGCATGGGCAATTCATTCGAGAAGGGCAAATGGAATCAGCCGCAACATTCCTCCAAAAATCGGCAGAATGTTGCGGCATGACGACCCCAAGCCTGTCTGTATGACGCAGCACTATTTAATCAGGATGGAATAGCTCAGTGCTCCAATAGGCTCACCATTTTTCGCCTGCTTGTAATGGTCGTGGCACATCACGCAGCGTTCATGGACCACCGGAACGGCAGTGATGACGCGCAGCGTCGGGACTCCCTCCACGGTGACGATTTGCTCGTATTGCGAATCGCCTTTTTTCAGCTTTTCAATGCCGGTCTTTTCGAAATCATCTTTAGCCACGTTGTCTGGTTCATACGGGTCGCCCGTGGCATCGATCAGCCGGACCTGGTGAGTGTCGCCAGCAGAAATCTGTCTGAAGAGCAGAACGGCGGCACTTCCGGCAGCAAAATCATCTTCGCTTTGAACGTATTTGTCGGTCACCAGAATAATAATTCTCTTGTAGACTTCGTCGAGAATCTTAATGGTCTCGCGAGCATGGTTCAGCTCCTTCTGCGTATAACCGGCTGCTTCTGCAGGAGCGGTTGTTGTCGCCTTGGAAGCTTCCGTCGTTTCTGTCGTCGTGGTGGCAGCCGCCTTGGGGGCTTCTGCCAGGGCACTTGGTGAAGAGCAGATCCAGGTATAACCTGCCAGTCCAGTCAGGCAGCACATTCCAACAATACCAAAACGCTTCATTGTCTATCCTTCAAGAGTAGTCTTTGAGAAAGCTCGATCAGCAAAGGCCCGATGTTGATCGGGATTTACTGGCATCTTCAAGTTGACGTCGCTGGGGAATCACTTCCGCCAGCATGACAGAATTCAAATATTCCAATTGGATTCGTTCGGCCTCCGCCAGCACGCCTTTGAGTTTGCAGAACTTCTGGATACCGCAGACGTTTTCAGCGGAGACACATTCGAGGAGATGTAGATTTCCATCACAAGTACGAATGACCTCGCCAATGGAGACTTCGCCCGGGTTGATGGCGAGTTCGATCCCACCGCCAATGCCGCGAATACTGCGCACGTAACCCACACGCGCCAACAGGTTGACGACTTTCGCCACATGATTGATGGAAATGCCGAACAGGCGTGCGACATCCCCGATCGTGGCTCGCCCCGGAAAGGTAGCGAGATACATCAAGGTGCGAAGAGCGAAATCCGTCTGAGTTGTCAGTCGCAGAATAAGCCCCATGCCGTGTCACGGCGTCGTTGGGAATAGACCATCACACATCTCCCGACTCTCTGTGTCGGAACCAATGCCCGGCCCCACTCCGGCATTTAGCAGGAACAAGTGACTGCATACAAAACAAGTAAAAGGTGTACCGATTAGACATCTTTTAGAGAGGCGGCCCGAGGCTGTCAAGTAAATCTGGATAAAAATGTAGATTTCTCTGAATTCAGACCGAACGGACTTCACTAAGAACTGGTGGAGAATGCTTATGCAGGCTGTTCCGCATCCCGAAGGCGTGGATTGGCCGGAGGGACGAAGCTGGGATAAATGGCGGGCACCACGAGCGTGGTCAGCATCGTGGCGGTGATGAGTCCCCCGATCACAACGGTGGCAAGAGGTCTTTGCATTTCGGCACCATCTCCATGCGAAAGGGCCATCGGCAGAAATCCCAGGCTGGCCACCAGCGCGGTCATCAGCACCGGTCGCAGTCGTGAAACCGCAGTTTCCAATGTGGCCTCTTTGATAGGCATGCCCGTGGCCCGCAAATGTTCCGCAGCACTCACCCAGACCAGCCCATTCAAGACTGCCACTCCAAACAGGGCGATGAATCCGACCCCTGCCGAAATACTGAACGGCATCCCGCGCAAGGCCAGTGCAAAAATTCCGCCTGAAGCAGCCATGGGAACTGCCAGGAAAATCAGCAGTGCCAGCCGAGCCGATCCAAATGTGGTATGTAGCAACAGGAAAATCAGTAGCAGCACCACGGGTGTAATCAACATGAGTCGCAAGCTGGCGGATTGCAGATTTTCGAAATCCCCTCCCCAGCGGATTTCATAACCGCGCGGGATTTCCACCTGCTCCTGCACTGCTTTTTGAGCCTCTGCAACAAAGCTGGCCACGTCTCGATCACGCACGTTCGCGGCAATGTAAGTACGACGGCGACTTGCTTCGTGTTCCACGCTGGGGGGAGTCTCTTCCATGCGAATTTCCGCCAGTTCCCCCAGTGGGATCGGCTTTCCACCCGCTTCGGCCACGGGAAGTTGAGAGATGCGTTTCACATCGCCCCGCCATTGTTCGGGCAGGCGAACGAGAATGGGAAACCGGGCTTTGCCTTCAAAAATCTGCCCCACCTGATGGCCGCCAATGGCGGAGACCACGTCCAAAACATTTTGGGCGGTCACTCCGTATCGGGCCAGCGCTTCCTGTCGTGGAAGGACAGTGAGCGTGGTCAGATTGGCCTGATAATCCGCTTTGACATCCGCAGCTCCGGGGATTTCTTTCACCACCCGTTCAATCTCTTTGGCTTTTCGCCCCAGGACGGAGAGGTCATCCCCATACAGAAGAATGGCCACATCCGCTTTCACACCGGCCACCAGTTCGTCCACCCGCATTTCGATGGGCTGGGTGAAGCCGAACGTGCAGGCGGGAATGGAAGAATTGAGAACTTGCGAGATCTGTTCCACAAGCTCGTTTCTGGATTGATGGTGCGGCCATTGATGAATCGGTTTGAGAATGACCCAGACATCTGTCTGCTGGACCCCCATCACATCGTTGGCGATTTCCGGTCGGCCGGTTTTGCAGAACACCGTTTTGACTTCCGGAAATTCCAGCAGAATTTTTTCGATGCGTGTGGAGAGATCGATCGAGCCTTCCAGTGCCGCACTGGGAAGCCTGTTGACTTCAATCAGCAGGTCCCCTTCTTCCAGTTTGGGCATGAATTCCGCCCCCAGCTGCGCTCCCACGGGCAGGCTGCCCCCAAACACCGCCAGTGCAATCAGCGTGGTGACGAGCGGGGCGGCAACGGCTCGCCGCACCACGGGGCGATAAATTTTCTTGAAGAACCGGACCAGCCAGACATCTTTGTCTTTGATGTTGCGCGGGAGTGCCAGCGAGGCCATGGCCGGCATGAAGGTCATGGACAGAATTAACGAGCCGGCCAGTGCGAACAGAATAGTCAACGCCATGGGACGGAATAATTTTCCTTCTGTTCCCTGCAGCAGCAGAATGGGAACATACACAATGGCAATAATCAATTCTCCAAACATGGTCGGTTTGCGAACTTCAATGGCCGCATCACGAATGATTTGAATTCGCGGTTTGTTGTCGGGATTGTGCGAAAGCCGATGAATACAGTTTTCCACCATGATCACCGAGGAATCGACAATGAGGCCGAAGTCGATGGCCCCCAGGCTCATCAGGCTGGCGGTCACGCCGAACATGTGCATCATGTTGGTCGCGAACATCATGGAGAGAGGAATCGCCAGTGCCACAATGATGCCGGCCCGCAGGCTGCCCAGCATGGTCAGCAGCACCAGGATCACCAGCCCTCCCCCTTCAAACAGATTCTTCACGACGGTATGCAGGGTCCGGCCGATGAGTGCCGCCCGGTCATAGATGATTTCCAGTCGAACCCCTTCCGGCAGAGTGGGACCGATTTCAGAAAGACGCATTTTCACCCGTTCGACCACTTCCCGGGAATTTTCCCCCACCAGCATCATCACCAGTCCGACGACTGCTTCACCACGACCATCACGTGTGACTGCACCTTGTCGAACCAGGGGGGCGACCACGACGTCGGCCACATCCCGGATCAGGACAGGAATTCCATTGAGGGAACGTTTCAGCACGGTCGCTTTCAGATCCTCAATGCCGGTGAGGAGCGCCTGCCCGCGAATGAAGCGTTGTTCGTCCGCATGCACGACATAGCCCCCTCCCGCCGTCGCATTGTTCTGACGAATGGCCAGAAAGATATCTTCCAGCGTCAGGCCGTGACTGGCCAGTCGACTGGGGTCAGGACGAACTTCAAAGCTCTTGTAATATCCACCGTGAACATTGATCTCCGTGACCCCACGCACGGCGCGCAGCTGCGGAGCAATCTCCCATTCCAGAATGGTTCGGAGTTGCATGGAATCGTATCCAGCTCCACGCACTTCGAATTGCAGGATCTCACCCAGGGCGGTGGTCAGCGGTCCCAGTTGTGGCTCGCCATATCCCGGCGGAATCTGTTCGGCCGCAGCGGCCAGACGTTCGGCCACCAGTTGCCGTGCCCAGTAAATATCTGTCCCTTCGTTAAAAACGATCGTGACGACGGAGATTCCAAACTTGGAGACACTACGAACTTCTTCGACCGCGGGAAGTCCTCCCATTGTCCATTCCACGGGATAGGTCACATACCGTTCCACTTCGACCGGCGAAAGCGACCCCGCTTCGGTGATGACGGTGACCTGCACGTTGGTCATGTCCGGGACGGCATCAATGGGCAGGTGTAGTGCTGCATTCACTCCGGCCGCAGCCATCAGCAAGGTGGCGGTTAAAACGAGAAAGCGATTGTTCAGTGAGAAATCGATCAGTTTGGCAAGCATGTTCAGACGTTCCAGGGGGCATTGATTTCGAGGCGGGAAGGCTTCCATCTCAGTGGACTTTCACCACGGAAGAAGCACGACAGCGGGTCTGGGGCGATGGACAACGGAGAACAAATTGCTGGTCTGCGTGAACGACACGCCAAATCACGGCCGGCAGCATCGATCGCTTCCTGATGGAGCTGCGTGCAGGCAGGTTCGACGGAGCAACGTCCTCAGACCTGCCTATTCTTCACGTTCCAGCAGCATTTCCGACTTCAAAGCAAACGCTCCGGAAGTCACGATCTGCATGCCGGGCTTCACCCCGGTGACCACCTCCACCAGGTTTCCCTGCTGAATCCCGGTCTGAACATTGACGCGGCGAAAATGGTTTTCTCCTTCGGGAACAAAAAGAAAAGATTGCCCTTCGTGTTGCACGACTGCCGATTCCGGAATCGCCAGCCCCTGATAGGCGGCCCCCAGTGGAAGCTGCACCCAGACAAACTGACCGGGCCGCAATAAACCTTCCGTATTGGAGACCACAGCCACCAGCGGAATCGCATTGGACTGAGGATCGACCTCGCGACCGACGTATTCCAGACGTGCTGTCAGTTGCTGTCCCGGCAATGCGGGTGATGTGATTTTGAGCGTTTCTCCCGGTTGCAGAGAGAGCGCCCGCCATTCCAGTTCGCGGATCTCCGCCGCCACCCAGAGTTGTGACGTATTGGCCAGCACGAACAACGTGTCCCCCTGTTTCAACCGTTCTCGTTTGGAGAATGTCCGGGACTCGATTGTTCCACCAATCGGAGCATGAATTTCGACAAGGGAAAGTTGTTCTTCATCAATTTCTGCCGGAATGGGATCGCTACTCCCCAGCAACGTCTGCACCATTTGTCGACTGATCTTCAAACGGCGATCGGAATCCGTCAGCTCCAGCCGGGCGATATCGCGATCCTGCGTGGCTTGAAACAAAGATTGTTCGATTACCGCCGCCAGTGCGGCCCGGGCAGTATCCCGTTCACTCAGACGTTCCTGGATCGTTCTTCCTGGTAGTGCCCCGGAATTTCCATTGCCGGCTACTGCAGCGGCCAGTGATTGAGCAAGGCGATACCGTGAATAGGCAGCCACAATCTCGGCCCGGTAGGTCCCCAGTTTCAGAGCACTCAAATCCTCCGAGACCGTCTGCGGGTCTTGCCCCGCATTCACCGCTGCCACCAACTGCTTCAGGCCATTGCAGGCAGCATCCTTCCATTCAAATTTCTGGAGAGCCAGATCGAACTCCACTTTTCGCTTGAGCACATCTGCCCGGGCGGTGCCCACCTCCGGAGAGCTGACCAGTGCCAGAACATCTCCTTCATCAATGCGGCTGCCCGGTTTGACGCGAACTTCCAGGAGAATCCCGGCGGTGGGAATTTTGACCTCAATATGACGGGAATCATCATATTGCACCCGTCCGGGAACGGTGGCCTGTGCCTGCAGACGCTGCTCCACGACTTCTCCCAGCTGAATGCCGGCCACCGACTGCTTTTGAGATGACAAGACAAACGAATTGACAGACTCGTCTTCTGAAGCGGCCTCTGCTTGACTGGCTGTGTGTGCTGCCCCTGCGTCTTCATGCGAAGAACATCCGGAAACAGCCAGTAACAAACCGATGACCATGGCGCCGATCGCAAAGCCGCGAGCGAGAGCGCATTCACCCCCTATCGGCCGATTGATCGTTGGATTCTTTCTGCGAGTCTCCGCACAGACGACGGACAATACGGGGGTCATGCGCTCTAAGAAAGAATCAGCCTGGCGGACGTTCGCCCGTCGCAGAAGAGGAGATTTCACAGCGAAATGAGCGGGGAAGAGCCAACAGAACGCTGGCTGCCATTGTGAAAAAAGCATGTTGAAAGACCTTCACGGAAGAACAGATCCGCGCACCCGCTCATCATTCCGCAAACAGCAGGGAATGAGTCACCGCGCAGCACGCATGCGGTTGCCTCGATGAGAAACAAGGTCTCTTAGCACAAGGCGACGCCGAGCACGGCACATAGCGGCGCCGTCAGCAGCAACGATTCAAAGAAAGAATCAAATGCAGGTAGCAGGGCCTGCGACCGTAAGGCGGAACATGACCAGAGCTGTTCCAGTTGTTGCTGACCAAAGAAACAGCAACGGGAATTCTGGATCTCCAGATTCGAAATCAACTGCCCGGTCATGAACGCCGTGGCGACGGCTCCATTATGTGTGAGCGGATCTGTCTGGCCCGGAGTGGAGTCGGGCGTCTGAGTCGTATCGAAACGTTCCCAGGGGAGCAGCAGATGCATGTGCCAGGCAAAGAAATGTTGTTTCAAATGCCCCTGGTGAAACGAAAGCAGATGATGCTCCAGCCGTGGGTCTGCCCCTTCTTCTGAACCATGCGCATGGATAATCGGGATGGGACCGCGCCAGGAGGCCAGACACAAAAGGACCATCAACCACCGCGCAGGCCGCGACCCCTGTGTGGGCAGCCAAACTTTTCGCGGAGTAGAAGACAACATTGCTGGAGACGCCTCAATTATCGGGAGATCACCCACCAATTATCATCGGATTTCCGGTCTCAAGTCAATCATCTCTGCCGTGACAAACTTCAGAGCAATGTGAAATTGTCATCTTCAAGACAGGTAAGAGTCAGAGTCTATCCAGAAAGGTGCCTTGTCAGACGAGATCAATCGCTTTGTGTTCCGACAAGGAAGCCAAAGCAGGCGAATCCCAGTTGCTCTCCCCTGTGCCCGCAGTGGAAGCATTTCAATTGAGGAAATACTGAATGCTGCGAGACCGGACCCGGCACATCCACTCGGTAGACTGGCGGGTTGGCATGTTTGAGGAACGATGATGGGGGCCATGCTCATGTCGCGCCAGCAGCCTAAGCATGCCACAAGGCCAGGAACGCGGATTCATGTTCGCCCTGCTGGCGCGATGCGAACATGGCACCCGGCACCGGTTTGCGTCTCGCAGCTCTCACATCTTCGAAAAGACTTTGGGAAATTTCGAATTGACCTGTTGAGCAATTTTGCCTTACAAGTCCCTTCCCCCCCCCCCCCCCCCCCAAAACA
>Ga0182745_1001911_pt1 | contig 19264 bp, 8 predicted proteins | sample eDN3rd30CKraftBY_FD_128523 | JGI IMG/M metagenome (GOLD analysis project Ga0182745, IMG submission 128523) | Enriched backyard soil microbial communities from Emeryville, California, USA - eDNA 3rd pass 30_C Kraft BY (version 2) (version 2) | ecosystem: Environmental > Terrestrial > Soil >...
CGATCCTCCTTGGCCCCTTAGACCGGGCCTTCCTCAGGAGGATCGTCTTGGATTTCCGCCGCAAACGGCAGAGCCTGATGAATTCTCACCGGCAGAGCCGGTGGATTACCTCTGATTTAGAACCCCTAACAAAACTGATCCCGATCCGCTCGCGGAAAGGAAATTCTCATCGTTTGAGAGGTTTTGTTCGCGGCTCTTAAAAGTTTTCAAATCGTCTCTAATCCCCAACATACTCAACCAGGATACTGCAGAGTTGCCGGGTTTCCTTGCTGTACTGATCGCTTTCGGCGATCGCTTCAAAAAATGATTTCATGTCAAAGTCGTCGTGTCCCACGACCGCCATGGTATCCAGGATGACGTGGCGAACCGCGTCGTCCTTTGCGTTCTGGAAGGCATCCTTTAGAAGCTGAATTAAAGTTCTCCGCAACGTCTTTTTTCTGGACCTCACCTTGCCGGCCGTTTCTCCATCGGCATCATTCAGGTAATGATAAAGATTGATCAGCGTCAGCCAGTCCTGAGATTTCAGTATTTGTTTGATGATCGGGAGATGTGCTTCGGAAACCCGTCCGTGTAACTCCCTGATGGGTACTCGCTCGTCAACCTCGGCTTCATTGGAAAGTGATTCGGAAGGTGGCTCGTCATCGGCAACCGGCTTCACACCAGCCGGCGGCGGTGTTTCCCCTTCATTGGACTGCGGCGCCGGACCAGTATGAGGCTCTTCCCCCAAGTCGGCTTCAATCTCGTCGCCCGGTGCCGGGGCGGTATCGACCACAGGGGCGGCTGCCGCGGCAGCCGCGTCGGTGGACTGTTTCTCTGCCGGGACGTCCGGTTTCCACTGGCAGAGCGGATTCCGTAAATCAATGTTCTGGAAGCATTCCTGAATCAGAACGTCTCCCAACCGTTCCCCCAGTCGGCGATACATGTGGAACTGCTCGGGATCGAAACACATCTCCACCGTGGGATCGTGCGGAAACTCGGGCCGCGTCTTGCGGTAGTGCAGCAGGTCGGCCGGTTCCTTTCCCGTCAAGGTGGGCTTAACGTAGATCAGATAACCCGTCCGATCCTCTCCCAGTTGCCGGCGCGTTAACTCATCGTCCGGGTAGCGGACCTTGATGATCAAGTAGGAATTTTCCGACCAGACCTGCCCTGAGGGATTCGTTTTCGTGGACGCTCGCGGGTCGGGAAGAGGGAGCGAGATCTTTTCTAACTGGATACGGTGATCGGCGGGGTCGATGGGTGAAAACTGAATTCCATAACGGCTCTCTCCTTCTGAAAGCAGGCGCCGCAGGTCAGCGAACTGAAATGCCTCGTCCTGACCGGCATCGCAGGCGATCATGACGCGGCAGCGCCGTTGGAGCAGCGGCGCGATTCCAGTGTTATCCACATAGCCCCCGTCGCAGACGAACAAATACGACCGGTCCACCGGTTCCCTCAGGAGGAACTCCCCGAACAACCCCAGGGGAGTGGGGCGGGAGAAGTCGCCGGGCAACCGGCGGGGAGTGGGCAGCCATTGTCCCAATCGAAAATTGGATAACAGCAGGAGAATCCTGACCAGAACGTTGTCCAGGCCGGTCGGGCTGACCGCAGCGCCGGAGACGGCCATTGCATCGGCCAGTTCATACTTTCCACGAAGATACTTCTGGGTTTGGCAATATCCGATCCGCTCTCCCCCGATATGGCTCTGAGAGAAACTGAACCGCCCTGTCGGAGCGTGATCAACGTCCCGTGATTTTCCGAATAGGTTGTGAGTGCCGCTCAGCAAATGAAACGGGGCTCCCTTGGCACAGTTCTGCAATTTTGCCAAGGGGAGGCGCCTGCCATATCGAGGATGCGGCTCGATCCATTGCTCCGACAACTGATCCCGATAATAGGCATGCAGCAGTGTGGGATTGACGTTGAACAGAAGGCCCAAAATCGCCAGCGAGAGGAGACTCCATCCCAGGATTTCCAACCGGGTCGTTTGATCGTGCGACGCCACGACCACTGCAAAGACCTCCTCCGGAGGATACCAGAAATCCTGACCTTCCAGGTGGTAATAGGCAGCGCGCACGAGATTCCAGTTATTCCGCCGAATCTGCCGTAGCAACTCCGAGAACTTGTCACGTTCCATCGCGGAGCCGATCAGGTCTTCCAGCAACTTCGATTCCTGCGCTTTCTGGCGAATCTGGAATTGATTCCTGGCCTCATTCCTGAGTTGATTCAATACCTTTTCCCGCTCCAGCAGCCATTTGCAAAGCCCTTGATCGTTCTGAAAAGAACGCTGGTGGATCGGCGGCAGAACCTGCGCTGCTCGCGCGAGGGTCTCGGCTCGCGTGAGGCAGAGTTGCAGAGAGGGCAAGTCCGTCGGCCAGGAATTCCCGTCCATCACCGGATGCTGCGGGTGAAAATTGACCTCCGACCGATCCTCGCTTTGGGCAGCCCAAGGCCGATTGAGCACAAACAATTCGCGATAAAAATAAGGATCAGAAAGGACGGCTTGGTTAAATTTTTCCGTCACCCGGTCTTTCCATTGATTCAGGCGTTTTTGATCCCGCAATTGCTCGCCAAATTGGTCATCCATTCGTAGCGCGGCTCCCATCGCCGCCAGCCAATAAGCGGGGAGCCACTGGTTTTTAATGACATAATCGCGTTCCCGCTGCAACATCAGCAATTTTACGAACGCTGTCTGCCCCCGCTCCTGATCCGGGTTGAGTGACACGAAGGGAAGCACCAAGCGATCGTAGAGACCCCACCAGAATCCCGGAGGTGCCGAACCTGCCATAGCGGTATTGTCTGTTTTCGGCAGAGCCTCGGACGCATTGAGATCGACCGTATTCAGGCGATCATAGATGGCCTTTTTCACAATGGCATTGGGTTGCTCTTCATTTTTGGAGCGATCGGAAGGAACCGGCGAAGGGTTCGCGTTGAGCCAGACTGAAACCGGGGAGTTGTGCCTTTTCTGGGACGGCTCCGATGAATTCGCCGCCAAGACCATTTGGGAGAGGAATTGCCGCCAATCGCGGAAATGGTTCCGGCTCATCTGATAGGCATGAGGGTTGCTCATGCTCAGGTTCCAGCCGGAAAGATTTTCCTGGGCCAGCCAGGTAAAGACGAGCAGCGGAACTCCCGCCAGAATTGCATACGACACCAGGTTGAAGACCCAGGCTTCCATTTTCCAGCGGGGGGCGGTTCCGCTGCGCAAGAGCGCCTTCAGGCTGAAATAAGGAGCCACCGCGGCTCCCAGGAGAACAAGCAGTCCCTTTGCGATCCATCCCAGGATCCAGCGAATCTGGTCGCTTTCTTGGGAATTCACCCCATAGGTGATCTCGAGGGACTCAGTGCTCAGGTTCCCCAGAGAAAATAGGGACACCGTCCCCAGCAAGACCGTGACCATCAGGCCGCAATAGGCCCAAGTGGAAAACGGCGGAGTCTGGATATAGCGGCGGCGAAACACCTCCTGGATCCGTAGCGAGATCAGCCAGGTCATAAACATCACCGCCGCGGGGAAGAACGCCCGCCGCGTATCGCCGTAAAATCCGAGTTGATTGAGGAAGACCTGGACCGACTCCAGGTCAAGGCTTCGAACCAGATAGGCCAGAAGCGCTCCCAGTGCCACCACGAGGTTGAGAAAAAAAGCATTGACGAGCAGGAAACCCCACAGATGGCGGCTGAGGAACTTGATGGGGCGGCGCAGCACCTCCCCCTGGCCGGCCATGCGGCGGACGGCCGCAGGCTGGGGAGCATTGAGTTCCGCATAAAATGGAAGAGGGACGCCCTGTTGAGCCGCTCCATTCTCACCTCCCTTGTGCTCTGCTCTGTCCGTCGTAGATGGAGCCGGCTCACTCGACTTCTGTTCCGGAGACCACTCGATTTTCCCATCCATGGCCGTGACCCAGGAACTCAGATAGCTACCGACGTACCCACCGCCGGAGACGGTCGAGAGATAATCGAGATGGCGCAGCAGACCGGATCGATAAAGTGCCTGAAGCAGTCCCAGGCCGATACAGGCGGAACGAGGCCCTCCTCCAGACAACGCCAGTCCGGTGGGGGGTGTCGTCTCATTGCCTCCGGTTGGATCGACCCGCAATGGAGGTAGGCCGGTCTGTGCCCGACGTTTCTCGATTTCCCTAAGTTCAGCGTCTAAAACATCCTGAAATTCAACATAACTTGCCCGCATGGTAGCCCCTGGAGATCACAGAAGGAACGGCCCCAAAACATACAAAATGCAACCAAATAGAACCTCGCTTCCACTTTAATTCAAGCGAATCGCTGCAATATTCACCAGGTAATTGGCTGAAACGCCAAAAAAACGCAACAGCACGCAGTTTTATTTCTAAGCAGACGAGGGGAAGCTTCCGTGATGCGCTGCCTAAACAGATGGGCTTCTATCCAGATGCCCGGCAACTGGCCGATGCGCTGAGAGTCTCTCCGAAAATGTCGGTGTCACGGCGATATCGAGTGCTCATTGCATCGCTCACAGACGACATATTGTGCGTCGCCGGACTTTCCGGATAGTTTCGGAGAATACCGCTCGGAGAACAGCGGCCATACCTGAATGGCGTTGTCATGGTCTAGGTTTCAGAAAATGCTGCATCACCGAAGAGTGGAAATCGTTGCATTATCATTTCGCTCCCGATGCTGCGATCTCTCAATGGCCATATCGCGCCCGCGAATTGCGGTTCTCTCTGGGGAAGGTGTCACAATACTTCCCAAAGGTGTTGCCCGCACAATTTTGACGATGGGTGTTGTCGTGACTGTCCCCACGAACTTCACCCCATCCGCAGTCGTTTGCAGTGTGCCGACAGCGCCTGCGGCAACGTGATGAGCCGCATCAGGCACTCCGGTGCGGTGAACCCATCGTGAAACAGCACCAGAGTGCGCTTTTCCCGTGGAGCCGATGGTGTCTTTAAAATTTTTCCCGTGAAGATATTCCACTGTCGGATCCGCATGGGGATGAAGAGGATGCAGAAATCGAAGCCGAATCCGGTCCGAACCGAAATCGTAGTCAATGTAACCCTTGCGGTAGGAGACTCGCGGAGCACCTGGTAACATTTGCACTTCCAGATAAAGTCGCTCTTCCGTTAAAGGATGGTTAACGACCACGATCGAAGGCCCTCCCGAAAAACGGGGGCCACGAAAATCACGGTCTCCCGTATAATAGAAATTATGTACGATCACTGTTGGAGGGATCTCCACGTATTGCTTACCGTCGTTTCCCATGGCAACAGCCGGTGTCGGCTTTGGCTCGGAGTTGGATGTCGGGTCGAACACGGTGATTTCGTCGGACGGTGATGCGGCAATCGATGGCAGACGCGATCGATGCTGCGCCTGTACACATTGTCCTGAAGAAATCATCATCAGGCACAAAATAATCGCTATGAACAGCTTCATGATTCCCGGCCCCAACACACAAAGTTAACTCTGTAAAACTCTACTGTCCTATCTCGATCTTTGAATACTTGTTATCGATATCGAAGATCGATTTCGACACGGTCGATTAATTCGAAATACCGAGAGATCTCATCAGAATGTCCTGAGTAATTCAACCGGGAAATCTGACGCTTTTCAAGAACCGTAGGTTGCAGGAAGAGATAAAACAATTGTGGCTTACCGGTGGGCGAGACGTCGATGCGTTCTATTGTCGGAAACAGTCCTGCTCCATAAACCGAAACGCAGAACAAATTACGTTCGAAACGTTCGAATGAAGCACGCATGTGTGTGGGAACCAGGTCCGGATCCTGTCTCGCCGTGAAATTGAGCATCCACTTTCCATTTTGCTGTATGGTCAAGGCCACCTTTGTCAGCTGACAATGATCATTGCGAAGCTCGCTGGCGTCCAACTGAAACACTTTCGCTTGAACGGATTTTTCGCTCCTCGTGTCAGCATCGGTGTAGGTGTAAGTCAGGGGAATCGCGAGTTGACTGACACCAGAAACGGGGTTGACTGGTTGCGGTCCGCGATATTCATGCCCAGGCAGGGAATAATACCGGCGAGCTTCCGTCCGCCGTAACAGATCACCGGCAAAGACGGTCGCTCCCAGTAAAATCATGGAGATGACGATCGATAGATAACGCATGGTGATGCGGTTCCTAAAAGGTATCAAAACTGCATTAACGTGACAGAATCCTGGAAAACCATCTCTTCTTTTCCGTTGAATGTTCTGTTGCACTGGCTGGAACAATCACGTTGTCCGACGATGAGCGAGGAGATGGCGATCGTAACGACGTTTCACGGTTTCCGGTTGGCGGTGCCGGCAGAAGGAGAGGAGCGACTCTCTGATGTTCGGCGGGTGGTGTCGCAGGGATAACCGGTTCTGGAAAGAGCGAGATGGGTTGCCGCGATGGATGAGGTGAGCCTGCCGCAGGTACCTTTTCCGGTTGCTTTTCGGAAACTTGCTTTTCTGTGCGGAACCGAAACAAAGAACTCGTTGGTTTGTCTTTCTCGCGATGAGATGGTCTAGTCTGAATCGGAGCCAGTTGAGTCGGGTTCGGCGAAATTGGCTCGAACGAGTTCCCATCCGATGCCCCACTCTCCTCGAACGGGATCGGGGTATAACCTTCCTGCAATATTCCTCTTTTGATATTCAGCCCTTTTCCGAAGTAGCCATTGGGATGAACATCCGGAATCGATTCCTGAGTCCGATACAGATCTCCTCGACGTTCCGCCGGAGGGATTCGCATAAAATCATCGACCTGAAGACTGGAATAGTCGAAGACCTCGTTGCGCAAAAAACGTTCCCGATTGCGGGCGACGAACTCACGTTCCTGTAACGTGGCCGGATTCAAATCCACGACGGCGGGAGCCCAGCGTAAGCCCATCAGATCGAAAAGCGTCGGGTAAATCACGGACTGGGCGTAGATCAGGTTCTGTTGCAGTGAGGATTCCTGCTGCGGGAGCGGTCGAAACAACCAGCCTGCCCCGGGCATATCTTCCAGTAACGGAACGCCACGTGACGTTCGTGATGCCTTCAAGGCCACCTGAAACCGGCTTACTTCCCGCAACTCATAGTTCCCGGTGACGACATCGGTATCGATAAAGTGCCGTTTGACCCTTCCTAGATGCTTTTCATCTGCTCGAACCGGTTCGCGGACATTCGTCGTGTACATATAGTTCAAGTGAAACACTACGGATTGACCGTCTGGCTGGATCACAGGTTTAATACTGAATCCTGTTCCGGTTTCAAATTTATATATGGCCGGATCAGGGATGAGCGCTTCCAGATTGGAACCGATCTTTGGAGTGTTGTTCTTTGCCTGGCTAAGATACTGCTCGTCCGTTTGAGACGGCAGCCCCGGCAAGACGTCCCGTACCGGTGGCGCCGGAAGCCCGGAGGCAAAGGTCGAAGCAGTGGATTGCCCGCCATACATCCGTGCCAGTGCCAGAAAGTTCGGGTCTCCGATCAGTGCTCCGTAATCGTTATACGCGGCGAGTGCGGAATCGAAAGCTTCGTTGATCAGAATGTTCCGCTTAGGAAGATCAAACTCCATAGTCGCCTGCGGAGAAACCTGTGCGAACATACGATTGTTCGTCAGAATGCTCTCCGTCTGAATCTGCCCCAGTTGCACATCATGGAAGTAACTGGTTTCACGGATATGGCGGAACGTTGGATGATAAAACTGCGTGTTGAAATCATCCTCCAGAGCGGTGGACAGGCGCCCCAGATAGTTGTCGATGTTCGACAGTTGCGCCCGAGTCCCCTCGATCAGCTCGATGTATTTCTCTTCGACGTCATCAATCAGCATATCCAGAAACTTCTTCTGATCGAGCGGACGACGGGCAGTTTCCGCGTTCGCTTTCTCGACCCCAAGATTCACCGACAGAGAGATCAGCCTGTTAAAATCAGAATCAATTGGCGCAAGAATTTTCTCTATTGCGTCTTTAAGAGAAGAATCAGCAATCATACTCAAGATCGACCCACGAATTCTCCTCCATTCTTTAATGACAATCGTCACATCCTTATTCATGTCGAAATTTTTCATAAGATCGTTGGCTTCCTGCAAATGCCCGTCGATCCTTTTGATAACATTATTTCGAATACGTGAAAGCTCCTCTGATACAATGGTTATAACATACAGGTTATGTATATTAAACGGGTCGTAATCCATTCCATTCAATGAGTCTTTCCCGGATGTTCGCATCATACCTTTCACGAACGCGTCTTCTTCGTTGATCAGTTTTCGATCTGCTGAATCATGATGAAACTTGTTTAGTGTATCAATCGATTTCATAATTGATGAAACGCTATTTCTGAATTCTCTCTCGATCGATTCCTTGATTGATTCGGTAGTCACACCTGCCTGTGAACTATACTCGATAGACAGTGGCGACACATCAAATTTAAATCCCCTGGCTCGAGTATCATTGGAGGGCATCACATGATCAGCGGTTACATTGAGAAAAACGGTTTCTCCATTAAACACAAATTGAACTTGATATCTACCTTTTCCTAGTTTTTGTACTGAAGGTGTTTTATTTCCATCTTGCGATGCATTTTCTAATGTATTATCGATTATGCTTGTCATATCACTGGTGTCGGCCCGTCCTTTTCTCATCTCTGTTAATTGGTTTAGCAGATCCCTTGGAAAGACGGTTTTTGTCCCTGGAATGCTTAGGCTTTTCTGAACCTCGTTGTGCAGTTTTATAAGTCGTTCTGCGATGCTGGTCTGCTGTTTTTGGATCTGTTCTTCTGCCGTTTTCAGCTTCTCCCTGGCGTTTTTCTCCTGCTGAACAGCATCCGTCAGCATTTTTTCATAGTTGCTGCCGATGCGTTCTTCGATCAGTGCCCGTTCCATGACACGCTGGCGGAGTTCGATTTCCGTGACGAGCCTGGCTTTGAAGATCTGGGCCAGGCGGATGAATTCTCGCTGCATCGGGGTTAGCGTGTCTGGAGAATTGACTTGCATGTCAAAGAATCCCCGGAACGAGACGAACTTGGCATTATGAGCGAGGAACTGAAACTTCTGATGGCGGAATTTGTATTCGGCGCCGGAGGCCTGAAAGTATTCCTGTTCGTCCACTGGAAGCTGTCCCTGAACCATCCCCATGAACTCGTTGAGGATCTCCTGTCGGGTGTCGTTCTTCGCAAGGGATAGTAGAAACAGAGCCGACGGCAAACTGGTTGTGTCCATCGAATGCAGCGACAGAACTTTATTACCGGCGTGCATGAACTCTGAGTCCATTTCTAACAGTTCATCAATGAAGTCCTTACCGAAGAAGGCTTCGCGATACTTCATATCGCGAATTTCCTGAGGGCATCCGGGGGGACATTCCAGGTAACATTGTTCCGCTCGGCGCGAAGCGACCTGGGCCACTGCTTTCCGTAACATTTCTCCAGACTGAGTTGTCAGGAACCGGGCGTGGTCCACATATCTCTGAATTCGCATGGCCACTTTCTCCATGCGATCGCCATGCTCTCCATTGATCTGAATCGAATGGATTGAAACACGAACCTGACCGACGGGAGCATCCATCTCATTAATCATTGTATGAATCAGATTGACCCCTTTACGCGGACCTCTCATCTGAATCAGTCCTTCTCCGATTACAGACAGACTGACCTGTTCGATCGGGTCTTCCGAAATGGGCTTGCCGGGGGCGTATGTATCCGGATCAGCGGTTTTGGCGGCGACTTCCCGGCGAAACCGCTCTTCATGGGCCCGTTGTTCCAGCCGATCCGCTTCTTCCCAGCTTTCGGTGGCTCTGATCTCCTCATTCCGTCGGCTTTGAACCTGGGCCAGCAAGGTGTTGACCCGTTGTTCTTCCATGGTGATTTCGCCGGTTGCCGATTCCACTTCAAGGTTGGCGGACGAGTATGCCTTCTGGGCAACTCGCAACCGATTTCTCAACATCGGCAATTCTTTTGAGGTCTCCTGATCGGGAATTGATGCGATCATCTCGTTGATCTCATCAATATCATCCTGAAACTGATCACGCTGGGTTGTAGCCCCATTTTTACGTGCCCGTGCGGCCATCACGGCGGTCTGGTGCTGCTGCAATGCTTCTTCCGCGGCGCGGGCTTCCTGGGCGGCCCGAATCGCTTTGAGTTCGTGGGAACGGCGCAAATCCGTTTTGGCTTCCGCCTGTCGCCCTGCGGCGTTCGCCAACTGGGCATCCATTTCAACAGCCTGGCGATTGTAGGACTTCGCCTTCCGGTTGACGATCTGCACGACCCGGTGGGCGTCGCGGAAGTAATACAGTCTCGCGATCCGGCTGATCACTTTGTCCGAAGGGTTGAAACCCGCAGGATAATTCCGAAACTGAGCATATTCAGGAAATGGGACATAGTCACCAGTGGAGTCGGAAACACCACGAATTTCCGCCCGGGAGATCTCACCTGACACCAGTGAACTGAAACTGCCCAGCACTTCACTGTAATCGGCTCCCAAAATTCCGTTGACTTCCAGTAGATTCCCGAACTTGTCCTTGATTCCGGAGTGAGTTTCACCGCTTCGTAAAGCAACACTTTGTTGATTACCGACGACCACCAGTTTATAGAGATCCGGTTTCAGTGCGGTGAACTTGAGCGCGACTGAGTTGGACGCCTTGTCATATGATGCGGTGGCCGGATACAGTGGTGCCGTGACTCCCATGTCGAACAGAGTGGTCCCGTTTCCGGGATAAAAGGCATAATTTCCTGCTGCATTCGCGTGTTCCTCATCGAGCGGGTTCTCCCGATTGAACGTTACAATAAGTTGCGTGACCCCCGCCGCCGTTCCGAAATTTTTCGGAACGACACTGACCACGCGCGGCCCCTGAATGCGGATGTTAATCGGAAACTCTGGAGATTTCTCGCTCGTCTTATCAAACCCTCGTGCTAATGCGGTGCGAATGGTATGAATTCCATCCGCTAACTGTTGTGGAATCGGCACGGTGAAAGTGCGCACATGCTCCTCAGGTTTGCCTGTGGGTTCCGAATCCTTCAGCGAAGTGAATGCCACGGGCTGCGGATTTCCGTCGATGAAGACCAGAAGAAAGGTTTCTGATAGAAGTTGTTCACCGATTGGATTGCCGTTCACCGACAGAAGATCGACAGTGCCCTTGAGATTGAAGCTTTTGGCGCTGATCACAGGAACGTTGCCTGTCACCTTAGTCTCTTTAACCCAAATCTCTAAATCTTTCGGGTGAGCTTGTGAGGTGAGATTGTCCTGCAACATCCTCAGATTCAGCGGTCGGGAAGACCGAATTCTCTTCCCGTCGTGAGCAAAGAGAACGAGCCGGGCGTTCACGGGGTCCGGAGAAACAGGCAGGCTGAGTTTGTACGACCAGGTATTTGACGTGGGTTGAAAAGAGCGACGCGACTCCGAATCGCATCTGTATTTTCCATTTTCTTGGACAAACAGTTCAAACCGGGAACTGGCAGTGGTCGGAGGGTGCTCCCCTTTAAGAATCAACTTTCCGTCGTAAACATCCACGGATGTAGCAGATGTCAGATTGATCTCGTCTGCATAAGTTCCGTTTCTCGCCCCCAGCATTTCCGGAGAAGTGAGAGAATTATCTGGGACGAAAACCGTGAACGTGCTGAAGGCTTTGTTATCAGGTCCCCAAACACTGAGCCTCTGCATACCGACGTCATTTAGTGTGACTGCGATTTGCGGTTCTTGTGATTTTGCCACTTCTGATTGGTCACTCACTAATTTAACGACATAATCGGCGGCTGGTGTTGATTTTATAAGGTTGATTCTGAACGTCTTACCCTGCAGATAGATTGGCTCATCAAAGCTTGGCGGAAGAGGGGTGACATAGGTTTCCTTGCTGACGGTTTCCTCAATCGAAGTGACTTGAGCACTTCCGTTTTGCACCTGTACGATTTGCCCCCCGGGAGGCGGATCGGCGGCCCAGGTGACGTGCGGGTCGAATTGGGATGTTCCGGACGGAATTGCCTGAAGCGACTGGGGCGGCGCGGGGAGCGGAGAAGGTTGCATTCCTTCTGCGGGAAATTCTGCCGGAGCAGTGGCAACAGCCTGCTGGATGGCGGGTCCGGGCAGATACTGGCTGCCGAAATAGACCGCAGTCAAGGTCACCCCGATCCCAAGAACTCCTGCCGCAAAGCAACAGCAGACAATAAAGATCACACCTAAGGCCCGAAGCATACCTTTGCCCCACTTCCTTGCAGGAACATGGTCCTGGTGGCGTCCCCCAAGACTACCATTCTAAAATCAGTAGATCTTGCCGCATCGGACGCTGAGGTTTGCCCTCTATGGCCCAAATGCAACAAGAAATACGCCCGTCACAAATCACATCACCTGAACTCAGGTGCTTTTACGTGATGAATGAGGTATCGGCTGTAGGAACTTTTCGGGTTAGTCCTGCGATACAAGTCTTGCGTTCTGTGATAGCTCCTGGTGGGATTGTGTCGATTGTATCGATTACTCCCAACAGGCAGACACCTATCGACTGGGAATCGTTCCCACTTCCACAACGCCAATGCGTTCGATGCAGACACCCTCCAGGAATTCTTTCGTCAGAATCGGCGACTGACCGGTTTTCTTCAGTGTCCATTGAAGTGGTGCGCCCGCATGAATCTGGTCAACCGTCGGCTTGAAGCTGATGGGAGGCAATGTGACCGAGCCTTTGTGCTCATAGCAAATCAGATCATCCCCTAACTCCACTTTTTCCCAGAGGCGAAACTGCAATCGTAGAGTGACATTGGTTGCCGGTGTTTCAACCTCCCCTTTCAACTCGTAATTCCCATTTTGATCAATATCCAGAACCATTCCTTCGTAGATGATCGTTTGCGGATTCAACAAAGAACTTTCTTCGGAGCAGGAGGCTGTGTTCCCAAAAGTTGCCGCATTCTTAAAGAGAACATGGTGCTTTTCTTGTTCCGAAGGCGCAAGGGCCTTTTTAGGCTCAGGGGCAGGAGGTCTGGAGGTGGTTTTGAATTCAAACAGCTTCACATTGTAATTGTTCGTATGAGAGATATTGGCTTGCCAACAGAAAAGAGGGTTGCAAGCCAGCGTGAACAGGGAACAAGGCGGATCTTTCGAACACTTTGCAGAGTGCTCCGAGTTCTCCGGTGTCGTGAACGCAATCAGAATGCAGATGGCCCTGATGATGAACATAGTAGGTTCTTCTCCTGTATGATGAACGGCTGGCAGAGACAGAAAGCGGCTCAAAATATTCACTCCGCGCATCCACGCCCTTGCAGACACACGGTAGAGCTACTGTTCTGGAAAACCCTACAACGTGGCCCCTGGAGAGGTCGCAGGAAACAATACAGATCGAGATAATTTCCGCCGATTCGTCACATCTGCGCAAGTAGGTAAAACTTTGCGGACGCCCGGCATCAGCAGACATCTGATTCAACGGATGATCAGGCATTTCCAGTCGGCGCCAAGAACGATTCCATCGCGTCACCATTGGAATTCCGGCGACGAGTCACTTTGTTATCCACCTCCACCATGCGGCAACGCTTCGGGTATCTGTCCCTGCTTCCTGATCCTTCGGACGCTTTACGGTCGTCGGCTGAGTGATCTCCGCCAACTGCGATATTCGAACTCATGGTCCGCTTGCTTCCTCTCCAGTGAGTCATCCTGATTTTTTGATTCTGTCTGATTATCCCGATGTCTTTGGGTAGACAGGCGTCATGGCTTGAGAGCAAAATGGCTCTGTTGTCAGCAATCAGTGTTGTCAACTACGGTGCCGTTGCTGTATACATCAAAATCGGGTCTGGGCTCATGGCGAATTCTGATGTTGTTCTCCTTTTGCGTTTACCAAAATCCGCGAACGCGGCTCTCTCTGGAACAACCCAAGGTCGATTGAAAAAAGCGGGCGGGCTGACGCTTGAACCTCTTTTTGAAACAGCCTCTCCGATGTCCGTTGGCCTGGGACTATCAGGACGAGGACAGTCGCGTGAATGGTATGCCGCGCACTGTGCGGGAACGGCGGGGAAGAATCCTTGGGATGTCGCTCATGAATTGGTCGGTCGCATCAACCGGACCGGTCTGGCCGCGAATGAGACTCCGGATGTGATCGAACCGGATCTCCTTCAGCAGTGGGAATGGGACGAGGCGTCTCCAAATCGGTCATCGGGTCTGGCGGCCGATTCTGCCTGCGTCTTCATGGATCAGAACCGGAAGAATCCGCATATCACCGGAGAGTTTGCCTGGCATCTGGGAGATTCCTTCTCACAACTCGAGACAGCGCGGGACATCGCCGCTTCAACTCATGATGGGGAGACGATTCGGATTGCCCATCTTGATACAGGATACGACCAGGAGCATCGAGCACTGGCGGCCATCCGATTCGCTAAATCACTACAACGAAATTTTATCGACTCAAATCGGACTAACGATGCCCGCGATCTGGGTGTTGACGGAATGCTAAAGAATCCGGGACATGGTACGGGAACATTAGGAATTCTGGCTGGCGGTCTGTTTTCGTATGGTGGCAACGGATACGATTTTCATGGCGTTCTGGGAGGCGCACCGTCTGCAGAGATTGTTCCCATCCGTGTCGGAAACTCGGTGGTGCAACTGACGACCAGTGCGGTCGTAAAGGGAATCGATTATGCCGTCGACCTTTGCCAGAAGGAGAAAACTCGTATCCATGTCATTTCGATGAGCATGGGAGGAGTTGCGTCCGCCGCATGGGCTGATGCCGTCAATAAGGCATACGAAGCCGGGATCACTTTCGTTGCCGCTGCCGGAAATAACTATTCGACCGGGAAGTTTGGAGTTCCCACTCGTCATATAGTCTACCCTGCCCGATTTCGTCGAGTGTTGGCAGCCTGTGGTGTGATGGCGGACAGGACGCCTTACTTCGGACTTGCTGCCGGAACAATGCAAGGGAACTGGGGGCCAGATGGTGCGATGGCCACCGCACTTTCCGCTTTTACTCCGAATACCCCTTGGGCACAATGGGGTTGTTCGGAAATCGTACGGATGGATGGGGCAGGAACGTCATCGGCCACGCCTCAGATTGCAGCAGCGGCAGCGCTCTATCTGCAGCGGTATGCGAATGAACTGTTTGATAAGCACAAATATCCTGAGCTTTGGATGCGGGTCGAGGCGATTCGATATGCCCTGTTCAGTTCTGCGGAGATGCCTGCCGATAGCGGCAATCGCCAAAGACTTGGAAATGGGATTTTGAGGGCCAAAGATGCTCTAGAAATCAAGCCACTGGCAGCTTCCCGATTAAAAAAGACCGCTCCTGATTCTGCAGGATTTCCATTCTTGAATGTGCTTTCCCGGTCGGCTCTGGCTCCTTCAGAGTTGGACGTCATGCTGCAGTTGGAGGCTACGCAACTGGTCCAGAAGTGGCACTCCCGGAAGGAGCCGAATCCGCTCGAACAGGCTGTCACCGATCCAGATCGGCCTCACGATGATATTCCTCCCCGGCAGATCAATGATTTTCTCGAACAAGTTGCCGATCATCCACATGCGTCACAACAACTGAAAGAACGGGCCAGGCAAGTCCTGGGAACGTCGGGACGTGGTCGAGCAACGAAGGCTCAACGTAAAACAGAATCTGTTGAAAAATCTATTGCGGCGACTTCCATCTTTGATGAACAGCAGGAAAAAGTTGTATCCGTCATTCCCCCGGAGCCTGATTTCCGTAAGTTGCGAGGCTACTCGGTCGATCCCAGTCTTTGCTCGCGTCTTGACACCGTGGGCATTTCACAGATCACCTTGAAGGTGCCGTGGGAAGATTTATCCCCCGGCCCGAGTGGTGAATATCTCGAAGTGATCGACGTCGATCCGGCAAGTCAAAAGTTTTATCCACCGGTGAATCTGAATCTGCCCGTCTTGCTGGCACAGGACGGCCTGGCTCCTTCCGAGGGAAATCCACAGTTCCATCAGCAGATGGTGTACGCCGTCGCCAGTCTGACCATTCATCATTTTGAACAGGCTCTCGGTCGAAAGGCACTCTGGCGACCAGGTGTCCCGCCTGAGGGGAAGAACAAGAAGGACGATTCTCATTTTGTCCAATGTCTGCGGATTTACCCACACGCCCTTCGTGAAGCCAATGCGTACTACTCTCCGAATAAGGTCGCGCTGCTCTTCGGCTACTTCGACGCGGTGAATACCGACGACGTGAAACAACTGCCTGGTGGTCGGGTTTTTACATGCCTGTCGCACGACATCATCGCACATGAGACCACCCATGCATTGCTGGATGGGATGCACCGCCAGATGCTGCTTCCTTCCAATCCGGACGTTCTGGCATTCCATGAAGGTTTCGCGGACTGCGTGGCAATGCTGCAGCATTTTACCTTCCCGGAGTTAGTTGCAGACCAGATTCGTGAGACGCGTGGGGAGATTTGGGGTAAGGATAATATATTAACCAAGCTGGCAGTCCAGTTTGGCTTTGCAACCGGACGGGATGGTGCTTTACGTGACGCAACAGGGCAGATCAGCAACGGAATGTGGTTAAAGAACGCTCCTGATCCCACTGCGTATAAAACTGTTTTTCAGCCCCATGAACGGGGAAAAATTCTCGTCTCAGCAGTGTTCGATGCATTTCTCTCCATCTACCAGCGGCGGACAAAGGATCTGGTTCGACTGGCCACTGGAGGAACCGGCATCTTGCTGCAAGGTTCCATCCACCCGGACCTTGTGCAGCGCCTGGCGGACGAAGCATCCAAGACTGCACAGCAGGTTCTCAGAATGTGTATTCGAGCACTGGATTATTGCCCCCCCACCGATATCACATTTGGAGAGTACTTACGGGCGATTATCACGGCTGATTGCGACGTCATCGCGGACGACAAACTGGGTTACCGAGTCTCATTTATTGAGGCTTTTCAACGCCGGGGAATTTTTCCACCGAAAGTCAGAACGCTCAGTGTTGAGAGTCTTCGCTGGAGAACTGTCGAAGAGGAAGAAAGCTCCCCTTCGGACTGGCTGCTCGGTCATATGAAGACTCTGAGAGCCATCGCCGGAAGGATCATGTTTGCCAAAACAAGAAAAGACATTTTCGATCAAGAGCGGAAGTTGCGGGCAAGGATCCACAACGCGCTCAAAGAACACTTCCAAAAGAGCGGGCTTGATGGCGAGAATGACGCAAAATTTCTGGGGATCGTTCGGAACAAATCGTTCGAAGTCCATACGGCACGAGTCGCCTTCCGTCCCCGGCCAGATGGCCGAATGACACCACAACTGTTGATTGGCTTGCTCCAATCAACCAAAAGACCTGTCGATGAAAGTAATCCGCAGGGCTTGAGCATGGGCTTTGAAGCAGGTTGTGCGATTGTCATTGATCTTTATCAGAAGAAGATCAGGTACTGCATTCGTAAGAATCCGCTGGGAGGTGCTCGACTGGCTTTGCAACAGGAATATGCGAACCGAGAACTTTCTTCGCCCCGATCGACATATTTCGGACGTCAACTGCTCGATCCTCGAAGTTGGGAGAACGACGAACCGTTTGCCTTGGTTCATCGCAGCTATTAGAGGCTCTCTGAAAAGTTGGACGACGCACCACATGTTGTCTGAGCGCGGTGCAACGAGCACTCGATATCGCCGTGACACCAACATTTTCAGATAGATTCTAGATCAGTTTGCTCGAACCAGTGCCTGCACCGCGCGGCTTCCGACAGGAAAACCGCTGTCCGCCGCGTGACGGAACCGGACAAGATCAAATATTGAAACCACTCTCAAGAAGAAGTCCCATGGCGAAAAAGAAGCATTCTGAATCCAACAGGACAGCAGGTCCAACGAAGACCAAGACGCGAGAGCGAAAATCAAGTTCCCAGAGTGCGCGAATACTAAATCGTATTCCCTCAGTCCGAGTCCAGATGTTTCGGCAAGGGCTTGGGGACTCGTTTCTGGTGACGTTTGATTACCAGGGACCGAACGAATGCCGCATGTTGATCGATTGCGGGTCGCTTGGGAACAAATCTTCACCGATCCAGACCAGGTCGATCGCCAACTATCTGCAAACGATCATTGATGACGGCAAGAAGATTGATTTTCTGGTTGCAACTCATGAACACCTGGACCATGTTTCCGGATTTCGAAAAGATCTACAACCGGTCCTGAAGGAAAATGTCGGAGCGGTGTGGCTGGCCTGGACGGAGAATCCGCAGGATCCTGATGCGCAAAGACTGAAAAAGCACCAGCATGACCTGGGAGCAGCTTTGCAGCGTGTTTCACAAATCGCACCTGAAGAACGCTGGTGTCAAAATTTGACAAGCCTCCTGGAATTCACCGACGAGTTTGTGTCTGGGATTGGTTTTGCAAAGACGGTCAACAGCGCGATGGAGTTCGTTCGCACAGGAACCGGAGGGAAAACCACCTATTTCCATCCCAGCGATATGGTTGAGAATCAGATTCCGGGATTCCGTGTTTACGTCCTTGGACCACCCAAAGAAGACCAGTTCCTCAAAAATCTAGGCTCACATGGCAGTGAGGCGCTCTATGGTCTGATGCGTGCAATTGAAAAAAGTGCCAGGCTTCATCAACAGGAACTCCATCTTGAACGCAACGACACGGAATCTGAACCTGACGAGAACATCCCGTTTGATCTGCGCTTTCAGCAATCCGGAAGTAAATCGCTGCAAGAGCAGTATCCAACGTATCTCAAAGACGAGAACGCCTGGCGGCGAATCGATTCCGAATGGCTGAGTGGATCGATCGAATTGGCGCTGCAACTTGACAGTCTCACCAATAACACCAGTCTGGTGTTGGCGTTTGAGAGAATTGCAGACGGCAAGGTGTTATTGTTCGCGGCGGATGCACAGGAAGGGAACTGGCTTTCCTGGCACGAAGCAAAGATGAAGTGGGCCGTTACAGATGCAGCCGGAACACCTGGCGAAGTCCGTGTTTCAGACTTGCTCTCCCGAACCGTCTTCTACAAAGTGGGGCACCACGGAAGTCACAACGCAACGGCCAAAGATAAAGGACTGGAACTGATGACGCAGGAGGATGAATTGGTCGCATTCATCCCGGTGGATCGAGCCATTGCTCAGTCACGAAACCCCCAGGGTTCCTGGCAGATGCCCGCCCGTCCACTGTATCGAGAACTGCTGAAACGGTGTCAAGGACGGGTCGTACGATCCGACCTGGGATGGGCAGCGCCAGCGACAAGTTCCGAAGCCACAGAAAGCGCCTTTCTCAATATGGAATCCAATCAACAATGGGCTCAGTGGGCCAATCAACAGCAAGCCGCGACTCACGTCTCAGTTGATGATCCATTATTCATAGATTACGTACTGAACTAAGACGTGTTGACAATTATTAGGTAATCGAGTCGACGGGTGCAGAATCTGTTTGGTTTGGTTATGGAGGACCGCAATGCGACGACGTCATGAGATTACGGATGACCAGTGGGAACGGGTGGCCCCTC
>Ga0182745_1001915_pt1 | contig 19231 bp, 20 predicted proteins | sample eDN3rd30CKraftBY_FD_128523 | JGI IMG/M metagenome (GOLD analysis project Ga0182745, IMG submission 128523) | Enriched backyard soil microbial communities from Emeryville, California, USA - eDNA 3rd pass 30_C Kraft BY (version 2) (version 2) | ecosystem: Environmental > Terrestrial > Soil >...
CGCCTCTCCCCCGCCGCCCTGCTCACCAAGCTGAACGAGCTCGGCAAGAACAACGGCATCGGCCGCCTGGACCTCGTCGAGAACCGCTTCGTCGGCATGAAGTCCCGCGGCTGCTACGAGACCCCCGGCGGCACCATCCTGCACGTGGCGCACCGCGCCATCGAGAGCATCACCCTGGACCGTGAGGTGGCCCACCTCAAGGACAGCCTGATGCCCCGCTATGCCGAGCTGATCTACAACGGCTTCTGGTTCGCCCCCGAGCGCCGCATGATCCAGGCCATGGTGGACGAGAGCCAGGCCAGCGTCAGCGGCACCGTCCGCCTGAAGCTCTACAAGGGCAACACCATCGTGACCGGCCGCCAGTCGCCCAACAGCCTCTACTCCATGAAGTACGTCACCTTCGAGGAGGACCAGGGCGCCTACGACCAGTTCGACGCCCAGGGCTTCATCAAGCTGAACGCGCTGCGCCTGCGCCTCGGCGCCATGGCCGGCCGCAAGGGCGGCGCGCTCTGATGCGCGGCGGGCCGCGGGCGAGGGCGACCTCTCCCGCGGCCCGCCCCCTGCCGCACGGGGTCCGAAACCCCCCTCTCTCGCTCGCGTTGTTCCGCCGCGAGCCGCGGCCGCCCGGCCAGCGGCAGGAAAGCAGCAGCGAAGGAGGAGACGCGCATGATCCGTCTTCCGACCACCATCGCGGCCATGGGCTTGGCCCTGGCCATCGGCGCCCCTCTGGCCCACGCCCAGACCGGCGCCTACGGCACCTCGGGATCGCAGATGCCCCCTGGCGGCAGCGGCATGTCCGGCGGCGGCGCCGCTGGCGGCAGCAGTGTCGGCAGCAGCGGCATGTCCGGCAGCAGCATGTCGGGTGGAAGCATGTCTGGCGGCGGCATGTCGGGTGGGAGCATGTCTGGCGGCGGCATGTCGGGTGGAGGTATGTCTGGCGGCGGCATGGGCCAGCCGGGCGGCATGTATGGCCGCGGCCAGGCGGGTGGCGCCATGACCGCCCACCCCCCGATGCGGGGACAGCGCGGCATGCGGGCCGACAACCCCTCCGAGCCGCCGTCGCAGCCCTTCTCCAACCTCAACCTGCCGAACCAGAATGTCGGCAACGGCGCCTACAACGGCGGCGGCATGGTTCTCGAATACATGCCGGATGGCAGCGTGCGGGTCGTCCCGCCCCGCTGACCATCGGTCTCGCCGCCGGGCGGGTCATTCCCCGCCCGGCGGCTGTCTCCCTGATTTCAGGCGATCTGCGGCCGGCCGGCGCGGCCGGGCAGCCGCGCCGGGTCCAGCGCCCAGGCGCCGGCGCCGAGCCCCGCCTGCACGAACAGCGCCGCGATCCAGAACGCCGGGAATTCCCAGCCGCCGCCCGGCCGGCTGAACACCCAGCCATTGCCGAGATGCTGCAGGGTGGCGCCGATCAGGATGGGCACCGCGAGCAGCGAGACCAGCCGCGTCCAGAGGCCGAGCACCAGGGCGATGCCCGCCGCCGTCTCCGCCAGCGCGACCACGGCGCCGAGGATGGGCGGGAAGCCCAGGCTGCCGAAATAGCCCATCGTGCCGTCGAGGCCGAAGGTCATGATCTTCATCAGGAACCCGTGCGCCAGGAACATGACGCCGAGGCTGACGCGCAGCAGCAGGGCGGCGTAGGGGGCGGTGCGGGAGGCCAGCATGGGTGTTCTCCGTGGGAGGGATGGCCGGTCAAGGCCGCTGCCCTCTCCTGTAGTCCTGCCCCGTCCGCCGCTTCCAACCGCCATCGGAAACAGCCATCATTGGCCGCATCAATGACGGACCTTTCCCGGCTCGACCTGAACCTGCTGCGCGTGTTCGACGCGGTGGCGCGCGAGCGGCACGTGACGCGCGCCGCCCAGCGCCTGAACCTCTCCCAGCCTGCCGTCTCCAACGCGCTGGCCCGCCTGCGTGCCACCCTGCAGGACGAGCTGTTCCTCCGCCGCCCCGGCGGCGTGGAGCCCACCACCCTGGCGCTCTCGCTGATGCAGCCGGTGGCCGAGGTGCTGGACCGCCTGCGGGACGCCCTGGCCGTGCACGCCCCCTTCGATCCGGCCACGGCCACCCGCGTCTTCCCCATCGGCCTCTCCGAATATGCCGAGGCGGTGCTGGCGCCGCCCCTGCTGGCGCGGATGGCCATCGAGGCGCCGGGTTGCCTGCTCGCCATCCGCCATACCGACCGTACCAATGCCCTGGCCCTGCTGGAGCAGGACGCCGTGCAGATGGCTCTCGGCATGCTGCCCGAGCCGCCTGCCCTCTACACCCGCCTGCGCCTGCTGCCCGAGGTCTTCCTGACCCTGATGCGCGCCGACCACCCCCTGGCCGACGGCCCGATGACCGCCGAGCGCTTTGCCGCCTGGCCGCACCTGCTGCACTCGCCGAACGGCTCGCGCGAGGGCGCGCTGGACGAGCCGATGCGCCAAGCCGGCCATCCGCGCCGGCTGGGCGCCGTGGTGGCGCACCTGTCCGCCGTGCCGGCGATCCTGAAGCGCACTGACATGGTGATGGCGCTGACCGCCCGGCTTGCCATGCAACTGGCCGAGGCGCATGGCCTGGCCTTGCGCCCCTGCCCGGTGGAAATCCCGCACAGCCGCCTGTCCCTGATCTTCCCGCGCCGGCTGGAGGCGGACCAGGGCCATGCCTGGCTGCGGCGGCTGGTGCTGGCGGTGGCGCGCGAGGCCACCGAGGGCTGCGCGGAGGTCAAGGCGCTGCACCAGGCCCTGACGCCCTCCGACGACGACTGACAAAAAAAGATGAGGGCTCGGGGGAATTCCTTCCCCCGACCTTTTCCCTTTCCTACCCCCAGGGTCCGCGCCGTCGCTGCGATGGCGGCGCCCCCCAGGGACCGGGCGCGCTTTCCGATGGCCTCCAGGTGCTCTGGGCCGCCCGCGGCGGAGGCCCGCCCACCTCGCCCGTCAGCGCCATCAGCCTTGCCACCCGCTCCTCGGTGCTGGGATGGGTGGAGAAGAGGCTATCCATCCGCAGCCCCGCCAGCGGGTTGATGATGAACATGTGCGCCGTGGCCGGGTTGGCCTCGGCGGCCTGGTTGATGAAGCTGCGCCGCCCCTGTTCCAGCCGCATCAGCGCATGGGCGAGGCCGGCCGGGTTGCCGCTGATCTCGGCGCCGCCACGATCCGCCTCGTATTCGCGGGAGCGGCTGATCGCCATCTGCACGATCATCGCCGCGAGCGGGGCCAGCAGCATGATCAGCAGCGTGCCGATCGGCCCGATCCCGCCGCGCTCGTCCCGCCCCCGCAGGCCGCCGAACAGCCAGCCGAACTGCGCCAGCATGCCGATGGCGCCGGCGAGGCAGGCGGTGACCGTCATGATCAGCGTGTCGCGGTGGCGGATATGCGCCAGTTCATGGGCGATGACGCCCTCCACCTCCTCCGGCGGCATGCGCTGCAAGAGGCCGGTATTGACCGCCACGGCGGCATTCTCCGGGTTGCGACCGGTGGCGAAGGCGTTCGGCTGGTCTTCGTGGATGATGTAGAGGGCGGGCATCGGCAGCCCCGCACGCTGCGCCAGCCGGGAGACCATCGCGTAGAGGTCCGGCGCCTCCTGGGGGCCGACGGGCTGCGCATTGTGCATCCGTAACACCATGCGGTCGCTGTTCCACCAGGCGAAGATGTTGGTGAGACAGGCCACGCCGAAGGCCACCACCATGCCGCCACGCCCGCCGATCGCGTAGCCCACGGCGGCGAAGAGCGCCGTCATCGCCGCCAGGAGCAGGGTCGTCCGCAGATAGCCGCTCATGCCCTCTTTCCGTTCTTACGCCTCCATCCCCAGATGGGGAGCATGACAAGCGCTCAGCAAGAGGCCGGTAAGCCGGCCAGCCCCAGCCCGACCGAAACCAAGGGCACTCCGGAAGGCGCCAAGCCCGCGGAGAAGCCGAAAATGCCGAAGGAGATCGATGGACCGAAGGGGCCGGAACCGACCCGCTACGGGGATTGGGAACGGAAGGGGCGCGTCAGCGACTTCTGAGGCCACGGCCATGGGGGCGCCGCCCCTTTGAACCCCTTGCCGTTCTCCCTAAGCGGGCGAGTCAGCAATTCGTTCGTGCGACTCGGGAATACTCCGAGGCGGGTACGCTTTTTGGGCCTGATTTGTTCAGAGTAGGTGCGGCGCCTGCCACCAGGAGGCGCTAGCCGCCACGGCGCTGCCCGAAGAAGTCACGCAGCAGCGCGCCGCACTCTCCTTCCCGCACGCCGCCGATGACTTCCGGCGCGTGGTGGCAGGAAGGCGCGGCGAAAATGCGTGCGCCATGCTCGACGCCGCCGCCCTTCGGGTCATAGGCGCCGAACACCACCCGCCGCACCCGGAAGAAGCTGGCCGCCTGTGCGCACATCGGGCAGGGCTCCAGCGTCACCGTCAGGGTGCAGTCGGGCAGGCGCGGCTCGCCGCGCGCCGCGGCCGCCTGGCGCAGGGCCAGCAACTCGGCATGGGCGGAGGCGTCGTGCAGTTCCTCCACCCGGTTGCCGGCGCAGCCCAGCACCGTGCCGGCGGCATCGGTCACCACCGCGCCGACCGGCACCTCGCCCCGAGCGGCCGCAGCGCGCGCCTCCGCCAGCGCCAGTTCGATCGGGCGCGGTGACGGCACCTCAGGGGCCGATGAGCTGGCCGCCGTCCACCACGATGCTCTGCCCCGTCACCCAGCGGGCGCGGTGCGAGGCGAGGAACAGCACGACATCGGCCACTTCCTCGGGATGGCCCAGCCGGCCGGCGGGGATCTTGGCGCGGGTTTCCTCGTAGAGCGGCGCGCCTTCCAGCCGGCGCTTCTCCCAGGAGCCGCCGGGGAACTCGATGGAGCCGGGGGCGACGGCGTTCACCCGGATGCCCTTGGAGGCGTACATCTTGGCCTGGCTGCCGGTGTAGTGGTCCACCGCCGCCTTGATCGCGCCATAGGGCGCGCTGCGGCTGCTGGCCCGCAGCGCCGAGATCGAGGAGACGTTGACGACGGCGCCGGCACCCGACTTCTCCAGCCAGGGCAGGGCGGCATGCGTGGCGCGCACGATCGCCATCATGTCCACCGCGAAGGAGGCGGCCCAGCCGGCCTCGTCATCGGTGGAGCCGAAGCCGGAGGCGTTGTTCACCAGCACGTCGATGCCGCCCAGCGCCTCGGCCGCCTCGGGGATGAAGCGGGCGATCTGCTCGGCATCCGCCAGGTCGCAGGGGGCGGAGAAGGCCGGGACCTTGAGGGCGGCGATCTCGGCCTGGGTCTCGGCGAGCTTCGCCGCGCCGCGGGCGCAGATGGCCACCGCCGCGCCTTCCTGCGCGAAGCCGAGCGCGATGGAGCGCCCGATGCCGCGGCTGCCGCCCATCACCACCACGCGCTTTCCTGCCAATTGCATCCTTGGTCCTTCCTTCCGGCGCTGGATACGGGGGAGAATGAATTCTCCCCCGGCTCCCCTCTTCTTTCTTTTTATCTGGCAAGAAGAAGAAGGGGGTTTGGGGGAATTCATTCCCCCAAGCTTTCTTATTGTCCGCCGCACGCGGCGCGGCTAGCAACCCCACCTATGCGCAAGCTTCCCCTGATCGGCCTGACCCTCGATGCGGAACAGCCCGGCGGCTACTCCAAGCTGCCCTGGTACGCCCTCCGCCAGAACTATTTCGCGAGTGTGGCGCGGGCGGGTGGCCTGCCCATCGCGCTGCCGCACGCGCCGGAGCTGGCGGAAGCCTATCTGGACGAGATCGACGGCCTGCTCGTCACCGGCGGCGCCTTCGACGTGGACCCCGCCCTCTATGGCGGTGGCCCGGCGCACCCCACCGTCGCGCTGAAGGAAGGCCGCACCGCCTTCGAGCTGGCCATGGTGCGCGGGGCGCTCCAGCGGAACATGCCGATCCTCGGCATCTGCGGCGGCCAGCAGCTCCTGGCGGTGGCGCTGGGCGGCACGCTGATCCAACACATCCCGGACAGCATTCCGGACGCGCTGGCGCATGAACAGCCGAACCCGCGCACGGAGCCCGGCCATACCGTGGAGATCTCCGAGGGCACGCTGCTGGCGCGGCTGGTCGGCGGCACGCGGATGGCGGTGAACTCGGCGCACCACCAGGCCGTCGCGCGGCCGGGGCCGGGCAGCGTCATCAACGCGGTGGCGCCGGATGGGGTGATCGAGGGAATCGAGTCCACCGGCCACCGCTTCGCGCTGGGCGTGCAGTGGCACCCGGAATATGCCGTGGACGCCGCCGACCAGCGCATCCTCGACGGTTTCGTGGCGGCCAGCCGATGAGCGAAGCACCGGAAGACGACGGCCCTGATGGCCCGAAGGGCGAGCGCATCGCCAAGTGGCTGGCGCGCGCCGGCATCGCCAGCCGCCGCGACGCCGAGAGGCTGATCGCCGAGGGGCAGGTGGCACTGAACGGCCGCACCGTGGAGGCGCCCGCCACCTTCGTGGCCGAGGGCGACACGGTGACGGTGGGCGGCAAGCCGGTGTCGGCGCCGCAGCGCACGCGCCTGTTCCGCTACCACAAGCCGCCCGGGCTGGTGACGACGCATCGCGACCCGGAGGGGCGCCGCACCGTCTTCGAGGAGTTGCCGGAGGGGCTGCCGCGGCTGATCTCGGTGGGGCGGCTGGACCTGAACTCCGAGGGGCTGCTGCTGCTGACCAATGACGGCGCGCTCTCCCGCAAACTGGAACTGCCCGACAATGCCTGGATCCGCCGCTACCGCGCCCGCGTGCACGGCCGGGTGGACGAGCGGGAACTGGCGGCGCTGGCGCGGGGCGTCACCGTCGAGGGCGTGGCCTATGGGCCCATCGAGGCGGGGCTCGACTCGCGGCAGGGCACCAATGCCTGGCTGACCGTCAGCCTGCGCGAGGGCAAGAACCGCGAGGTGCGCCGCGTGCTGCAGCATCTCGGCCTGACCGTGACGCGGCTGATCCGCACCGCCTACGGGCCGTTCCAGCTCGGCACGCTGCCGCGTGGGGCGGTGGAGGAGGTGAACGCCAAGTTCATGCGCGAGCAGCTCGGGCTGGACGCGCCGCCGCGCATCCGGCGCGGCGTCGAGCTGGCGGCGGAGGCCAAGCAGAAGGGGGCGCCGAAGCCCGAGGGCGTGCAGCGCAGCCGCCCCGCGCGGCCGCCGCGCGCGCGCAACGCGACGGAGCCGCTGCGCCGCCCCTGGGGCGCCGTGGTGCAGGGGCCGGAAGCCGCCGACCAGCCCGAGGGCCCGCGCCGCCGCGGGCCGCGCAAGCCGCGCTAGGGCATGCGGATCATCGCCGGCCGGCACCGCGGCCGCCGCCTGGAGGCGCCGCCCGGCGCCGCCACCCGCCCCACGGCCGACCGCGTGCGGCAGGCGCTGTTCGACATGCTCTGGCACGCGCCCTGGGCGGGGCGGGGGGCCATCGAAGAGGCGCAGGTGCTGGACGCCTTCGCCGGCACCGGCGCGCTGGGGCTGGAGGCACTCTCGCGCGGCGCCGCCATGGCGCATTTCATCGAGCGCGACCGCGTGGCGCTGGCGGTGCTGCGGGCCAATATCGCGGCCTGCCGGGAGGAGGCGCATGCCCGCGTGCTGCCGGGCGACGCCACCCGTCCGCCGCGCGCCGCCGCCGCCTGTGGGCTGGTCTTCCTTGATCCGCCCTATGGGCAGGACCTGGTGCCGCGCGCCGTGGCGGCGCTCGGCGCCGCCGGCTGGATCGCGCCGGGGGCGCTGGTCATCGCGGAAGTGGGGCAGGAGGAGGCGCTGGACCTGCCGGAAGCGGAGATCCTGGCCGAGCGGGCGCATGGCGCGGCGCGGCTGGTCTGTCTGCGGGCGAGCGGGAGGGGCGCTGCCCCTCCCGAACCCACCCCGCCAAAGGCCTGAGGCCTTTGGAAACCCATTCCTCAGAAGCGCGGGTGCAGGGGACCGTGTCCCCTGCCGGGGGAGTTTGAGGGGGCAGCGCCCCCTCATGCCCGGCAGACGTCACGTGCCGCGCGGCCAAGGCGTTCCGCCGCCCGTTCCAGCGCCGGCAAGGGATGACCGGAGAAGCCCAGGACGAAGCCATCCGGCTCCTGGGGGACGATGCGCGTGTCGGAGAGCAGCCAGCCCTCCACACCGGCTGCCGCGCGGATCGCGCGCGCCGCATCGGGCGGCATTCCCTCGGGCAGCAGCGCCAGGAGATGCAGGCCCTGGTCGGGCACGGCGACGCGCAGGGTGCCTTCCGAGCTGCGGGTGAGGGTTTCGGCCACGCGGTCGCGCGCCGCGCGGTAGCGGCCGCGCATGCGGCGGACATGCGCCGCGAAGCCGCCGCTGCTCACCAGCTCGGCCACGGCGCCGCTGAGCAGGCTGGGCGGGAAGCGGTCCACCGCCGCGCGCGCCGCGGCGATGGCGGAGAGCAGGGCCGGCGGCAGCACGAGGTAGCCGACGCGCAGGCCCGGAAAGAGCGTCTTGGAGAAGGTGCCGAAATAGATGACGCGCGCCTGCCGGTCGATGCCGGCCAGCGCCGTCAGCGGCGGGCCGGCATAGCGGAACTCGCTGTCATAGTCGTCTTCCAGCACCCAGGCATCGGCCTCGCGCGCCCAGTCCAGCAAAGCGAGGCGGCGCGGCATGCTCATGGTCACGCCGGTGGGGAACTGGTGGGAGGGGGTGACATAGGCCAGCCGTGCCGCGGGCGCCCGGCGGCGGCCCTCGGCGGCGTCCAGCCCGGCGCCGTCCACCGGCACGGGAACGAGGCGGGCGCCGGCGGCTTCCAGGATCTGGCGAGCGGAGGGGTAGCCGGGGTCCTCCATCCAGGCGGCGTCACCCGGCCGCAGCAGCGCGGCGGCGCAGAGATGCAGGCCGTGGCGCGTGCCGCTGGTGATCAGGATGTGGCCGGGGTCGCAGAGAATGCCGCGCGTCGCCGCGAGATGAGCGGCGATGGCGGCGCGCAGCGCCTCGCTGCCGCGCGGGTCGCCATAGCCGAAATGGGCGGGGTCGGCCTGGGCCAAGTGGCGCCGCATGAGGCGGCCGAGCTGGTTGAGCAATGCCGCATCCGGCAGGGTGCGGCCGATGGCGAAGGGCGCCTGGGGCGTGGGAGAGGGAGGCGCGGGCAGGGGAGTGGGCTCCGTCGGCCCCTGCGGCAACTGGGGCGCGACGAAAGTGCCGGCGCCGGTGCGGGCTTCCGCCAGCCCGTCGCTCAGAAGCTGCTCATAGGCGGCGATGACGGCGTTGCGGCGCAAACCGAGCTGGGCGGCGAGGACGCGGCTGGAGGGCAGGCGCAGCCCGGCGGGCAGCCGGCCGCCCAGGATGGCGGCGCGTAGCCCGGTATGCAGGCGGCTGGACTGATTGCCGCCGGTGCCTTCGAGCAGCAGCGGCAGGTCCGGCGCCGTCAGGGAAGTGGTCGGCAATTTCCGCTCCGGATTGGCCCTCGCGCCGACCAATTTCCCGGCGCAAGCATCCGCCTGTCAACCGAGGACCGCTGCCATGTCCGACACCGATGCGCCCGCCGATCCCCTGGCCTACCCGGTGGATGCCCGCAACCGCGTGAAGCGCCGCCACGACCGCGGCTTCTACGACCAGGAGACGGTGCACCGTCTGCTCGACGCCGCCGCGCTCTGCCATGTCGCCTATGTCGTGGACGGCCAGCCCTACTGCACGCCAACGCTGTTCTGGCGCGAGGGCACGCGGCTCTACTGGCACGGCAGCAGCGCCAGCCGGATGCTCCGCAACCTTGCCGAGGGGGAGCCGGCCTGCCTGACCGTGACGCATTTCGACAGCATCGTGCTGGCGCGCTGCGGCTTCAACCACTCGGCCGACTACCGCTCGGTGATGGCCTTCGGCCAGGCGCGGCTGGTAAGCGACCCCGAGGAGAAGCGCCGCGCCCTGATGATGATGGTGGACCGCTTCTTCCCGCACCGCACGGCGGGGCTGCGCGCCAGCACGGAGCAGGAGATCAAGGCCACCGCGGTGATCGTCATGGAGATCGAGCGCGCCTCGGCCAAGATCCGCGCCAAGGGCGTGGCGGATGACGAGGAGGACTATGCCCTGCCGATCTATGCCGAGCGCCTGCCGCTGCGCACCGTCATCGGCGCGCCGGAACCCTGCCCGCGGCTGCGACCGGGGGTGGCGCGCTCGCCGGACCTGGCGGCCTATCGCGAGGGGCGCAGCCTGGAGGAGGCACTCTCGGAAGCCCATGCGGAGGCCTATCGCTAGGCCTGCCCTGCGGCAGCGGGCGGACACCGAAGTCTGAAAACTCTTTCATGCTTCTGTCGCCGCCCTTCCACCGTTCCTCTCCCAGATTGCAGGGCATCGCGGTGGGTCATCCCGCCGCCCGCAAACGAGAGGGACACGCCGCATGAGCAATCCAACGAACCGCCGCCGCAGCGTCGCTTTCGCCGCCCTCCTGCTGGCCGGCACGGCCCTGGGCGGGGGCGCCGGCTGGCTGGCCGCGCCTGGCCATGCCGAGGCCCAAAGCCAGACTCAGGGGAGCCCGGCGCAGACCCAGGCCGCGTCCCCCGAGGTCTCGGCGCCGCAGGTGGCGCTGCCGGGCTTCGCCGACCTGGTGGCGCGGGTGAAGCCCGCGGTCGTCACCATCACCGCGACCGAGCGCGTCCAGGCCGAGCCCTTCCGCTCGCCCTTCCCTGAGGGCTCGCCGCAGGACCGCATGTTCCGCCGCTACTTCGGCGCGCCGGAGGACTCGCAGCCGCAGGCCGCGCAGGCGCTGGGCTCGGGCTTCATCATCGATGCCGAGGGGCACATCGTCACCAACAACCATGTCGTCGAGGGTGCCTCCTCGGTGAAGGTGACGCTGGATGACGGACGCGAACTGCCGGCCAAGATCGTCGGCCGCGACCCGCGCACCGACCTCGCCCTGCTGCAGGTGGATGCCGGCGACAAGCTGCCCTTCCTGAAGCTCGGCGACTCCGACAAGGCCCGCCCGGGTGACTGGGTGGTGGCGCTGGGCAACCCGTATGGCCTGGGCGGCACCGTCACGGCGGGCATCGTCTCGGCGCGTGGCCGCGACATCCACAGCGGCCCCTATGACGACTTCCTGCAGATCGACGCGCCGATCAACCGCGGCAACTCGGGCGGCCCGCTCTTCGGGCTGGACGGCTCGGTGATCGGCGTGAACACGGCGATCTTCAGCCCCTCCGGCGGCTCGATCGGCATCGGCTTCGCCATCCCGTCCAATTTGGTGAAGACGGTGGTGACGCAGCTCAAGGACAGCGGGCATGTCGAGCGCGGCTTCCTCGGGGTGACGACGCAGCCGGTGGACGCCGCCATGGCCGAGGCGCTGAACCTGAAGGAGGCCAACGGTGCGCTGGTGGCGCAGGTGCAGCCGAACAGCCCCGCCGCCGAGGCCGGCATCAAGGCCGGCGACGTGGTGACGGCGGTGGGCGGCACCCCGGTGCACAGCCCGCGTGACCTGGCGCGCCAGATCGCCTCCATGCCGCCCGGCGCCAAGGCCGAGCTGACCATGCGCCGCGGCGGCGACGAGAAGAAGCTGGAGGTGAAGCTTGCCGCGCTGCAGGACGAGAAGGCCAGTGCCGGCCGGCAGGGCGGTGACGAGGGCTCCGCCGAGCGCGGCAGCATCGGCGTCGGCCTGGCCTCAACCGACGAGGCGGCGCGCGCCGGTCTCGACCTGCCGCAGGGCACGCAGGGCGCGGTGATCACCCAGGTGCGCCCGGGCAGCCCGGCGGCCGCGGCGGGGCTGCAGGCAGGAGACGTGATCCTCGGCGTCGGCGACCGCGCGGTGAAGAGCCCGGAACAGGCGGCCAACGCGATCCGCGAGGCGCGCAGCGGCGGCAAGGGCGCGGTGGCGCTGCGGGTGATGCGCGACGGACAGCAGATCTTCGTCGCGGTGCGCGCCGGCCAGTCCGACAAGGGCTGAGTGGCGCCCTTTCCAGGGCGAGCGAGCAGGGCCGGGGGAAGGCGCTTCCCCCGGCCTTTCCCGTTCAGCACTTTCCTGTTCAGGCCTGGGGCGGCTGGCCGTTGGAGGCCGAAAGCCCGCCATCCACCGGCAGGTTCACGCCGGTGACGAAGCGCGCATCCTCGCTTGCCAGGAAGGCGATGACATCGGCGATGTCGGCCGGCTCGGCGGGGCGGCCGAGCGGGATGCGTTCCCTGAACTTCGCCACCAGCGTCTCGTCCTGCGCCATGTCCCTGGTGAGGTCGGTCAGGGTGAAGGTGGGATTCACCGCGTTCACCCGCACGCCCTTCGCGGCGAGGTCCATCGCCAGCGCGCGGGTGAAGTTGGTCACCGCGCCCTTGGCCGCGTTGTAGGCGCTCATCGCCCAGTCGCCGCCGATGCCCGAGACGGAGGAGACGTTGACGATGCAGCCCCTGCTCCTCAGGAGATGCGGCAGCGCGGCGTGGCAGCAGAGGAAGACGCCGTCCACATCCGTCGCCATCACCTTGCGCCAGTCCTCGAAGGTGAGTTCGCCGAACGGACCCGTGGTGGCCAGGCCGGCATTGTTCACGAGAACGTCGAGCCGGCCGAAGCGATCCACGGCGGCCTTGACCAGGGCCTCCACCTGCTGCTGATCGGAGACATCCGCCGTGTGCACCAGCGTGCGGGCCGGATCGAGATCCTGCGCGACGCGCTGCAGCTTCTCCGCGGTGCGGCCGGCGAGCACCACCATCGCGCCATCCCGCGCGAAGCGCCGCGCGGTGCCCTCGCCAATTCCCGAGCCGGCGCCGGTGACGAGCACCACCTTGCCGTCGAACTTCGCCATGGCCGTTCCTTTCGCTCTACACTGTGGCGGGCAACGCGGGAGGCGGCTGCACGGTTGGGAGAAAGGTCGGGGGAATGAATTCCCCCGAGCCCCCCTCTTTTTTCGGTTCGTTTGGCGCGAAGAATGGCCTCGGCGGGACTCCGGGGGCGGAGCCATGCTGCGGGGATGCATGGCGCATGGCAGATCCAGCCGCTGGCGGAGCTTCCCGCCGGCATCGAGGCGCTGCGGGCCAGAGCCGTGGCCGAAGGGTTCCGCTTCATGGATCGCCTGGTCATGGATTGGCGCGCGGGCACGAACAGGTTCGACGGGGCGGGCGAGGTGCTGCTGGGCGCCTTCGACGGCGGCAGCCTCGTCGGTGTGGGCGGGTTGAACCGGGACCCTCACGCGGAGGAGGAAGGCGTGGGCCGGCTGCGGCACCTCTATGTCGCGCGGGCGGTCCGACGCCGGGGCATTGCCTCGCTCCTGGTCGGGCAACTGCTCAGGCGGGCGGAGGGCACCTTCCGAATCGTGCGGCTCAGGACGGAGACGCAGGAGGCCGCCTGCTTCTACGCCCGGCAGGGCTTCGCCTGCACGAAGAGCGAAACCGCCTCGCATCGGCTGATACTGCCCCGGCGACTGCCGCCGCCAGAAGGTTGATGGACACCCTCAGCACCGGCGCAACTGAAAGCTGACAGAAGAAGGAGGGGGTTTGGGGGAGTTCGCTCCCCCAAGCTTATTGTTCCGGCGCTTCGCCGCGTGTTGCGAACCAGGCGGCGGCGGCTTTCGCCTGATCCGGTGCCAGCCGCTCCGCGATGGTATGCATCAGCACGTTGAAGGGGCCGCCGCCGCGTTGGCCCGCGCGCCAGAGCGCGAGCTGGTTCTCCAGGTAGCCGGCATACTGGCCGTGCAGGCGCGGATAGGCCGGGTTGCGCGCCAGCGCGGCGGCGCCGTGGCAGGAAAGGCAGGCCGGCACGCCTTCCCCCGGGATGCCTTCGCGGGCGATGCGCTCGCCTTCGGCCAGCAGCGCGGGGTCGGCGCTCTGCGGCACGGGGAAGGCGGGCTGGCGCGCGTAATGGGCGGCGATCTCGCGCAGCGCGGCGGCGTCGGTGCGGGCGGCAGGAGGCTGCATGATGCCGCTGTGCCGCTTTCCCTCTGCGAAGGCCGCGAGGGCCTGGGCGAGATAGGTCTCGCTCTGGCCGGAGAGCACGGGGAAGGCGTCGTTGTCGCGGCCGCGCCCGTCGAGACCGTGGCAGCGGGCGCAATCGGCCATCTCCTCGCGCGCAAGGCCGCGCAGGCCGGCGGCGCCGAAGGCCTGGGCCTCCTCGCCCTGTTCCGGGCCATAGGCGAGGCGGCGGTATTCCTCCGGCGGCATGCCCGGCATGGCCTGCAGGAAGGCGACCATGGCCCAGACCTCGTCCGCCCGCTCGGGCGCCACCCAGGCGGGCATGCCGCTGTAGCGCACGCCGTGCTGCACGATGCGGAAGCGCTCCGCCGGCGTCCAGTCGCCGGGTTCCTGGACCAGGGGCGGTGGCGGCGGCAGGCTCTGCCGCATGACGGGGTTCTGCGGCTGGCCGGGAGCGCCGTGGCAGGGCGCGCAGCCGGTGGCGTAATGCCCGGCGCCGCGGGCGAGCAAGGCGGGGCTGGAGAGGTCCTCCGGCACCTCGACGGTGAGGGCATGGGTGCGCACGGAGCTGCGCATCACCCAGTGCAGGAACCACTCCGTCGCCGCCCAGTGGCCGCTGCTGGCGCCGATGGTCATGATCCCCGACCAGGCGAAGAGCAGCCCGCCCAGCAGCAGGACCATCAGGCCGAGCGCGGCGCGGCGGAGGGTGATGCGGATGGTCATGGGGCAGCCTCCTCGGCGGGGTCCTGCAGCAGCCGGGCCGCCAGCCAGAGCCCGCCGGCCAGGTAGGCGCCGCCGCCGGCCAGCAGCATCACCACGCCGCCGAGCGACTGGTCCTCCAGCTGGGTCAGGCCGAGGCAGGCGGGATGGTCGTAGAGCAGGCGCGGGGCGAGGGCGATCAGCGCGCCCAGCAGCGTCATGTGCATCGAGGTCAGCAGCAGGCCGATGATGCCGGCGGCCTGGCGGGGCCGGCGGTCGGCCTCGCCGGCGCCGAGGCAGGACAGCCAGACCAGCAGCGCGGCGAGCAGGAAGCTGCCCTGTTCCAGCGCCAGCATGGGGAAGGCACCGCGCGCGGCCTGGTGCGGCCCCGGCGCGTGCCAGCCCCAGATGGCGATGAACTCCAGGCCGGAGGCGACCACCGGGCCGAGCAGGTGGGGGAAGCGCCGCGTCGGGTCGAGGCGGGTGCCGCCGATGGCGATGGCGAGCAGCGGCGCGGCCAGCGCCACCACGCCCATATGCATGACCATGTGGCCGGTGAAGGAATGCTCGAAGACCAGCAGCAGCGGGCCACCCCAGACCAGCGCCAGCACCAGCAGCGCGAGCGGCAGGGCGGGGGAGGCGAGGCCCCGCCCCATCAGCGGCAATCCGCGATGGTCAGCGCCGGCAGCGCGACGAAGATGACGCTGACGAAGCTGAGGGCGGAGAGCAGCAGGGTCGCGTAGCCCAGGAAATGCTGCCGCACCTCGGGCGTCGGGTCGGCATAGGGCGGATCGTCGGTGCCGAAGCCCCAGTGGCGCCGCGCCTGCAGCCCCGCCGTGACGATCAGCGCGAGCGCCAGGAGGGTGATGATCAGGATGATGATGCGCAGCGTGTGCAGGCTGGCGAAGATGTCCGCCGCCTTGGCGCAGGCGATGGCGGCGGCGACGTAGCAGGCCAGGAAATGGATCGCCCAGATCGCCGGCGGTGCCAGCAGGGTCCAGAGATCGGCGTATTTGCGATTGTAGATCAGCATGGCCGCCTCCTCATCCGACGAGCGGGAACAGCGCCACGGTGGCGAGCGTGACGTGGCCGGTGATGGCGGCGAAATGCCAGTAGAGCACGGTGTTCTGGATATCGATGTCGTGCTCGCGGGTCAGCTTGCCGGCCAGGCTGCGGGCGGCGGCGTAGAGCTGCATGATGATGCCGGCGCCGTAATGCGCCGCGGCCCAGATCAGCAGCACCCAGACGGCGGCGGGGTAGGAATGGCTCTCCGGGTCGAGCCCGGCCTGCCACGGGCCCATCAGCATCGCCGCCGCGCTGCCCGCCGCGCAGAGCGCCGAGAGCAGCAGGCCCAGCCGCAGCCCGTTCGGCCGCCCGGCGGCGTTCTGCCGGCGCGCCCAGAGCATCAGGCCCCAGGCGGCCATGCTGGCGGCGAAGGCGAGGCCGGGCCAGAACAGGCCTGGGCCCAGCGGCACGCCGTTGGCGTCGAGCGGCGGGAAGACCGGCAGGATGGTCCAGTAGTAGAAATAGGCGAAGACCAGGCTGGCGAAGGCGGTCATGTCGCCGGTCATGGTGATGAACATCGCCCACCAGCCGACGGAATGCGGGCCGGAGGCGTAGAGCGGCAGCCGCGTGCCGTGGCCGACATCCTTGGCCTGCTTCTCCGGCACCAGCGCCGTGCCGGTCCAGAGCCAGGTCAGGATGGCGAAGAGCGCCGCCACGCCGAAGACCAGGCTGGTCCAGTAGAGATGGAAGGTGGTGAGGATGAACACCGCGCCGGTCAGCACCGCCGCGGCCATCGGCAGGAAGCTGTTGCCGGGCACGCGCAGGCACTGGATCGGCTTGGCGTCCAGCACCGAGGTCACCAGCGTCTCGCGCAGGCCTTCCTCGGCATCGGGGAGGTATTCGCGGCCTTCGTCCACCCGGCGCGGCAGGTCGGGGTCGTCCCAGAGCGGGTAGCGCGAGGTGATGGCGGGCACGCTGCGCACGCCATAGTCCGGGCCCGGCAGCGGGTTCAGCCATTCCAGCGTGCCGGCGCCCCAGGTGTTGCGCGCCGCATTCGCGCGCTTGCGCCAGCCCCAGGCGGCATCCCAGGCGAAGAGCAGGACGCCGATCGCGAAGATCGCGGCACCCAGCGAGGAGATCAGGTTCAGCCAGTCCAGCCCCATGCCGCCGGGATAGGTGAAGACGCGGCGCGGCATCCCGCGCAGGCCGCTGAGATGCATGGGCATGAAGGCGATGTTGAAGCCGGCGAACATCAGCCAGAACACCCAGCGCGCCAGCCGGTCGGAGAGTTTTCGGCCGGTCATCAGCGGGAAATAGTAGTAGGCGCCGGCGAAGAGCGGCAGCAGCATGCCGCCGATCAGCACGTAGTGCAGGTGGGCGACGACGAAGTAGCTGTCATGCGCCTGCCAGTCGAAGGGGGCGATCGCCACCATCACGCCGGTCAGCCCGCCGATGACGAAGATGGCGAGGGAGCCGGCGGCGAAGAGCATCGGCGTCGAGGCGGTCACGCGCCCGGCCAGCATCGTGGCGATGAAGACGAAGATCTGCACGCCGGTCGGGATCGCGACGGCGGTGGAGGCGGCGGAGAAGAAGCCGATCGAGATGGCGGGCAGGCCGACGGCGAACATGTGGTGCACCCACAGCCCGAAGCTGAGGAAGCCGGTGCCCACCGCGGCCAGCACGATCCAGGAATAGCCGACGATCGGCCGCCGCGCGAAGGTCGGGATGATCATCGCCAGCAGCGCGATCGAGGGCAGGAAGACGATGTAGACCTCGGGGTGGCCGAAGATCCAGAACAGGTGCTGCCACAGCACCGGGTCGCCGCCGCGCTGCGGATCGAAGAAGGGCCAGCCGGCCAGCCGCTCCAGCTCGAACAGGATGTCGCCGGCGATCAGCGGCGGAAAGGCGAACAGGATCATCCCGGCGACGATCAGCACGTACCAGCAGTAGAGCGGGATCATGTTGATGCGCATGCCCGGCGGGCGGCATTTCAGCACGCCGACGATCAGCTCCACGGCGGCGGCGAGCGAGGCGACCTCGATGAAGGAAAGCCCGAGCAGCCAGATGTCGGCGCCGATGCCGGTGACGCGCGTGTCGGTGGTCAGCGGCGGGTACATGAACCAGCCGGCATCCGGCGCCGCGTTGAAGAAGATCGAGCCGCAGACGAAGATCCCGCCGATCAGGAAGCACCAGTAGCCATAGGCGGAGAGGCGCGGGAAGGGCAGGTCGCGCGCCGCCAGCATGGTGGGCAGCAGCAGGATCGCCACGGCCTCGAAGATCGGCACGGCGAAGAGGAACATCATCGCCGTGCCGTGCAGGGTGAAGGCCTGGTTGTAGAGCGGCGCGGAGAGCAGGTCGTTGTCGGGCACGGCGAGCTGCGCGCGTACCAGCAGCGCCAGCGCGCCGGCGAAGAGGAAGAACAGGAAGGAGGTGGCGGTGTACCAGATGCCGACCTCGGTGTTGTTCACCGCCGACCAGTAGCGCCAGCCCGGCGCCGAGGCCCAGGTGGTGCTCAGCCGCTCCTCCTGCGCCCGGCGGCGCGCCAGGTCCTTGTCCTTCGCGCGCGTCCCGTCGCTCATCGCAGCGTTCCCAGCCAGGCCGCGATCGCGGCGATTTCCGTCTCCGGCAGCATCCCGAAGCCGGGCATCAGGGCGGCGGGCTTGATCTCCCGCGTGTGGGCGATGAAGCGCTCGCGGTTCGCCTGGGTGTTCTCCAGGATGCCGGCGCCCAGCATCGGGCGGCCGGCGAGATGCGTCAGGTCAGGCCCGACGCGCCCCGCCGCCGGGGTGCCGCGCACGGCGTGGCAGGCGCCGCAGCCGTTCTTCAGGAACAGCGCCCCGCCCTCCTCGGCCGGGGCCTCCGCCGGCGCGGCCTCCCGTGCCAGCCAGGCTTCGAAGGCCTCGGGCTCCATGACCTCGACGGTGAAGGCCATCAGCGCATGGGAGGCGCCGCAGAACTCGGCGCAGGCGCCGCGGAAGTGGCCGGTGCGGGAGGGCTCCAGCACCAGCCGGTTGGTGCGGCCGGGGATCATGTCCATCTTGCCGGCCAGGGCGGGCACCCAGAAGGAATGGATCACGTCCGGGCTGGTGAGCCGCAGCTCCACCCGCTGGCCGACCGGCAGGCGCAGCGCATTGGCGCTTTCCACCGGCGCGCCGCCGCCCGGCGGGTGGTAGCGCACCCGCCACCAGAACTGCTCGCCCTGCACCTCGACCAGCAGTGGGCCGCCCGGCGCGCGCAGCGCCGGCATCAGCAGCAGGGAAGGGACCAGCAGCGCGCAGAGCAGCAGCGTCGGCCCGATGGCGCCGGCCCAGAGGATCAGTCGGCCGGCATTGCGCGGCCGCCAGGATGCCTGCCGCGGCCGGCTGGCGTAGCGGGCCAGCCCCAGCACCGCCGCCCAGAGCAGCGCGGCGGCAGCCAGCATGACCCAGAACAGGCGCGCAACCGCATCCGCCTCGAACCCCGCCGGATCGAGCGCGGATTGCACGCCGCTGCATCCCGCCAGCGCCGGCAATGCGAGCAGCACCCCGCCGCGGCAGCCTCCCATCCTCACGCGCATCATTCCCCCGGCGGCGCGGAAGCGGTCGTGCCACGCCATGGCCGGGGCAACGCCAGCGGGAGGGATGGGTTGCGGCGTTGTAATGCGCCGCGCCGGAGCCGATGCCCCTCGGGCTCAGCCTCAGCCTCAGCCTCAGCCTCAGGCGCTCGCGCCGCTTTCGGCGGGCGCCGGCTCCGCCGCCAGCAGCGCCGGATCGGCCTGGTTCAGCAGGCTGAGATGCAGGCGCTGCACCGCCG
>Ga0182745_1001919_pt1 | contig 19209 bp, 17 predicted proteins | sample eDN3rd30CKraftBY_FD_128523 | JGI IMG/M metagenome (GOLD analysis project Ga0182745, IMG submission 128523) | Enriched backyard soil microbial communities from Emeryville, California, USA - eDNA 3rd pass 30_C Kraft BY (version 2) (version 2) | ecosystem: Environmental > Terrestrial > Soil >...
CAATACCTGTAAACCCTGCATGGTTTTACTTTATGCAAGTTCTTTTATTAGGTGTTGTTTGGGGAGCAATTTTTGCAACACAAGGAACACTATTCTCAGAATTATTCCCTGCAAATGTTCGCTACACAGGGTTGTCTCTTGGATATCAAATTGCTGCAGCAATAGTAGGATTTGGTCCTATGCTTTGGACGGCTCTAGCATCAAGTTATGGTCCAAACCCTTATTTATTCGGAGGGGTTATGATTGCTGGTCTACTAATTTCATTTATATTAATTTTATTCTCTCCAGATACTCGTTTAATCACGCAATATGAAGATGATGCTGAGTTAGATCGCATTAAGCAAGAGCAATCTACTTTAAAAGAGAAAGTTCCAGTTAGATAACCTGAGTTTTGTATCTCAACTTAAAACTAAATAGTTTAGACCATCTCCTTTTGCATATTTACTTCCTTTGCGGGAAAAATAAATAGCGTGAAAGGAGAATTTTTATGCCAACTATTGCCTCTATTAGTACATATGAACCACCATATTCGTTAAAACAATCTAGTATCGAACAATTAACTAAGGAACTCTTTAAAGATAAATTTCATCAACTAGATCGATTATTAAAGGTATTTGAAAACGGAGAAATCGATTCCAGACAATTTTCCGTTCCTGTTGAATGGTATAAACAGGAGCATTCTTTTGAGGAACGTAACAATCTTTATATTGAATTAGCTACAAAGTTTAGCTTAGAGGCCATTAACAAGTGCCTAAGTAACCAATTTTTCTTAGATAGACCCATCCTACCTGAGGAAATCGATGCAATCATTTTTATAAGTAGTACAGGATTTTCTACTCCAAGTATTGATGCAAGAATCTTAAATCATTTAAATTTTTCAGATCGAATTAAAAGACTACCTATTTGGGGTCTCGGTTGTGCAGGTGGCGCAGCTGGAATAAGTAGAGCATTCGATTACTGTATTGCTCACCCAAAGGAGAAGGTTTTAGTTGTATGTGTAGAACTATGTAGCCTTACTTTTCAAAAGAATGACTTTTCAAAGAGTAATCTCGTAGGTGCTTCTCTTTTTGCTGATGGTGTCGCTTGTGCATTAGTATGCGGTGACGAAGTACATATTAATATGAAGAAACCTGTTCCAACTATTATTAACACCGCTTCGAAATGGATGCCTAATTCCTTAGATGTAATGGGGTGGGATATTAAAGATGATGGTTTACACGTTATCTTCTCTAAAGATATTCCATCCATTATTACGAAATGGCTTGGGCCATTTATTCATGACTTCTTATCCGAAAATCAGATCACTAGAAATGATTTACTGCATTTTATAGCACATCCAGGGGGAAAGAAAGTATTACAAGCCTATGAAAATGCTTTGAATTTGACAGAAGAGTTCACTTCAATCTCTAGAGAAGTTTTAAGATTACACGGAAATATGTCCTCACCAACTGTACTTTACGTTCTTGAACAATATATGTTACGCAATTGTAGTAATGGGGATTATGGTTTAATGGTTGCTTTAGGACCAGGCTTTAGCGGAGAAGCAGTTTTACTTCAATGGAGGGATTAATATTATTATTTTTATTGTCATTATTTCATTTGTAATAATTCAAAGACTGATTGAATTAGTAATAGCGAAAAGAAACGAATCAACGATGTTATCAAAAGGGGCATATGAAGTTGGTGCAGAACACTACCCATATATGATTGCACTACATCTTGCTTTCTTTCTAAGTTTAATGCTCGAGGTACTCTTTTTCCACCGCCCTCTATCAGTACTATTTCCAATTCTATTTCTACTATTTGTAGTTGTCCAATGTATTCGAATATGGTGTTTAGCTTCCTTAGGTCAATTTTGGAATACAAAAATTATTATTCTTCCAGGTGCAAATGTCGTCAAAAAAGGGCCTTACAAACTTATTAGGCATCCAAACTATTTTGTTGTTTGTTTAGAAATAATCTTACTTCCTTTCATGTTTGGAGCTTACTTCACTGCAATTACCTTTACTTTATTGAACTTCGCAATGTTGTCTGTAAGAATTCCTATAGAAGAAGATGCATTGAGAAAGGAAACAAATTATACGCAACAATTTAAAAAAAGTCAGCAGAGTAGATTTAATTAATAACAGGATATTATTAGAAATTAAATGTGAAAAGTAATATAATTTTTACTGTATGACAAACAATGTTCACAATTTTTTAAAGGGATTAACAGTCCATGTAATATCTTAGAAATGTATACATTTCCTAATACAAAAAATGTTTCTACATACTTTTTATTACTACTACCCCACTTTTTTTAAAAGAGCGGTTGATAAAAATATTATTTGTATTATGATGAAATTGTTAAACATCTTTGAATTTAATATTTCACAATTTTCTTGTAATTGTATGACTTGTGTATTGCGTAGCTGAATGTGAAATATTCTACAAACTTTACAATATCATGTCTACGGAAGAACAGACAGAATGGTAAAAGAAAAGGAGAATGGAAATGTCAGAAGAATTGATTAGCCAAGCTCAACCAACAACGAGCACTCAGGATCTACTTGATCAATTATTAAAACCTGAAGTTCAGCAATCACTAACTGTTTTAGTAGAACAATTACCAAAATTAGCTGAGGTTGTAACACTTTTAACGAAAGCTTATGACTTTGCACAATTAGTATCTACTGATGATGTACTAAAAAATGACACGGTTAGCGCTATGAAAGAAGTAGCAGGTCCTGTAATTGGAACAGTTAAAACTGTTGCTGCAAATGCTATTGAAGCAAAAGAACGTGCCGAATCTTCGAATGAAGCTGTCGGTTTATTTGGCGTATTAAAGTTATTAAAAGATCCAGAAGTTCAAAATATGCTGCGTTTTGCAAATGCATTTCTTCAAGTAACAGCAGAACGTAAAAATCAATAATAGTTCGTTTTAATTAATATTTAATGAAGTTAAGGACGGAGGATATAACATGTCAAAAGAAATCGTCATCTTAGGTGCGGGTTACGGCGGTTTACTTACTGCTCAAACATTACGTAAATACTTAAGTAAAGATGAAGCGAAAATTACTGTGGTGAATAAATATCCAACTCACCAATTGATTACTGAATTACATCGTCTTGCTGGGGGTACAATTGCAGAAAAAGCAATCTCTTTCCCACTAGAAAAACTTTTTAAAGGGAAAGATGTAAATGTTGTCGTTCAAGAAGTAAAATCTTTCTCAGTTGCAAATAAAGAAGTATTTTTAGCTAACGGTTCTGTTATTTCTTACGATATTCTAGTTGTTGCTTTAGGTAGCCAAACAGGTTACTTTGGTATCCCTGGATTAGAAGAAAACAGTATGGTGTTAAAATCTGTAGAAGATGCTAACAGAATTAGTAACCATATCGAAAGCAAAATTGCTGCATTTGCAAAATCAAATGATCCAGCAGATGGAACAATTGTTATCGGTGGTGGCGGTTTAACTGGTGTAGAGCTAGTTGGTGAAATCGTTGATAACCTTCCAAATATCACTGAGAAGTACGGTGTTGACTCAAAAGATATTACGATTAAATTAGTTGAAGCAGGTCCAAAAATTCTTCCTGTTTTACCAGACGACTTAATTGCACGCGCAACAGAATCATTATCTAAACGCGGTGTCGAATTCTTAACAGGTCTTCCTGTTACTGGCGTAGAAGGAAATGTCATTTCATTGAAAGACGGTTCAACAATCACTGCCAATACATTCGTATGGACAGGTGGCGTTGCAGCTCTTCCTCTAGTTCAAGAATCAGGTCTTGAATGTGACCGTGGTAAAGCAACTATTGATGAGTACTTACGCTCTAAATCTCATCAAGATGTATTTGTTGTTGGTGATGCTTCTGTATCACTTCCTGCAGATGGCGGACGCCCATTATATGCTCCTACAGCTCAAAATGCATGGCAAATGGGAGAATTCTGTGGTTATAATATCTTTGCTACTATCAGAGGTCAAAAATTAAGAGAATTCTCACCAATTGATTCTGGTACTCTAGCAAGTTTAGGTCGCAAAGACGGTGTAGCTACTGTTGGAGGAAACAAAATACCTCTTAAAGGTCTACCTGCATCATTAATGAAAGAAGCTAGCCATGTGCGTTATTTATCACACATTAAAGCTTTATTTGGTTTAGCTTATTAATTTTTATCTCTAATTTCTATTGAAAAATGCTGATTCCATGAATCAGCATTTTATTTATGGGTAAAAGTTAATACTATAATCAATGAGTTTACATATAAAGGTGGTCCTTCTATGAGCGAGAGTAAAGCTACTCTAAATCATCCAATTTACCCTATTATGATTGCTATTGGGGTTGGGCATTTAATAAATGATACGATGCAATCCGTCGTTCCTGCGATGTTTCCGATCTTTTCTAGAGATCTTGGATTAAGTTTTACACAACTTGGTCTAATTACCTTTGTATTAAACATCGTCTCCTCTTCTTTGCAACCTGTAGTCGGACTCATAAGCGATAAAAAACCGATGCCATTTGCTCTCCCAATTGGGATGATCAGCTCATTTATTGGCTTATTAATGCTAGTTTTTGTTAAACAATATTGGGTAATACTAATAGCCGTAATCTTTTTAGGCTTTGGATCGGCCATTTTCCATCCAGAAGGTTCAAAAGTATCTTTCCTTGCAGCGGGGAATAAAAGAGGCCTTTCTCAATCAATATACCAAGTTGGAGGTAACTCCGGACAAGCACTTGCGCCACTTATTAGTGCATTTATTTTAGATGCATTTGGTCAACATGGTGCAGCAATCGTATTATTGCTAACTTCATTTGGGATAGCACTATTGTTTAAAATCTCAAGATGGTACGTACGGCAATTAGAGGCAGAAAAAACATCTAAGAAAGGCAAGAAATTTCTTGTTTCATCCCTACCCCCACTTACAAAGCAACAAGTTCGAAATGCAATTATCTTATTATTTATTGTAATTTTTGCTCGTTCTTTCTACACAACGAATATTTCTAGTTTCTATGTATTTTATCTGATGGATCATTATAATTTAACTCTGCAAGTTGGACAAATATTCATATTTATATTTATGGCTGTTGGCGTTGTAGGTACATTTTTTGGTGGATCATTATCAGATCGAATTGGTCGCAAAAATGTGATATTGCTTTCTGTTGTGGGTCCAATGCCTTTTTGTTTAACTTTGCCATATGTGCCCCTTTGGTTAGTACCTGTATTTCTAATTATCATTGGTGCATTAATTATGATTAGCTTTTCTGTTACAGTCATTTATGCTCAAGAACTTGTTCCTACAAAGATTGGTACTATGGCAGGGCTAACAACGGGTTTTGCCTTTGGAATGGGAGCAATTGGCGGTGTCGTTATTGGAATGTTACTTGATATTATTGGGATTACTTTGACAATGCAAATTGTATCAGTACTACCTTTACTTCTTGTTGTAGCATTCTTTTTACCAAAGGATAAGGTTGAAAAAGCAGTGTAATCGAATAAAAGGAGCTGAAATGAGTCAATTCAGCTCCTTTTAATAATGTTTATTTTTTTATTGCTTTCTTTTTATAGAACCAAATGACAAATAGGACAATTAAAATTGCAATAATTGCATATGCAATATTCGAGTAAGTATCCATATAGGCAACAATCTCGTCCCAGTTTTCACCAACTTTAGCCCCTAATAGGATTAGTACAATATTCCAAATTAAAGTACCTATCGTTGTAAATGCTAGAAACACCCAAAAATTCATCTTTGACATTCCAGCAGGTAATGAAATTAAGCTTCTTATTAATGGTACAAATCGACAAAAGAATACCGTCCATACTCCATACTTTTTAAACCAGTCATTCGCTTTATAGATATCTTGATTTGTTAGTCTTAAAAACTTTCCCCACTTATCTACAAATCTACCAATTCGTTTAATCCCAACAATTTTCCCTATATCATATAAAGCGATTGCTCCAGCTACTGATCCTAATGTAGATGCAATCACTACACCTACAACTGAAAGGTTAGATTGTGTAGTCATATATCCTCCGAAAGTTAGAATAACTTCCGATGGAATTGGTGGAAAAATATTTTCTAACATTATTAGGAGAAATACTCCGATATAACCGAAATCCTCCATTATATTCGTGATCCAACTCTCCATCAATCAAACTCCTTAGGAAATAAATAAATCTCTTTATACTACATATCTTCTCTTTTGTGTATACAAGTTGACTTTGCCATAGATGAACATGAAAAACAACCTATAGCTACTTTGATTTTCTATAGATTGTAAAAATTATTAACATATTTCTTCTATATGCTTCAGATATAAAAAATATAAAAAAAGCCAACAAGAATTTTCTTGTTGGCCGTTTTATAAAGGTAAAATTTATTTTTTCCATTTTGTCAGTTGAGCATCTGTACCATATACAAAATGATTTGGAGCTACTTCATGAACACTAGCTTGCTCAGTCGTTTCTTCATGTTCATATGGAATTCTAGTTCGCATTCTCTCAGAAAGTGGATCTGGCTGAGGTACTGCAGATAATAATGATTTCGTATATGGGTGAATCGGATTATTATAAATTTCGTCTGCATATCCAAGTTCAACAATTTTCCCACGATACATAACTGCAATTCGGTCACTTATATATTTCACCATGGATAAGTCATGCGCGATAAATAAATAAGTTAAGTTACGCTCTCTTTGTAATTTCTTCAGTAGGTTAACTACTTGGGCTTGAATGGAAACGTCTAATGCAGAAATTGGCTCATCGGCAATAATGAAACTTGGATTTAAACTTAGTGCACGTGCAATTCCAATACGTTGACGTTGACCACCTGAGAATTCATGGGCATAACGATTTGCATGTTCTCTATTCAATCCAACCGCTTCAAGCAATTCACCAATTCTATCTTGACGTTCTTTTTTATTCTTATATAGTCCATGAATATCAAAGCCCTCTCTAATAATCTCTCCAGCCGTCATACGCGGATTTAAAGAAGCATAAGGGTCTTGGAAGATCATTTGCATTTCTCGATTAAATTCTTTTAATTCATTACGAGATTTTGCAGCGTTGATATTCTTGCCTTTAAATAGTATTTCACCATCAGTAATATCGTACAGTCTAATAATGGAGCGACCTGTTGTGGATTTCCCACTTCCAGATTCTCCTACCAATCCCAATGTTTCACCTTCATATACGTCAAAACTAATACCGTCTACTGCTTTAATAGGATTAGATGAAGGACCGAAATACTGTTTTAAATTTTTTACTTCAAGTAATTTATTTACCACTTCTTTCAGCCTCCTTCAGGTAACCATTAATTCTAGTTTGAATTGCATCAGGTATCTCAATTTTCGGAGCACTTGGGTGCAATAACCATGTTTTAGCATAGTGTGTATCTGATACTTTAAACATCGGTGGCTCTTTTTCATAATCGATTGCTAGTGCATACTCATTACGAGGTGCAAAGGCATCCCCTACAGGTGGATTTAATAAGTTTGGAGGTGAGCCTGGAATCGTTCTTAAGTCTTCTTGAGCATCATTATTTAAATCTGGCATTGAACCTAGTAATCCCCATGTATAAGGATGTCTTGGGTTATAGAAAATTTCATTTACAGTGCCGTACTCTACGATTTGTCCTGCATACATAACAGCTACACGGTCAGCAACATTCGCAACAACACCTAAATCGTGAGTAATGAAAATAATCGATGTATTACGTTCTTTTTGAATTTCCTTCATTAACTCTAGTATTTGAGCTTGAATCGTTACATCCAGCGCAGTAGTAGGTTCGTCCGCGATTAGAAGTTTTGGATCTGCCGCTAATGCAATTGCAATCACAACACGTTGACGCATTCCTCCACTAAATTCATGTGGATATTGTCTAAAACGTCTTTCAGGCATTGGAATACCTACTTGACGTAGAAGTTCTATTGCTCGTTCTTTTGCTTCCTGCTTAGATACTTTTTTATGCTTTAAAATTACTTCCATAATTTGTTGACCAACGCGCATTGTTGGATTTAAAGCTGTCATTGGATCTTGGAAAATCATCGCGATGTCATTCCCACGAACTTTAGACATTTCTTTTTCTGAAAGTGGAACTATGTCTTTTCCTTCGAATAAGATTTCCCCACCAGCGTAAATACCAGGTGGTTGAGGAATTAACTTCATGAGTGCGTTACTCGTAACACTTTTACCAGATCCTGATTCACCAACGATTGCCAGTGTTTCACCTTCATACAGATCAAAGCTTACACCACGAACAGCTTGGACGATGCCCGCATATGTTTTGAAGTTTACCTTTAAATCGTTTACTTCTAACAATTTTTTACTCATTTTCTCACCTTCCTTTATTTACGTAATTTTGGATCTAACGCATCACGTAGGCCATCACCCACTGCATTAAATGCAAAAATAGTAATTGAGATTAAAAATGCTGGGAAGAATAAACGCCATGGTGCAGAAGTTAAAGCTTTATTTCCTTCTGAAGCCATCGTACCCCAACTTGCTTGTGGTTGCGGAACACCTAGTCCTAAATAACTTAAGAATGATTCCGTAAAGATCGCTGAAGGTATTGTTAAAGTCATTGTTACTAGAATTGCTCCTAAAGCGTTAGGAATTAAATGTTTTTTAATCAGATGCCATGTATTTGCCCCTAATGTTCTAGCTGCTAATACATACTCTTGATTTTTAATAGACAATACTTCCCCACGTACAATACGTGCCATGTTTACCCATCCTGTAATGGATAGAGCAATAATCATTGGAAAAATACCTGGTTTTAAAACAACAAGTAAAATAATAACAACAAGTAAATAAGGAACTGCAGATAGTACATCGGCAATACGCATCATAATGTTGTCTACACGGCCTCCGGCTAAACCAGAAATACTACCCCATAATACACCGATAACTAAATCAATTATTGCAGCTGAAATCCCAATAAACAGTGATATACGTGCACCGTACCAAGCACGGACAAAGATATCTCGCCCAAGATCATCTGTACCGAACCAATGGGCAGCTGAAGGTGCTTGATTGTATAAACCTAGTTGGTCGCTGTATGAGTATGGTGAAAATACAGGAACGAATATCGCCATTAATGCAACAATGGCCAATATGATAATCCCAACAATCGATAATTTATTTTGAGAGAAGCGAATCATAACTTCTTTCCAAAACGACACTGATTTTTTTGATAGCTTGTCTGCTTCTGATACACGTCCACCGACAACTTCAAACATCTTAGGTGACAAATTTTCAATATGCTCGTTCTGCTTTGCCATTATTTTTTCGCTCCTTTCAATTTGATTCGAGGGTCAACAATACTGTATAGAATATCTACTATTAATACTGCAAATAACAGAATAATTGCATAGAAGACAGTTGTGCCCATAATAACTGTGTAATCACGGTTTGTAATACTTGTTACGAAATGTTTCCCTAGTCCAGGAATGGCAAAGATTTGTTCAACGATAAAACTACCTGTTACTACACCAGCTGTAAGCGGTCCCAAGTAAGTCAATACTGGTAATAAAGCGTTTCTCAAAGTATGTTTAAATACAGTTGTCCACTTCCCAAGACCTTTAGCGCGTGCCATTTTTACATAATCACTACTATTTTGCTCTAACATACTAGAACGAGTTAATTTAGCGATGAATCCCATATGTGAAATGGCAATAGCAAACGCCGGTAAAATACTATAGATAAAACCCTTCCATCCACTCACCGGGAATAGATTTAGTTTATACGATAAAAAGTACTGCATTAATCCAGCTAAAATAAATGAAGGTACCGAAATACCTAACACTGCAATTGTTGATGCTACATAATCTGGGAAACGATTATGGTAAAGAGCAGAAACGACCCCAAATAATATCCCCAATCCTACAGCTAATATCATTGCTTCGATCCCTAAAGTAAGAGAAATTGGAAAGCTTTCTGCAATGATTTCATTTGTAGAACGGCCCTTATACTTCATTGATTCACCAAAATCAAATGTAACAGTATCGATTAAATAATCCTTATATTGAATGTACCAAGGATTATCTAATCCATATTTAGCATTCAATTGCTCTTCAATTTTAGGTGGAAGTTCTTTTTCACTAGCAAATGGGCTACCTGGTGCAAGTCTCATTAAGAAGAATGTTGCACTTATGATTATAAATAACGCTATCAGAATGTAGATTAATCTATTAATAATGTACTTAATCATAACCTTTACCTCCTTTTTCAATAGTAGAAAATTATTATGTTACAGTTTATTTCGCCAACCACTTTGTGAAATTTATACAAATATGTAAAACATATACTTTTTCAAATTTAAATGAAAAACAAAGGCTGCTCATCGTATGTACGATAAAAACAGCCCTTGTACTACATCAATGTAAATACAAACTACTAATTATTAAAAAATTATTTAGCAATATCTACATATTTTAAATACACATTACCTAATCCATCAGGTGACATATTTTTTACAAAGTCTTTTTTCACGTTAAGATTTGTGTAGTAATAAACTGGAGCAACTGGGAATTCAGTCATTGTGATTTCTTCAGCTTGTTTTAATAAAGCAAGACGAGCTTCAGGATCAGTTTCAACAACAGATTGTTTTAGTAAATTCGCGTATTCTGCATTTTCCCAGCCAGTATCGTTGTTACCATTTTTTGCAGAATCATATTGTTCTAAGAATGTATAAGCATCGTTGTAGTCAGCAATCCAACCCATACGAGCAACATCGTAGTCTAAAAGGTTTAATTTGTCTAAGTATACTTGCCACTCAGAGTTATCAATTGTAGTAGTAATACCTAAATTTTTAGCCCATCCTTCTTGGATAACTTGTGCAATTGCAGCATGAGCTTCACTTGTGTTGATTGATAAACCAATTTCAATTTGACTTGGATCAGTTAAACCAAGTTCTTTCATACCTAATTCAAGAGCTTTTTTAGCTTCTTCGATATCATTGTCTTTGAAGTAACCACGGTCTTCTTCAAATCCTGGTACAGCTGCAGGAACCATACCTAATGCAGGTGTTTGTTCACCTTTTGTAACATTGTCGATTAATTCTTGACGATTAATTGCAAGAGTTAAAGCTTTACGGATGTTAGCGTTTTTAGTGAATTCGCCTGTTGTATTAAATTTGTATAAGTAAATTGCTGCGTAATCTTCGATGTTAAGAATTCCTTCTTCTTTATAACGATCGATTGCATCTAATGAAACTGTTTGGAATGGAGCACCTAAGAAATCAATTTCTCCTTTATCAAACATTGTTGCTGCAGTTGTTTCATTTTCAACCATTGCAATGTTTACTTTGTCTAAAGCAACATTTTCAGCATCCCAATATTTGTCATTTTTTTCTAAAGTAATAGAATCATTATGACTCCAATCAGCTAATGTAAATGGACCATTTGTTACAAAGTTTTCAGCTTCTGTGTACCATTCTTCGTTACCTTCAACACTTGCTTTGTGAAGTGGAGAGTAAGTTTTGAATGCTGTTAATTCTAAGAAGTATGGAGTAGGATTTTCTAAAGTTACTTTTAATGTTTTTTCATCAACAACTTCGATTCCTAAATCTTCCGCTGAACCTTCACCTGCATTGTATGCTTCTGCACCTTTGATTGGGTAAAGGATTGATGCGTATTCAGACGCATTTTCTGGATTTAATACGAATTCCCATGCATATGCAAAATCTTCTGCAGTAACTGGGTCACCATTTGACCAAGATGTATCTTTCAAAGTGAAAGTGTAAGTTAATAAATCTTCACTTACTTGTACATCTTCTGCTACCGCGTTTACTACTTCACCGTCTTTAATAGATGTTAAACCTTCATAAATGTTTTGTAGAATTACACCTGATGTACTGTCTGTAGCTAAACCAGGGTGTAATGATGGTGGTTCAGATGTGATAACTACATTTAATTCTTTTGCAGTTGTGCCATCTTCTTTTGTCGCTGTTTTTTCTTCTTTTTCGCCGCCAAAACCACATGCAGCTAAAACAACAGATAATACTAATAACATACTTAAAAGTAAACTGCTTTTCTTCATTTTGATATCCCCCTATCGTTGTTGTTTTATATTTCCAATTTTTCAGAAAATATAATTTGTGAAGTAGTATTTGTTATATTATCAGAACTTTTAAGTTTTAACAATATAATTATATCATATTATTAAAAATTCCCTCTCTTTTTCAAAATTTCAAAATTTTTTGCCTTGTAACCGCGTACAAATGTCTTTTTTATTGAATTTTTGTTATTTTTAAATTATTCCATATATTATAAATATACAGAAAATTCTATAATATTATTTTTCTAATATCATTATTATTATTGTTTGATTTTTGGATTTGATTATACTTTACTATCGATAATTTTAGCGAAATAAAAAAGATGCCAGAAAGTATAAACTTCCTTGGGCATCTTTTACCATTACTATTTAGTTTTTCCATCGATGAATTTGATCGCTTGTTCCATATACAAAATGGTTAGAATAAACTTCGTGCATACTAGCATTGTTATCTGTTTCTTCATGTACATAGTGGATTCGCTTACGTTTTCTTTCAGATAGCGGATCAGGCAATGGCACTGCTGATAAAAGAGATATTGTGTAAGGATGGATAGGGTGATTATATATTTCATCTGAAGGTCCAAGCTCAACAATTTTCCCCTTATACATCACCGCAATCCGATCACTAATATATTTCACCATGGATAAATCATGTGCAATGAATAGATAGGTTAGATTTCTTTCATATTGTAATTTCTTTAAGAGATTCACTACCTGTGCCTGAATTGAAACGTCTAATGCTGAGATTGGCTCGTCTGCAATTATAAAACTAGGATTTAAGCTTAGCGCACGTGCAATCCCGATTCTTTGCCTTTGCCCGCCTGAAAATTCGTGAGCGTATCGATTGGCATGTTCCCGATTAAGACCCACCGCTTCTAACAAAGACCCTACCATCTCATTACGTTCTGATTTATTTTTATATAAATGATGAATATTAAACCCTTCGCTGATTGCTTCCCCTGCTGTCATCCGAGGGTTCAATGAAGCATACGGGTCTTGGAATATCATTTGCATTTCACGATTAAATTGTTTCAATTCATTACGTGATTTCGAGCTGTGGACATTTTTTCCCTGATATAAAACTTCACCGTCCGTAATATCATACAATCTAATAATTGACCGTCCCGTTGTAGATTTTCCACACCCCGACTCTCCAACCAAGCCAAGTGTCTCACCTTCATAAATCTCAAAATTGATCCCATCAACTGCCTTAATTGGATTCTTGGGAGTTCCAAAATATTGTTTTAAATTTCTAACTTCAAGTAATTTAGTTGACATTGGTTTGTGCCTCCCTTAAATACCCTTCTATTCTCTTAGAAACAGATTCAGGTACCGGAATTTTAGGCGCATCAGGATGCAGTAACCACGTTTTTGCATAGTGAGTTTCGGATACTTTATACATTGGTGGTTCTTTTTCATAATCTATTGCAAGTGCATATTCATTCCTTGGTGCAAATGAATCACCTTTTGGAGGGTTTGTTAAATCTGGCGGTGAACCTGGAATCGTACGTAACAAATCCTTAGAGTTATTTTGTAAATCTGGCATTGACCCTAAAAGTCCCCAAGTATAGGGGTGTTTTGGATTATAAAATACATCATTAACCGTTCCATACTCCACAATTTGGCCAGCATACATCACCGCTACTCGGTCTGCTACATTTGCTACAACCCCTAAATCATGAGTTATAAAAATAATTGAAGTATTTCTTTTCTTTTGGATATCTTTCATTAATTCTAGAATTTGGGCTTGAATTGTCACATCAAGAGCAGTTGTTGGTTCATCGGCAATTAACAGTTTCGGATCTGCTGCCAATGCAATAGCAATAACAATCCTCTGTCGCATTCCTCCACTTAATTCATGAGGATATTGTTTGTATCTTCTTTCATGCATAGGGATACCTACAAGTTCCAAAAGTTTTAAAGCTCTTTCTTTCGCTTCAACTCTTGATAGTTTTGTATGTTTTAATATTACCTCCGTAATCTGGTTCCCTATTCGCATAGTAGGATTTAGTGCTGTCATAGGATCTTGGAAAATCATTGCTATGTCATTACCTCTTACTTTAGTCATGTCTCTTTCTTTAAGTGGAATTAAATCCTTACCTTCTAATAAGATTTCGCCACCAGCGTATATACCTTGAGGCTCTGGTATCAATTTCATAATTGCGTTGCACGTTACACTTTTACCCGAGCCCGACTCTCCTACTATTGCAAGAGTTTCTCCCTCATATAACTCAAACGTAACACCACGAACCGCTTGTACCAGTCCAGTAAACGTTTTAAAGTTAATTTTTAAATCTTTTACCTCTAACAACTTTCTACTCATCTTCTAGTCACCTTCTTCTATTTACGTAATTTAGGATCTAAAGCATCCCGTAATCCATCGCCTATTGCATTAAATGCAAAGATCGTTAAAGAGATAAAAAATGCCGGGAAAAATAAACGCCACGGTGCTGAGGTTAAAGCTTTGTTACCTTCAGATGCCATCGTTCCCCAACTTGCATCTGGATGTGGAACACCTAATCCTAAATAACTTAAGAAAGATTCTGTGAAAATAGCGGTTGGTATCGTTAACGTCATGGTAACTAGAATTGCACCAAATGCATTTGGTATTAAGTGCTTTATGATTAAATGCCACGTATTAGCTCCTAACGTACGAGCAGCTAATACATATTCTTGGTTTTTAATCGAGAGAACCTCTCCCCGTACAATTCGTGCCATGTTAATCCATCCTGTAATGGATAAAGCAATAATCATCGGTAATATTCCTTTTTCCATAACAACCAATAAAATGATTACAACCAATAAATACGGTACCGCCGATAAAACATCTGCTATTCGCATCATGATATTGTCTACTCGACCACCTGAAAGTCCTGCTATACTTCCCCATAAAACACCGATTATTAAATCAATGACAGCTGCAGTTAATCCGATAAATAAAGAAATCCGCGCACCTTCCCACACCCGAACAAACATATCTCGTCCTAAATCGTCTGTTCCAAACCAATGGGCTGCTGAAGGGGGAGCATTATATATTCCTAACTGCTCGCGATAATTATATGGTGATGTCATAGGTGCAACAATTGCCATAATTGCGATAATTATCAGTAGGACAAGACCAATAATGGCCAGCTTATTTTGTGAAAACCTTAATAATACCTCTTTCCAAAAGGAAATTGATTTTTCCGCGAGCTTTTCGGTTTCTTTTTCTCTAATCCCTACGATTGAAAACATTTTCGTATCAAACTTTTCTACTTGTTGATCTGTATGAGCCATTATCTTTTCGCTCCCTTCAACTTAATTCGCGGATCGATAACGCTGTATAAAATATCAACAATAAATACCGCTAGTAATAGAATGATAGAATAAAAAACCGTTGTCCCCATGATTACAGTGTAGTCACGGTTACTAATACTCGTTACGAAGTGTCTACCCAAGCCAGGGATTGAAAAGACTTGTTCAATAATAAAGCTTCCTGTTAATACACCTGCGGCTAGAGGACCTAAGTAAGTGACTACTGGCAATAAAGCATTTCTTAACGTATGCTTGAAAACCGTTTTCCATTTACCTAACCCTTTTGCCCTCGCAAGCTTTACATACTCACTATTCATTTGCTCTAACATGCTTGACCTTGTTAGTTTCGCAATAAATCCTATATGGGTAATTGCAATTGCAAGCGCAGGAAGGATACTATAAATAAAACCTTTCCATCCGCTAATTGGGAACATACCTAATTTGAATGCAAGGAAATACTGCATTAGTCCTGCCAAAATGAAAGATGGTACGGATATACCTAAAACAGCAATCGTAATTGCTAAATAATCTGGGAATCGATTATGGTATAGAGCAGCTATTACGCCTATTATTACTCCAAACCCAATTGAAATTAACATTGCCTCGATCCCTAAAGTCATTGATATTGGAAAACTATCGAAAATAATATCATTTGTTGATCTACCTTTATATTTCATCGATTCGCCAAAGTCAAAGGTTAATGAATCAGCTACGTAATCTTTGAATTGTATATACCAAGGGTTATCCAAACCATATTTTGCATTTAGCTGCTTCTCTATTTGAGGAGGGAACTGTCTTTCACTAGCAAATGGACTACCTGGTGCTAAACGCATTAAAAAGAAGGTAATACTGATGATGAAAAAAAGAGCAATAAGCATATAGATAAATCTTTTTATTATATATCTAATCAATACGCACCCACCCTGTCGTTAATTAATGTGAATAAAAAAAGCTGCTTAAATCGATTACTCGACGATAAGCAGCCTTTTCTAATACTAATGTTCCAGGTTCAACATAGTTATTTATTTACGTCTACATATTTTAAATAAATGTTACCTAGTCCATCAGGCTCTATGCTATCTGACACATAATCTTTCTTAACAGATAGATTCGTATAGTAATAGATTGGTGCTATCGGATACTCTGCCATAAAGATTGCCTCTGCTTGTTTTAAAAGGTCAAGACGAGCTTCTGGGTCTGTTTCAGCATTTGACTTTTCTAGTAATGCTGTATATTCCGCATTCTCCCAACCTGTGTCGTTGTTACCGTTACTTGCGGAATTGTACATTTCTAAGAATGTGTATGCATCGTTAAAGTCAGCAATCCAACCTAAACGTCCAATTTGATAATCCATGTTACTTAACTTATCTAGGTACACTTGCCATTCAGAGTTGTCTAGAGCTACATCAATACCTAAGTTCTTTCTCCAACCTTCTTGAATGTACTGCGCGATCGTTGCATGTGCTTCACTTGTATTAAAGGATAGGTTAATCTTGATCTCACTTGGATCAGATACTCCTAGTTCCTTCATAGCTAGTTCTAACGCTTGTTTTGCACCCTCAATATCATTATCTTTGTAGTATCCTCTGTCTTCCTCGAACCCTTTAACAGCTGAAGGAACCATTGATACACCTGGTTTTTGTTCACCTTTTGTAACGTTGTCAATCAATCCTTGACGGTCGATAGCAAGTGTCAATGCTTTACGCAGGTTTACATTGGACATAAGTTTATCCGTTGTATTGAATTTATACATATATAACGCAGCGTAGTCTTTAATTTTTAAGATACCTTCTGATTTATAACGATCAATTACATCTAAACTTATTGCCCCAAACGGAGCTCCTACAAAGTCAACTTCACCAGCATCAAACATCGTAGCTAATGTTGACTCAAGCTCAACCATAGCGATATTTACTTGATCTAGAGCTACATTATCTGCATCCCAGTAATCTTCATTTTTCTCTAATGTAATAGATGCACTATGTTGCCAGTCAGCTAGTTTAAATGGTCCATTTGTCACATAATCATCACCAGCATCTGTGTACCACTCCGGATTAGCCTCAGCAGTTGCTTTATGAATCGGTGCATATGTTTTAAATGCCGTTAATTCAAGGAAATATGGTGTTGGGTTAACCAGTGTTACTTTTAAAGTTTTAGCGTCAACTACTTCAATTCCTAAATCTGCTTCAGAACCCTTTCCTTCATTGAATGCTTGTGCGCCTTTAATCGGATATAAAATGGAAGCATATTCAGAAGCATTTTCTGGGTTTAATGCCCATTTCCATGCATATTCAAAGTCCTCTGCAGTGACTGGGTCTCCATTTGTCCATTTTGCATCACGTAATGTGAAAGTATAAGTTAGTAAATCATCACTTATATCTACACTTTCCGCAGCACTCATGATAACTTCCCCATCTACTACTGTTGTAAGACCTTCAAAAAGACTTGTTAAAATCGTTCCAGATGTTGTATCTGTTGCTAATTGTGGATGTAAAGATGGTGGCTCAGATGTAATGGCTAAATTTATTTCCTTTGGTCCTGTTGTCTCAGTTGTTTCAGTCGTTTCAGTCGATTGTTGTTCCTCTGTTGTATTTGTTTCTTCAGACTTTCCTTCGTTCGTTGTAGGTTTCTCTTGATCACCAAAATTACAAGCAACTAATACGACAGATAATATTAGAAGCATAAATAAAAGAAAAATATTACGATTCTTCATACTTAACCCTTAACCCCCCAATGATAAATTGATTACACATTTTTATTCGTTACCAAATAGTACCGAATAGCTTTTGGTGCATTTAATGGATGAATTCATTTCTAGTTATGAGTTATGATAGTTTTTTTATCCTCCTTCAAGATTGACGATTAAATCCCGTCACTAACACCAAGATGATTCTATATACTTCATATTCGAAATCGAAACTAAATATTACAGAATTTTTGAAAAAATCTATTATTTTTTCAAAAAATAAAAAGCTAACTAGAATGATTTCTCTTCTAATTAGCTCAATTTTAAATCTTATTTTTTGCTTGTAATCTTTAGAAAACCAATACAATTCCAAACTGCCGCGATTGGAATTTAAACGATAGTAATCTATTGAATATAACTTACTAGTTATTACCTCCACTTTAATAGATTACTCATATAAAGTATAAAACCTTGTTACTAGATTCCAGACAACAATTATTCCCTTGTACATAATTGCTGTAAACGGGTCAATCTCAATATTAAACTAATGGGAATTTTAATTTTTATATTTACTTAAATACTTTTTTTAGATACGATTTGTTTGTTGCTGAAATAAGGAAAGAGGTCTACAAATGCCATTCGATATCGACTTGACCACTATATTGCTATTATTTTTATTTGGATTTTTAGCTTCATTTATTGATTCGGTTGTTGGCGGAGGTGGACTCATTTCACTACCTGCTTTAATGTTTACTGGGTTAAGTCCTTCTGCTGCTGTCGCAACAAATAAACTTGCAGGGACGATGGGGTCATTAACAAGTACCATTACATTTTATCGGTCTGGAAAAATTGACCTAAAAACTATAGGCAAGCTATTCCCAATTGTCTTTATAGCAGCCTCAGTTGGCGCATGGGTTGTTCATTTAATGGATCCATCGCTTTTAAAGCCTTTAATGTTAGTCATGCTTGCAGGTGTATTAGTATACACGTTAGTGAAGAAAGATTGGGGTAGCATTTCTACATATCAAAAATTATCTCCACTAAAATACATAGGATTTTTCTTATTGATATTTGCTATTGGGTTTTATGACGGCTTTCTTGGCCCTGGTACTGGTTCATTTTTAATTTTTGCTTTTCTAATGATTGGTTTTGACTTTTTGAAAGCCGCTGGAAATGCCAAATTTTTAAACTTTGG
>Ga0182745_1001920_pt1 | contig 19203 bp, 26 predicted proteins | sample eDN3rd30CKraftBY_FD_128523 | JGI IMG/M metagenome (GOLD analysis project Ga0182745, IMG submission 128523) | Enriched backyard soil microbial communities from Emeryville, California, USA - eDNA 3rd pass 30_C Kraft BY (version 2) (version 2) | ecosystem: Environmental > Terrestrial > Soil >...
CGGCGATCTCGCCAAGATGACGAAGGGCGAGGTGGCCCTGAACATCGTCGAGATCCGCAAGCCAGAGATCGACGCGACGCTGATCGCCGAGAACATCGCACAGCAGCTGGAGCGCCGGGTCGCGTTCCGCCGTGCCATGAAGCGCGCCGTTCAGTCGGCGATGCGTCTGGGCGCGCTGGGCATCCGGATCAACTGCTCGGGCCGCCTGGGTGGTTCGGAAATCGCCCGTATGGAATGGTACCGCGAAGGTCGCGTGCCGCTGCACACGCTGCGCGCGGACGTCGACTACGGCACCGCCACTGCCTTCACCACCTTCGGCACCTGCGGTGTGAAGGTCTGGGTGTTCAAGGGCGAGATCATGGCGCACGACCCGATGGCGCACGACAAGCGCGCCGAGGAAGCCGCGCCGCAACGTACGCCGGCGCGCACCGAGCGCACCGAGCAGAGGGACGCGTAAACCACCATGCTGCAACCCAAGCGCACCAAGTACCGCAAGGCCTTCAAGGGCCGTATCAGCGGCGCTGCCAAGGGCGGCTTCAACCTCGACTTCGGCTCCTATGGTCTGAAGGCGATGGAGCCGGATCGTCTGACGGCCCGCCAGATCGAAGCGGCCCGCCGCGCCATCACGCGTCACATGAAGCGTGCCGGTCGCGTCTGGATCCGGGTGTTTCCGGACGTGCCGGTGTCGAAGAAGCCGGCCGAGGTCCGCATGGGCTCCGGCAAGGGCGCTCCCGAATTCTGGGCGGCGCGGGTGAAGCCGGGTCGTATCTTGTTCGAGCTCGAGGGCGTGTCGGGAACGATCGCCAAGGAAGCCCTGGCGCTTGGTGCGGCCAAGCTGCCCATCAAGACCCGCTTCGTTTCCCGCGTCGGCGCCGAAGGCTGAGGGAGAAGGACATGAAGGCCACCGATCTGCGCCCCAAGACCAAGGACGAGCTGAAGAACGAGCTCGGCAACCTTCGCAAGGAAGCGTTCAACCTGCGTTTCCAGAAGGCTGGAGGCCAGCTGCAGAAGACTGCCCGCGCGCGCCAGGTGCGCCGCGACATCGCCCGCATCAAGACGGTGCTGGGCGAAAAGGCCGCCGGTTAAGGAGCACGAAATGCCGAAGCGTATCCTGGAAGGCGTCGTCGTTAGCGACAAGATGGACAAGACCATCGTCGTCAAGGTCGAACGTCGCATTCAGCATCCGATCTACAAGAAGTTCATTCGGAAGTCGAAGAAGTACCACGCGCACGATGAAGCCAATGCCTTCAAGGGCAAGATCGGCGAGATCGTTCGTATCCGCGAGTGCCGTCCGCTGTCCAAGACCAAGAGCTGGGAAGTTCTGGTCGAAGGCGCGAAGGCTTAGGCGGACCGGAGCACAGACATGATTCAGATGCGAACCAATCTCGAGGTCGCCGACAATTCGGGCGCCCGTCGAGTCCAGTGCATCAAGGTGCTGGGTGGCTCGCGCCGCAAGTATGCGAGCGTGGGCGACGTGATCGTCGTTTCGATCAAGGAAGCCATTCCGCGCGGAAAGGTGAAGAAGGGCGAGGTGCATCGCGCCGTCGTCGTCCGCACCTCCTTCGCTCTGCGCCGCCAGGACGGCAGCGCGATCCGCTTCGACCGCAACGCCGCCGTGCTCATCAGCAAGCAGGACGAGCCGATCGGCACTCGTATCTTCGGACCGGTGACGCGCGAGCTGCGCGCCAAGAAGTTCATGAAGATCATCTCGCTTGCGCCTGAGGTGCTCTAGCCATGGCAACGAAACTCAAGATCAAGAAGGGCGACCGGGTGAAGGTCATCACCGGTGGCAGCAAGGGCAAGGTGGGCGACGTCCTGCGTGTTCTCCCCAAGGAGAACCGGGTGGTCGTTTCGGGCGTGAACATGATCAAGCGCCACACCAAGCCGAGCCGTGCGGAAGCCGGCGGAATCATCGAACGCGAGGCCACGATCCACGTCTCCAACGTGGCCCTGCTGGATCCCAAATCGGACAAGCCGACGAAGGTCGGTTTCCGGTTCCTTGAAGACGGCCGCAAGGTGCGCATCGCGCGTGCCTCCGGCGAGACCATCGACCGCTAGGAGAACGGGCCATGCCCGCGCGTCTGCAAGAACACTACATCAAGAACGTGCGTGAAGCGCTCACGAAGGAGTTCTCCTACCAGAACTCCTTCCAGGTGCCGAAGCTCGACAAGATCGTCATCAACATGGGCGTCGGCGAGGCGGTTAACGACCGCAAGGCCGTCGATGGCGCCGTGGCCGACCTCACGGCGATCACCGGTCAAAAGCCGGTCGTCACCCGGTCGCGCAAGTCGATTGCGACCTTCAAGCTGCGCGAAGGTATGGCGATCGGCGCGAAGGTGACACTGCGTCGAGACCGCATGTACGAGTTTATCGATCGCCTGATCACGATCGCCCTGCCGCGCGTCCGCGATTTCCGCGGGTTGAATGGCAAGTCGTTCGACGGCAATGGCAACTACGCCATGGGCCTGAAGGAGCAGATCGTGTTCCCCGAAATCGACTACGACAAGGTCGATCAGGTGCGCGGTATGGACATCATCATCTGCACGACTGCGAAGACGGACGCGGAAGCCAGGTCGCTTCTCCGCGCTTTCGACTTCCCGTTCGTGAACTGAGGCCGGAGAACCACATGGCCAAGACGAGTTCGGTCGAAAAGAACAACCGTCGCGCAAAGATGGCGAAGCAGTACGCCCCCAAGCGCGCGAAGCTGAAGGCGATGGCCGTCGACGACAAGTTGACGCCGGAAGAGCGCTTCGGGGCCCGCCTCAAGCTGGCGGAGCTGCCGCGCAATTCTTCGCCGACGCGGGTGCGTAACCGGTGCGAGCTCACGGGCCGGCCGCGCGCGGTGTATCGCAAGTTCAAGCTGTCGCGCGTGGCGCTGCGTCAGCTGGCGTCGCTGGGTATGTTGCCCGGCGTCGTGAAGTCGAGCTGGTAAACGGGGACCGTAGACCATGGCGATGACAGATCCCGTCGGCGATTTGCTGACCCGTATCCGCAACGGCCAGTCGGCGCGCCTCGAGAGCGTGACGGCCCCGGCCTCGCGGCTCCGTTCGAGCGTGCTCGACGTTCTCCAGCGCGAAGGCTATATCCGCGGCTGGTTCGAGGAAGAGCTTCGGCCCGGCGTCCGCGAACTGCGGATCGAGCTGAAGTACGACAACGGCCGTCCGGTCATCAAGGAGATCAAGCGCGTCTCCACGCCGGGCCGTCGCGTCTACTCCAAGATCCGTGAGCTGCCGCGCCACTTCAATGGGCTGGGCATCTCGATCCTGTCCACGCCGCGCGGTGTCATGTCCGACGCCGAGGCGCGTGCCGCCAATGTCGGCGGCGAAGTCATCTGCAAGGTGTTCTGAGCATGTCGCGCGTCGGCAAAAATCCGGTGGTCATCCCGGCCGGTGTCACCATCGAGCTCAAGGGCCAGCATCTCAAGGCCAAGGGCAAGCGGGGCGAGCTCCAGCTCGTGGTCCATGACGACGTTTTGGTCGCCAAGGAGGCCGAGGGGCTGGTCTTCAAGCCGCGTAACGACAGCCGCCGGGCCCGCATGCAGTGGGGGACGGCGCGCAACCTGGCGAGCAATGTCGTCCGCGGCGTGTCCGACGGGTTCACTATCAACCTCGAGATCAATGGCGTGGGCTATCGCGCCGCGGCCGATGCCAAGATGCTGAAGATGCAGCTTGGCTTCAGCCATGATGTCGAAATCCCCATTCCTGCCGGTATCGAGATCAAGGCGGTCAAGCCGACCGAGATCGCGATTTCGGGCTCCGATCGTCAGCGTGTCGGCCAGATTGCGGCGGAAATCCGCAGCCTGCGTCCGCCTGAGCCCTACAAGGGCAAGGGCATCAAGTACTCGACTGAGACGATCCGGCGCAAGGAAGGCAAGAAGAAGTAGAGGCGAGAGAATCATGTCCGACCGCAATGCTCTTTTCGCCCGTCGCCAGCGGCGCACGCGCTACGCGCTGCGCCAGGCCAGCAACGGCCGTCCGCGCCTCAGCGTCTTTCGCTCGGGTAAGCACATCTATGCCCAGGTCATCGACGACCGTAAGGGCGTGACCCTGGCTGCCGCCTCGACGCTCGACAAGGACGTCCGGGGCACGCTCAAGACCGGCGCCGACAAGGGTGCGGCGGCCGAAGTCGGCAAGCTGATCGCCGCCCGCGCCGTCGCGGCTGGGGTCAAGGAAGTCATCTTCGACCGCGGTGGCTATACGTATCACGGCCGCATCGCTGCGCTGGCCAATGCCGCCCGTGAGGGCGGCCTGTCGTTCTGATCGGGAGTTAGACTATGGCTCGTTCACCCGGTGGTTCCGGCCGTTCCCCGCGCGATCGCGATCGGCCGCGCGACCGCGACGAGGACAATGAACTGACCGACAAGCTGGTCACGATCAATCGCGTCGCGAAGGTCGTGAAGGGCGGTCGTCGCTTCGCTTTCGCCGCCATCGTCGTCGTCGGCGACCAGCGTGGTCGAGTCGGCCACGGCGCCGGCAAAGCGCGTGAGGTCCCCGAGGCGATCCGCAAGGCCACGGAAGCCGCGAAGCGCGGGCTGATCCGGGTGCCGCTGCGCGACGGTCGCACGCTGCATCACGACGTGAAGGGCCGCTTCGGCGCCGGCAAGGTGACGCTGCGTGCCGCTCCGGCCGGTACCGGCATCATCGCGGGCGGTCCGATGCGCGCCATCTTCGAGACGCTGGGCATCAAGGACATCGTCGCCAAGTCGGTCGGCACGTCCAACCCGCACAACATGATCAAGGCGACCTTCAAGGCGCTGGATCAGCTCAACTCGCCGCGCATGGTCGCGACGCGTCGTGGCAAGAAGGTCGGCGACCTGCTTGGCCGTCGTGACGAGACGACCGCGGAAGCGGCCGCTTAAGGAACCGGACCATGGGCAAGGGCAAGACCATCAAGATCACCCAGACCGGCAGCCACATCGGCCGCACGGAAGACCAGCGCGGGACGCTGATCGGCCTGGGCCTGAACAAGCGCCATCGCACCCGCGAACTCGTGGACACGCCCGAGGTTCGCGGCATGATCAACAAGGTGCGCCATCTCGTGCGCATCGAAGAGGAAGCGCGCTAGGCCCCGGGGCCACGGCGCGGAGGTAAAAGACGATGAGACTGAACCAGATTTCCGACAATCCGGGCGCCCGCAAGGGTCGCATGCGCGTCGGCCGCGGTATCGGCTCCGGCAAGGGCAAGACCGCGGGTCGCGGCGTCAAGGGCCAGAAGTCCCGTACCGGCGTCGCCATCAAGGGTTTCGAGGGCGGCCAGATGCCGCTCCACCGCCGGATCCCGAAGCGCGGCTTCCGCCCGCCGCATCAGAAGAGCTGGCAGGTCGTCAACCTCGGCACGCTGCAGAAGGCGATCGACGACAAGAAGCTCGACGCCGGAAAGGTGATCGACGCCGAGGCGATGATCGCGGCCGGCCTGTTCAAGAATGCCGCGGACGGTGTCCGCCTTCTTGGCAAGGGCGAGCTCACGACCAAGATCGAAGTGAAGGTCGCGGGCGCCTCGGCGTCGGCGATCGCCGCGGTCGAGAAGGCCGGCGGCAAGGTCGAACTGCCGCCCAAGCCCGTCGCCGAGGCGGCCTGAACCGGACGGCGTCAACGGGGGCGTCGCTTTCCCCCTGTGTCGTTCACGCGTGAGGTTCCATGGCATCCGCCGCCGAGCAACTTGCATCTAACCTGAACTGGGGTTCGATCGGTAGGGCGACCGAGCTGAAGAAGCGGCTGTGGTTCACCGTGGCCGCGCTCGTCGTCTTCCGTGTCGGCGCCTACATCCCAGTCCCGGGCGTGGACCCGGCTGCCCTGGCGGAGATCTTCCGGCAGAATGCCGGCGGTATCGCCGGGCTGCTTGACGTGTTCTCGGGCGGCTCGATCGGCCGTATGTCGGTGCTGGCGCTCAGCATCATGCCGTATATCTCGGCCTCCATCATCATGCAGATCCTGACGACGGTCGTGCCGTCGCTGGAGGCGCTGAAGAAGGAGGGGGAAGCCGGCCGCAAGAAGATCAACCAGTACACCCGTTACGGAACGGTCATTCTTGCGACTTTCCAGGCCTACGGCATTGCCGTCGGACTCGAGAGCCAGGTGGCCACGGCAGGCCCGGTCGTCATCGATCCCGGCATCTTCTTCCGGTTCGTGACCATCGTTACCCTGGTGGGCGGCACGTTGTTCCTGATGTGGCTGGGCGAGCAGATCACGGCGCGCGGCGTCGGTAATGGCGTCTCCCTGATCATTTTCGCTGGTATCGTCGCGGCTCTCCCGGACGCCCTGGTGCAGACTCTCGAACTCGGCCGCACCGGAGCCCTGTCGGCGCTGTTCATCATTGCGCTCGTCATCGGCATCGTGCTGGTAGTGGCGGTCGTGGTCTTCGTCGAGACTGCGCAGAGGCGAATTGTCGTCCAATATCCCAAGCGTCAGGTCGGCAATCGCATGTATGGCGGCGAGGCCTCGCACCTGCCGCTCAAGATCAACACGGCCGGCGTCATCCCGCCAATTTTCGCTTCGTCGCTCCTACTGTTCCCGGCGACCATTGCGTCCTTCCAGGGAAATTCCGGCGAGCCGGGCTGGGTGCAGGCCATCTCCACCTATCTGGGTCATGGCCAGCCCCTCTATCTGGTGGCGTATATCGGCTTGATCGTCTTCTTCTGCTTCTTCTACACGACCGTGGTGTTCAATCCGACCGACACGGCCGACAATCTGAAGAAGAACGGCGGCTTCATTCCCGGGATCCGGCCGGGCAAGAACACGGCGGAGTATCTCGAGTACATCCTGAACCGCCTGACGGTGATCGGTGCGCTCTACCTTTCCGCGGTCTGTATCCTCCCGGAACTGCTGATCGCCCGCGGCGGGGTGCCCTTTTATTTCGGCGGCACCAGCCTCCTGATCGTGGTTTCCGTCACACTCGATACGGTGACGCAGGTGCAGGCGCATTTGCTCGCCCACCAATATGAGGGCCTCATCAAGAAGGCTCGACTGCGGGGCAAGGGCCGATGAACATCATTCTCCTCGGACCGCCAGGTGCCGGCAAGGGTACCCAGGCTCAGCGGCTGCAGCAGGAGCGGGGGCTGGTCCAGCTTTCCACGGGTGACATGCTGAGGGCGGCCGTCGCCTCCGGCAGCGAACTCGGCCAGAAGGCCAAGGGCATCATGGAGCGGGGCGAGCTCGTTCCCGACGAGCTTATGGTCGGCCTGATCCGCGATCGCATCGCCCAGCCGGACTGCGCCAAGGGCTTCATTCTGGATGGTTTCCCGCGCACCGAGGCCCAGGCCAAGGCGCTGGACAAGATGTTGGCCGAGTCGGGCAAAAAGCTCGACCGGGTGATCGAGATGGAAGTCGACGAGAAGGCGCTGACCGAGCGCATCGTCGGCCGGTTCTCCTGCGCCAAGTGCGGGGCGGGCTACCACGACAAGTTCAAGCGGCCGAAGGTCGAAGGTGTCTGCGACGTCTGCGGGTCGACGGAGTTCGCCCGCCGCAAGGACGACAATGCAGAGACCATGAAGACTCGTATGGCCACCTACAGGGCTCAGACCGAGCCCTTGTTGCCCTACTACAGCGCCCGGGGGGTGCTGCGGAAGGTCGACGGGATGGCCGCGATGGACGAGGTTTACCGCCAGATCACGGAAGTCCTGGCGGGGACTTGACAAGGGTGAGTTCCATTGACTCGGGGGTGCGGATACCTATAATCGCGCGCTTTTCCGGGGCCAGCGGAACATGTGACGGGCGCGCGCGAGCGCGCCATAAGTCTTTGAAGGAGTTAAGACTTTGGCTCGTATAGCCGGTGTGAACATTCCGACCGCCAAGCGTGTGGTGATCGGGCTTCAATACATCCACGGGATCGGTGCGGCGAAAGCCAAGGAGATCTGTGGAAAAGTTGGGATCGACGAGTCGCGCCGCGTGAATACGCTGAGCGACGACGAGGTTATCCGTATTCGCGAGGCGATCGACCGCGACTACACGGTCGAGGGCGACCTGCGGCGCGAAGTGGCGATGAACATCAAGCGTCTGATGGACCTCGCCTGCTATCGCGGCCTGCGTCACCGTCGCGGCCTGCCGGTCCATGGCCAGCGCACGCATACCAATGCGCGCACCCGCAAGGGCCCGGCCAAGCCGATCGCCGGCAAGAAAAAAGTGACGAAGTAAGAAGGGATCTCGGTCATGGCCAAAGCTGCAGCCGCCACCGGCTCCGCGCGTCCCCGTCGCAAGGAACGCAAGAACATCATCGCCGGCGTCGCGCACGTGAACGCCTCGTTCAACAACACGATCGTCACGATCACCGACGCCCAGGGCAACGCTATTGCCTGGTCGTCGTCGGGCCAGCAGGGCTTCAAGGGGTCGCGCAAGTCGACCCCGTTTGCCGCGCAGATGGCTGCCGAAGGCGCCGGTCGCAAGGCGATGGAGCATGGCATGCGCACGATCGAGATTCTGGTGCGCGGCCCCGGTTCGGGTCGTGAGTCGGCCTTGCGGGCGTTGCAGGCGGTGGGCCTCGCCGTGACGTCGATCCGCGACGTGACGCCGATCCCGCACAATGGCTGCCGGCCGCCCAAGCGTCGCCGCGTCTGATTTCGAGTGGAGGCGGCGCTCATGGCGCCGCCCGCTCATGGGGAATGTATGGCGAGTCCCAAGGGGCTCGCTCGAACCGGTCTAGAGGGGTAGCCCACGTGCTTCAGAAGAACTGGCAGGACCTGATCAAGCCGGAGAAGCTTGTCACCGAAGCCGGCGTCGACCCGGGTCGCGTCGCGACCATCGTCGCCGAGCCGCTCGAGCGCGGCTTCGGTCTCACGCTCGGCAATGCGCTGCGGCGCGTCCTGTTGTCGTCTCTCCAGGGTGCGGCCGTCACGTCGATCAAGATCGACAACGTGCTGCATGAATTCTCGTCGATTCCCGGCGTCCGCGAGGACGTGGTGGACATCGTCCTGAACATCAAGGCGATGGCCGTGAAGATGCAGGGCGACCGCCCGCAGCGTCTCTATCTGCGCGCCGTTGGCCCCGGTGAAGTCACCGCCGGCATGATCGAGCTGCCGGGCGACGTTCAGATCATGGACGCCAAGCATCTGATCTGCACGCTCGACGATGGGGCGTCGATCTCGATGGAACTCATGGTCGCCACGGGCAAGGGCTACGTGCCGGCGTCGGCGAACCGTCCGGAAGACGCTCCGATTGGCCTCATACCGATCGACTCGGTATTCAGCCCGGTCAAGCGCGTTTCCTACAAGATCGAGAACAGCCGCGTTGGTCAGGTCACCGACTACGATCGTCTGTCGATGACTGTCGAGACCAACGGCACGACGATGCCGGCCGACGCCGTGGCTCTCGCCGCGCGTATCCTGCAGGACCAGCTACAGCTCTTCATCAATTTCGAGGAGCCGCGCGAGGTCCGCAGGGAAGAGCAGCAGGACGACTTCCCGTTCAACCGCAACCTGCTGCGCAAGGTCGACGAGCTCGAACTGTCCGTCCGCTCGGCGAATTGCCTGAAGAACGACAACATCATCTATATCGGCGATCTGGTTCAGAAGACCGAGGCGGAGATGCTGCGCACGCCGAACTTTGGCCGCAAGTCGCTGAACGAGATCAAGGAAGTGCTGGCCGGCATGGGCCTCCACCTGGGCATGGAAATCCCGGGCTGGCCGCCGGACAACATCGAGGAAATGGCCAAGCGGCTGGAAGAGCCGTACTAGGCCGGTAGAAGGAAATAAGTCATGCGTCACAACAATCGCGGCCGGAAGTTCCACCGCACGGCTGAGCATCGCAAGGCGATGTTCATGAATCTTGCCGGTGCCCTCATCAAGCACGAGCAGATCACGACAACGCTGCACAAGGCGAAGGACCTGCGTCCGATCGTCGAGAAGCTGGTCACGCTCGGCAAGCGTGGCGGCCTGCACGCGCGCCGTCAGGCGATCGGCTTCCTGCGCGATCCCTACGTTGCCGACAAGCTGTTCACCACGCTGGGACCGCGCTACTCCAAGCGCAACGGCGGCTACCTGCGTGTCCTCAAGGCGGGCTACCGCTTCGGCGACGCCGCCGAGATGGCCGTGATCGAGTTCGTCGAGCGCGACACCTCCGCCAAGGGCCAGGACAGCGGTCCGTCCGCCGACAAGTCCGAGCAGCAGGAAGCGGCGTAGAGCCCCTTTCCGAAGATCTGGAGAACGCCCGGTGGCTCTGCCCCGGGCGTTTTTCTTTGGTAGGCTTTCCGGCATGACTTTGACGCTGAAGAAGGCCCTCCCGGTAGAGCGGGACGATGTCGAGCGGATCCTGTGGACGGCATTTTCGCCGTATGTCCGCGACCTTGGGCGCGAGATCACGGCCCATCATTACGCGTTCCTCGCTGGCTCCATCGAGCGCGGCGACGTCTATCTCGCGCTGGACGACGAAGAAACCGTAGGCGTCGCCGTGACCGAGCGGCGCGGCGAGGGCATCTACATCGACCGACTCGGCGTCGTGCCGATCCATCAGGGCAGGGGCATCGGGGGCTTCCTCCTGGATCGGATCGAGGAAATCGCGCGCTCAAACAACCTCGGGGAACTGTCACTGGAGACAGCGGAGATGGCGGAAGGCAACATCCGGCTCTATCGGCGCTGCGGCTTCGAGATCGTGCGCCGGGGACCGCCCTCGCACGGTCTGGACGCACACATGCGTGTCTTCATGGTGAAGACGCTGTAACACGCCGCAACGATCGGTAATGCGCGGCAATGATTTGTGTTTTCCCTGCTGTGCGCGTTCGGCCGACGCTGCGTGCGTGCAAGTCGCCATCGTCCTCTTCGCCGTCTTCACGGCCACCATGGCCAACGGGGCCGTATTCGCAACGCTCGGCCTGTTCGGTCGCGAACTCGGCCTCGGTGAGTTCGAGGTCGGGACGATCTTCGCGTCCTCCGGGGTGCTGTTCTTCCTGACGGCGTCGTCCTGGGGACGCCTCTCGGATCGCTTCGGTAGAGCGGCCGTCATGGCCGCCGGGCTTGTCGCGACCGCTTTGTCGCTCGCGCTCTTCGCGGCCTTCTACGCTGCGCTCTTGCCGTATGCCTTCCTCGGATTACTGGCTGCGCGCATCGTCTACGGACTGTTCGCCGGTGGCATCCAGCCGGCGGCGATTGCCTGGATGGTCGAGGCGACGCCGCGCGAGCGCCGACAGGCGGAAATCGGCATGATCGGCGCTGCGGTGAGTGTCGGGAGCGTGCTGGGCCCTGCTTTCGTGGCGATGCTGGCAAACCGCGGTCTCGCCTGGCCGGTCGCCGCCGCCGCGATGTTGGTCGCCCTGGCCGCCCTGACGATGGTTGGCGTCCGCGAAGGCCCGCGGGCGGCGGCGACGGCGCAGGCGGAAGCCGCACCGGTGGACGGCCTTGCGGCCTATGCGCTGCTGGCCTTCGTGATGGTCCTGGGCTTCGGCGCCCTGCAGGCAACCACGGCCTTTTATGTCCAGGACCGCTTCGGACTCGAGACAGAAGCGGCGATTCGCGCGACGGGGTTTGCGTCTGCGGCCTTTGCCGCCGGGGCTTTCCTGATCCAGGCCTTCGGCGTGCGCGCGCTCGCGCCGGATACGAGGGACATGATGGCCTTGGGCTTCATCCTCTGCCTGGCCGGCATCGCAGGCGCCCTGGTCGCGCGCGGCCCAAACGTGCTGATCGTGGCATTCACCGTCCTCGGTATCGGCTACGGGCTGGCGCAGGCGGGCCTGATGACCGATGCTGCCCGGTTGGGCGGAGAGCGCCGGCAGGGGCTGGTCGCGGGCCGACTGCACGCAGCCATGGCGGCAGGCTGGATCGCCGGTGCCTTGAGCGGCACTTCCCTCTACGGGCTGTCGATGCGGGCGCCGCTCTTGATCGCCGGAGTGGCGCTGGCGCTGTGCGCGCTCAGAACTGCTCTTCCGAGAGTGCGAACACCGTCCGCCCCGCCGACTTGAGGGGGCCGAGCTGGGCAAGCGCCGGCGGCAGGATGACCTCGGCATAGAAGCGCGCCGTCACCAGCTTTGCCTCGAGGAAGGCGGGATCGCCGTCACGCTGGCCGAGCCGTGTCTGAGCCACCAACGCACTGCGGGCCAGCAGCCATCCGCCCAGGGCTGTGCCCGCCAACCGCAGGAACGGGACCGAGCCTGCCAGCGCGTTCACCAGCTCCGCCTTGACCGACTGGACGACCCACATCGTCGCATCCTCCAAGGCGTCGGCTGCGGCTTGGAGGCCGGTGCGGATGGCCTCGATATCGTCGCCGGGAGCAGCCTTCATCTCTTCGGCCGTGGCGCGCATCTCGGCGACCAGCGCGAGCATGGTTTCGCCGCCATCCTTGGCCACCTTGCGGCCCACTAGGTCGCGCGCCTGGATGCCGTTGGTGCCCTCGTAGATCGGCAGGATGCGGGCGTCGCGCAGGTGCTGCGCCGCGCCGGTTTCCTCGATGAAGCCCATGCCGCCGTGGATCTGTACGCCGGTCGAGGCGATCTCGTTCCCAAGGTCGGTGAACCAGGCCTTCACGATCGGGATCAGTAGATCGACCCGGTCCTGGATCTTGCGGCCTGCGGCCTTGTCGGGCTGCTTCAAGGCGCCGTCGATGCCGGCCGCGGTGTAGTAGCCCAGCGCCCGCATCGCCTCGATCTGGGCGCGCATGGTCATGAGCATGCGGCGCACGTCGGCGTGATGGACGATCGACACCGAAGCGGGCGCGGCGCTGCCGTCGTCCTTCGACTGCACGCGGGTGCGGGCGAAAGCGGCGGCCTGCTGGTAGGCGCGCTCGGCGATGGCGAGGCCCTGGATGCCGACCGACAGGCGGGCGTTGTTCATCATGGTGAACATGTAGGAGAGGCCGCGGCCTTCCTCGCCGACGAGATAGCCGACCGCCCCGCCATCGTCGCCGAACGACATCACGCAGGTCGGGCTCGCATGGATGCCGAGCTTATGCTCAAGCGACACGCAGCGCAGGTCGTTGCGCTTGCCCGGCGTGCCGTCGGCGCCCGGCAGATATTTCGGAACGATGAACAGCGAGATGCCGCGCACGCCGGCCGGTGCGTCGGGCGTACGCGCGAGGACGAGGTGGACGATATTCTCGGCCATGTCGTGCTCGCCGTAGGTGATGAATATCTTCTGGCCGCTCACGAGATAATGGTCGCCGTTCTTGACCGCGCGGCTCTTGAGCTGGCCGAGGTCGGAGCCGGCCTGGGGCTCGGTGAGGTTCATGGTTCCGGTCCACTCGCCGGAGATCATCTTGGGCAGATAGGTCGCCTTCTGCTCATCCGACCCGTGATGGTGGATCGCATCGATCGCGCCCTGGTTCAGCAGCAGGACGAGGCCGAAACCCATGTTGGCGGCCTGCCACATCTCCTGCACGGCGGTCGCCAGCAGCCAAGGCATGCCCTGGCCACCGAACTCCGGATCGAAGGGCAGGGAATTCCAGCCGCCTTCCACGAACTCCTTGTAGATGGCCGCGAAGCCCGGCGCGGTGCGGACCACGCCGTTCTCGAGCTTGGCGCCGACCTTGTCGCCCTCACGGTTCAGCGGGGCGAGGCCGTTGCCGGCCAGCTTCCCGGCTTCCTCGAGCACCGCGTCGATCGTGTCGTCGGTCGCATGCTCGTAACCGGGCAGGACGGCGACGCCGGAAAGGCCGGCCACTTCGCGCAGGGCGAAACGCATATCGGCCAGCGGGGCAGTGTAAGTCATGTGAATTCCTCCGGTCCGCAATATGCCGCGCTCGGTCGCTTTTGGCGACCGGCTCGGCTATTTTGGCCACCAAATGACAAACACAGTCCTGCTGTCGGTCGACGGCCCCATCGCCACCATCACGCTGAACGATCCAGCGAAGCACAATCGCCTCAATCCCGCGGGGCTGAAGCTGCTGCGCGAAGCCGTCGAGACGGCCGATGCCGATCCCGCCATCCGCGTCACGGTGATCACCGGTGCCGGCGACAAGACTTTCTGCTCCGGCTACGACCTCGGCTCGATCCCGGCTGGCGAGCGGAAGGACGAGGGTGGCGACAACACCTTCGAAGTCGTCATGGACCGCATCGAGGCGATGCGTATGCCGACCCTGTGCGCCCTGAATGGCGGAGTCTATGGCGGGGCCACCGACCTGGCGCTGGCCTGCGACTTCCGCCTCGGCGTCAAAGGCATGCGCTTCTTCATGCCGGCGGCGCGCTTCGGCCTGCACTATTACCCAAGCGGCTTGCGTCGCTACACCCAGAAGGTGAGCCCGAGCTTCGCCAAGCGTGCCTTCCTGCTGTCGGAGGATTTCCACGACACCGAGTTGCTGGCGGTCGGCTATCTCGACTGGCTGGTCGAGCGCGCGGAGTTCAGGGACAAGGTTGCCGAGAAGGCCGCGCGGCTGGCGGGACTGGCGCCGCTCTCGATGGCGGGCATGAAACGCGCCATCGAGCAGTTCGCCCAGGCGGCGCCCGACATGCCCTCGATCCGCCAGACCCAGCGGGCCTGCGCAACCTCAGAGGATCTCAAGGAGGGGCTGGCGGCACTTGGCGAGCGGCGCACCCCGGCCTTCAAGGGCCGCTGAAGCCCGGCGCCGGCACATGATCGTGCCGGTTGTCCCAAGATTGCCGCGATTCAGTGCAGGATGCGGGCAGTATCTGAGGTCGTGCCGAAAGCTGCCGGGCAGGGTATCTTGCCCCTGGGCCGCAGATTGGGATACGGCCGCTGAAGCGAAGAGACCATGCAACGCCGTCTAGCTGCCATCGTCCATGCCGACCTCGCCGGATTTACCCGGATGATGGAGGGCGCCGAGACCCGCACGTTCCGCCATCTCAAGTCGGCCCAGATCGAAGTCTGGCGGCCGGCGATCGATGCCGGGCGCGGCCGGCTCGTCGGTACGGCAGGCGATGCCATGCTGGCGGAGTTCGGCTCGGCCGTCTCGGCGGTCGCGGCGGCCATCGATATTCAGGAGCGCATGGCGCGCTTCAACGAATTGCTCAGCGAGGAGCAGCGCATGCTGTTCCGCGTCGGCGTCCATCTCGGCGAAGTCATCATCGACGACGAGGACCAGAACATCTTCGGCGACGGTGTAAACTTGGCGGCGCGCATTCAGACGCTGGCGGAACCTGGTGGCATCGCGGTCTCGCGCGCCGTCCGCGACCTCGTCGAGTTGCGCACCGAGTACGCGTTTCACGATGGCGGCGAGCATCAGCTGAAGAATGTCAGCCGCTCGGTGCAGGTGTTCCACGTGCGTCCGGCGAAGCTCATGTCTCCCGGTACGACGACGCGGATGGTTCCGCAGATCACCTTGCGCTTCGAGGGGCCGGATTCGGCCGGCCGCAAGCACGCGTTCGAAGTGTCAATGGATAAGCTGGTCGGCCAGTCGCAAGGCATGTGCATCGGCCGCGCCGCCGACCAGTGCGAGCTGGTTGTACCGCATCCGACCGTGTCACGGCGGCATGCCAAACTCAGTGTCGCCGGCGAGGCGCTGCAGGTCGAGGATCTCGGCTCGACCAACGGGACCGCCGTCAACGGCACCGTCCTCAAGGCAGGCGCGCCGACGGCCCTGCAGGCGGGATCGAAGTTGCGGCTCGGCGATGTCGAGCTGGTCGTCCATCACACCTAGCGGCGTGGTCCGCCCATGAACGAGCCCACGACTCTTTCCGGCGCCACGCCGCCCGAGGTCGACTACGTCTCGCTCAAGGCGGGACAGCTGATCGGCCGGTACGAGATCGTGTCGGTGCTGGGGCAGGGCGGGTTCGGGATCACCTATCGCGCCCGTGACGTGCAGCTCGGTCGCGAGGTCGCGATCAAGGAGTACCTCCCGTCGGCGCTGGCGGTGCGCCAGGACGGCTCCACGGTGCTGCCGCGCACGACCAAGATGGCCGACGATTTCGGCTGGGGGCGCGACCGCTTCGTCACCGAAGGCCGCACGCTCGCCAGCCTCCATCGCGTGCCGGCGATCGTGCAGGTCTTCGACTTCCTCGAAGCCAATGGCACGGCCTACATCGTCATGGAGCTCCTGAGCGGCATGACGCTCGAGGAGCGCATCAACACCGGCGGCAAGCTGACGCCCGAGGAGGTCGACCGCATCCTGTGGCCGCTGCTGGACGGGCTCGAGCAGGTGCACGCGGCGGGCTTCCTGCATCGCGACATCAAGCCGGCGAACATCCTGCTCGATGCCGCCGGCAATCCGACCCTGATTGATTTCGGTGCGTCGCGCGCGGCAATGGTCGGCCGGACGGCGGCAATGACGGCGATCTTCACGCCGGGCTATGCCGCGGCCGAACAGATGACGTCGGCGAAGCAGGGGCCGTGGACCGACATCTACGGCCTTGCCGCCACGATCTATCACGCCATCGTCGGCAAGGCGCCGCCCAATGCCTTCGACCGCATGCTGGACGACGGTTACGAGCCGCTCGGCAAACTGGCGCCGCAGGGATTCGCGCCGGGCGTGCTGGCCGGCGTTGATGCCGGTCTCACGGTGGCCGCGCGCGACCGTCCGCAGTCGATTGCCGGCTGGCGGCCCATTCTCGGCATGACGGCGGCGCCGGAGCCGAACGCCACCATGGTGATGGGCAAGCGCGAAGACGTGCCGACCGAGCGCAAGTCCGTTCTCGGACCTGCGACGACGACTGCGTCGACCCTGGCACCCCCTCCGGCAGCAAAATCACGAGCCGGTCTGTGGGCTGGCGTGGCGGCCGTCGTGTTACTGGCGGTCGGGGGCGGTGGCTACTATGCGATGGCCACGCGTGGGCCCGACCCGGAAATGGTGAAGGCGCGCGCCGCGGCCGATGCCGCCGAGGAGGCACGGCGCAAGGCGGCAGAGGAAGCCGACCGTCTGCGCGCTGAGAAGGCCGACCAGGAAGCCAAGTCGAAGGCCGACCAGGAGGCCAGGGCCAAGGCCGCGCAGGACGCCAAGGCGAAGGCCGATCTCGAAGCCCAGGCCGAAGCGGCCCGCCGGCAATTCGAGGAAGACACGCGCCGCAAGGTCGAGGCGGAGATCGCCGAAAAGAAGCGCGCCGAAGAGGAAGCCCAGCGCAAGGCCGCCGAGGAAGTGGCGGCCCGGCAGAAGGCGATCGAGGAGGCACGCAAGGCCATCGAGTTCGTCGCCGGCAACTTCGACCATTTCGGCAAGACGCTGATGCTGATCGGTCTCAAGGACCGGCCGACCGAGATCAGACTGCAGGGCGTCGACAGTGTCGACGATCCTGCGCTGCACAAGCTCGCGGCCGACGCGCTGGCGGCGCAGCCGCGCAACCTGCGCTGCCGCCAAACCGATCGGTTGACCGATGGCACGCCCCTCTATCGCTGCCTGATCACCAAAAGAAACTCCAAGGATCCGCTCGTCGACATTCCAGACTCGGATCGCGACGATCTCGCGCTGGTTCTGGTCCGGACCGGCCTGCTGCTGGCCTCGTGCGATGCCCCCCGCTCCTATGCGGATGCGGAGGACGATGCTCGTGGCAGCAAGCAGTATCTCTGGAGTAGAGTGAACGTTCCTGAATACAAGAGGAGATGCACCAGATGACTGCAGTGACTGCTGACACAGCCTTCTTCTTCGGCAGGAAGATCGTCGTCCGGATCGTGGGCGTTGTCGCGGCCCTCGGGCTCGTGGCCGCCTGCACGGACGATCGCGGCCAGCCGAACAACCAGACGACAGGTACAGTCATGGGGGCCGCACTGGGCGGCGTCGTCGGCGGCTTGGCCTTCGGGTCGGTCGGCGGTGTAGTCGGTGGTGCACTGGTGGGTGGCCTGGCCGGCAATCTCGTCGGTCGCGCGCTCGACGATCAGGAACGCCGCCGTCTCGCCGAAGCCACGCAGTATGCGTTCGTCGCCGAGAACAACGTGCCGACCACCTACACGGTGGAGCCGACCAAGACCTCTTCGTCGGCCGCGACGACGGCGCCGCCGACCGTCGTGAGCGCCAAGCCGGTCGCGCCGGCGTCCAGCCGCGCCGACGGTAGCACCTGCCGCCCGATCGAACTGACGGCCACCAAGAACGGCCAGACCACGACCGAGACCACGACCTTCTGCAAGGCGGCCGGCTCGCAGGAGCTGAAGCCCGTCTCCGTCTGATCCGCCGACATTTCGGTGAACGGCCGGCGGTTCCTGACCGCCGGCCGTTTTCGTTTGGGGAAGGCTGGCCGGATCGACACAACTCGGTCATTTTCCTGAGCGAGGAGAGAGACATGGCAGGCAATCCACAGGCAGCGAAACTGCGGGATCTTCTGGCTCGGAGGGAGTTCATCCTGGCGCCGGGCGTCTACGACGGTATTTCCGCGCGGGTCGCGGACCGTATGGGCTTTCCCGCGCTCTACATGACGGGCTACGGCGCGACGGCCTCGATGTTGGGCCTGCCCGATGCGGGCCTTGCGACCTATTCCGACATGCTGGGCCGCGCCGAGATGATCTGCTCGGTGGTCGAGACGCCACTCATTGCCGACGCCGATACCGGCTATGGCGGGCTGCTGAACGTCCAACGCACGATCCGCGGCTACGAAGCGGCCGGCGTCGCCGCGATCCAGATCGAAGACCAGGAGATGCCCAAGAAGTGCGGCCATACGCCGGGACGGCGCGTGGTGCCGGCTGAAGACATGGCGCTCAAGATCAGAGTGGCGGCAGAGGCACGCCGTCACGAGGAGACGCTGATCGTGGCGCGCACGGATGCGCGTACGGCACATGGTCTCGACGAGGCGCTGCGGCGTGCCCGGCTCTATGAGGAAGCCGGGGCCGACATCATCTTCGTCGAATCGCCCGAGAGCGAGGCGGAGCTGGAGCGCATCGGCCGTGAGGTCAGCAAGCCGCTGCTCGCCAACCTGGTGGAGTTCGGCAAGACGCCGCGGGCCGAGGTCGACAGGCTGAAGAAGTGGGGCTTCGATCTCGCGATCTATCCTGTGCTGGGTCTGAGCGTTGCCGCCGAGGCGATGAGGCGGTCGTTCGCGCACCTCAAGGACAGCGGCACCAGCGTGGGCGACCCGCTGCCGCAATATCAGGACATTCACGGCCTGATGGGCTTCCCCGAGGTCTGGGACTTCGAGAAGCGCTGGGCGACATGAACGGCAAGCAGTTTCTCGAACTCCTGTCGCGCCTGCCGGCCCGCGTCTGGATCCAGGCAGTCTTGGGGCTGATCGGCTTCGTCGTGCTGGCGGTGCTGGGTTTTGCCGTGATCGCGGGCGTCGCAGCGGTCGGGCTGGTGCTGCTGCTGGCCTTCAAGGCGAAGCGCTGGATTCTGGGTTTCTTTCGCCGGGACATCGAGCCCGCACCGCCGGCCCGTCACCACGACGGCAAGGTGACCGACGTCCAGTACGAGATCGTCGACCG
>Ga0182745_1001921_pt1 | contig 19203 bp, 15 predicted proteins | sample eDN3rd30CKraftBY_FD_128523 | JGI IMG/M metagenome (GOLD analysis project Ga0182745, IMG submission 128523) | Enriched backyard soil microbial communities from Emeryville, California, USA - eDNA 3rd pass 30_C Kraft BY (version 2) (version 2) | ecosystem: Environmental > Terrestrial > Soil >...
CGCATGACCGAATTCGCTAGCTACTTCACGGGCGGTCTTCCGGCCAAAGAATTTCACGACGCTCTGAATGCCTTTTTCGGCGGCTGCCTTGGCCGCATTAGCGGCGGGCTCAATTCCCAATGCAGGTACATTGCGTGCTTTGAAGTGCTGCAGCAGATAACCATCGTTGCTGGCGATCTCCATTACGCGGTGGCTGCTGCCGAGGCCGAATCGATCGATCATCAATTCGGTATAGCGCTTCGCGTGAGCGACCCAGCTATCCGAGTACGATGAGAAGTACGCGTAGTCAGCGCTGAAGATCTCGGCCGGCGCGACGAATTCCTCCAACTGCACCAAGAAACACGACTCACAGACGTAGGCGTGCAGGGGATAGAACGGCTCCATCGAGTTGAGCTGATCCGGAGCAATGTGCGTCTGACACAACGGCGACATGCCGAGATCAACGAATGTCGTGCTCAGCTGCGTAGAGCAGAACCGACAGGGGCGCTTCTGCTGATTTCCGTGCGCATTCTTGGCCGGAGCGGGTGTCGTGGTGGGGGCTGCGGACATGGAATCTCCATAAGGATCAAAGCTGGATCGTAATGGTTGCATTCCGGGCATGCCGTTGATGGTACCGGATTCACAATTGAAGAAGACCCGACTAGAGGGCAGTGCGGGCCTATAGGTCACAGGAACCTGTTCGGGAATCTGCGATGCGCCGCGGGAAGCGGAGAAGCCGTCGGCGGTATAGCCGGCGCGGATGATTCCGCGCCGGCTTGAGAGGGAGGTTTTGGTTACGGCAGAGGCTGCGGCGTACAGTTATTCAGCGACACGCTGAAGCCAGGTGAATAGTCGTATGTCTCGATCATCGCGCCGTTTTCCGGCGACGTCAGACTGATGGTGTGGGTCTCGCCTGGGCCCAACCAGATTTCACGCCAATAATTGGTGCCTCGCTCCCACTCGATGATGAGAACGAGACCCGACTCGGCGGTCACTTGGCAGCCGTTCGCCCAGGCTCCCATGTAGGGGTAGAGCAATTCCCCGGTGCTAGAGTGCACGGTGCGCGACTGGTCGCCCGTGCGGTTGTTGGTGGAGTACGCAGCCCACGATGGCCAATTGATGACTGCGCCCACCCAATCGTCATCCGTGCACCCCGCCATGTCACAGCGCCAGAATGCCTGCACGGAGGGAATGATGTCGCGCGATTCGCCAGGAGGTGGCGGATCCGGCAGAGCGATCTGGTAGGTGAACGGAGAGCTGCTTTGGACGCTCAGCACCTCGTTCGCGGCCAGGCCGGAGACCTCGTAGAAGTCGCCATTGCTGACGGTCGCCAGGGAATAGTGACTGCTTCCATTGGGTTCGCCCGCGTACACGGTGGCTGTGCCGCTGTTAACCCAGATGATGGCGCCATTGGCGAGGCTGGCTGGCAAGTAAACCGGCGCAGAGGCGGTATAGCCCAGGCGCTGACTGATGGCGCCGGCCGATTCCGGCCAGGCTAGGGCATGCGCGGTGTCCGTGGGGCCCCATGGGCATGGAGTGCCGGTGCAGCTCCAAGTCACGAACTGAGATGCGGGACCTACAGGACCGGGTTCGTTGGGATCCGAGGGGTCTGTCGGGTCGGTTGGGTCGACAGGCTCCGGCAGCGTGATCTCGTAAGTGAAGTCAGCGCTTGATTGCACGCTGACAACTTCCCCTGCCGCGAGGCCGGAGATTTCGTAGTTGCCGCCAGCGCTGATCGTCGTGAGCGCATAGTGAGAGTTCGCACCGGGCAAACCAGCATAAACCGTGGCAGTTCCGCTCAGCACCGTAACGGTGGCGCCGTTGGCTGCGTTGCTAGGCAGGTAAACCGCCTTGGATGCCGTGTAACCTAAGCGATCCGAGATGGCGGGAGACTCAGCCGGCCATACCAGAGCATGACCGATATCCGTCGGTCCCCATGGACATGGGCTGCTTGTGCAAGACCATGTGACGAACTGCGAGGCTGTACCGGCGGGGGGATTCTCCGGCTCTACGGGATCTTCCGATTCCTGTGGGGCTGCCAGTTCGATCTCATAGTCGAAGGCATATGCGCTCTGCACGCTGATCACTTCGCCAGTTCCGATGGCAGGCACTACGTAGGAGCCGCCAGCCGAAATCGTGACTAGGAAGTAGTGTGAGTTCGCTCCCGGGGTACCCGCATAGACGCTCGCGCTACCACTCAGCACGTTGATGGTTGTGCCAGCTGCCAGGTTGCTGGGCAGGTAGACACCCTTGGAAACGGTGTACCCAAGGCGCTGAGTGATGGTGTCGACGTTGTCGGGCCATACGAGCGCATGGCCGACGTCTGTTGGCCCCCAGGGGCAGGGCGTGCCCGTGCAGGACCACGTTACGAACTCTGACGTGGCCGACTCGGCTTGGCTGGGAGAAACGACGAGACAGGACGCTGCAAGGAGCAGCAATGTCAGAGACGACGATCTAGGGTTCACTCGCATTCTCATGTGTTGTTTACAAATCCGATCTGAGGTCTTCAAATCCAGTTTAAGCCGTACCGGGTTGAAGCAAATACCGTGCCGTATAGTTAAGCTATTGATTTTCAATGGATGGCGCGCCACGTCAAGTGGGTTGTGTAAAGGGCGCCGACGTACGGCGGGTGCGGGATTTCCAGTCAAGAAAGGATTTCCAGAGCCCAGCGGGTGCCATCGTAGTAGACCAGCGAGGTAAGAATGGAGATTCATAAAAGGCGTTTCGCGGCTACTGCTGCGTGCGGTGCGCTGGTCGCAGCTGTCGCGGTGGCGGCAATCAGCGGATATCAGCACTGCGCTTCAGCTGGACGGGATGCGGACCTGGTCCTCAGCTCACCACATGAGCCGACAGCATTTCCCCTGAGCGTAGTGCCCGGACAGCGCTACTTGAGTGATGCCCAGGGAAAGCCCTTTCTTCTACATGGAGATGCTGCGTGGTCGCTGATTGCCGACCTGAGTCGCGAAGAAGTCGACGTCTATCTTGCAGACCGACGCGCCCGCGGCTTCAACACCATATTGGTCAATCTGTTGGAGCACCGCTTTGCCCGCAAAGCCCCAGCCAATGTCTATGGTGAGCCACCGTTTTCCCAGCCTGGTCGCTTTGACTTGCCGAATGAAGCGTACTTTGCTCATGCGGACTGGGTGCTGTCTCGCGCAAGCGATATGGGCTTCCTCGTTATCTTGACGCCCGCTTATACGGGTTGGCATGGCGAAGAGGAGGGGTGGTGGAAGGAGATGGTCGCAGCAGGAGGAGAAGTCCTGTACGCGTACGGAAAATATCTTGGAGTCCGGTACCGGCACCTGGTCAACGTCGTATGGCTGGATGGGGGCGACTACGACCCGCCTGATAAGGATCTCGTTCGGCAGATTGCGCGTGGAATAAGAGCAGGTGCGCCTCATCAATTGCACTCGGTCCATACGGCACCAGAGACGGTTGCCGCTGACTTCTGGAACGCAGAGTCATGGATCGACCTGCTTCCTGTCTATACCTATCGGTCCGTCTGCCCGGGGGTCCGCCATGCCTTGGCTGATGAGCGACGCCGACCGGTATTTCTACTTGAAAGCACTTACGAGAACGAGCATGGCGGCAGCGGGGGGATGGTGCGCGCGCAGGCGTACGAGGCTCTGCTGTGCGGTGCGGCCGGAACCATCTACGGGAACAATCCGATCTGGCACTTCAATCATCCCGGTCTTTACGAGTCCCCGGGGAACTGGTGGCAAAACCTGGGTAGTCAGGGTGCGCAGAGCATGACCCATCTGGTCAATCTCTTTTCCGAGCTCCCTTGGTGGAAGATGGAGCCGGACGTCACGAGGTCGGAGGTCGACGCAAAACGCCAGCAGACACTACCGGTGAGTGCCTTCGCTCCGGATGGAACGCTTGAGCTCATGTATCTTCGTGAGCGGCAGGGGATTACCTTGGATCTCACCCGATTTGCATCAGAAGTTGTCGCTGCGGAATGGTTCGACCCGACCAGCGGAGCCAGAACTCCGGTCGATGGCAGCCCGCTGGCCAAAGGTGGTGCGCGGCGTGTGACTCCGCCGGGGCGCAATCACGCTGGCGACAACGACTGGGTGCTGTTGCTGCGTTCTGTGCCCGAGTGATATGCGAGGTTCTGTCGTGCGTTCGGAATGCGGCGGTGAGGCGACGCGCTTCGGGGCACGCGAGTCCTGGCTGCGTCGCGGTCTAGTGAATAAACGTGTCCTGGTTCAATATTTGATATGGCATGGTCGGTATAATTTGTGGATTAAGTAGAAATGGGAACTGCCACATGAAGGTTTTCGTCACAGGCGTCAATGGCTACATCGGCGCCGTACTCGCTCCGTACCTGATGGAGCGCGGGTTGTCGGTTCTGGGGCTGGATGCTGGCTACTATCGTGACGGTTGGCTTTACAGTGATAACCGCCACTTGGCTTTCAGCCCACAGACGATCAACAGGGATCTGCGCAGTATCACCGAGCAGGATCTGGAGGGGTGCGACGCCGTCGCTCATCTGGCGGAGCTGTCCAACGATCCGCTGGGCCAGAACAATCCTCAGGTCACTCATAGCATCAATCACAAGGGTTCAGTCGCCTTGGCCGAGAAGGCGAGGGCGGTCGGAATCAAGCGCTTTGTCTACACGTCTTCATGCAGCGTGTACGGAGCGGGCACTGGTGATTTCCTCGATGAGACGGCCCAGGTCAATCCGCAGACGGCATACGCCGAATGCAAGGTGCTCGTTGAGCGTGATATAGGGGCGATGACGGGCGCGGACTTCTGTCCCGTCTTCCTACGCAACGCGACGGCATATGGACCCTCGCCGCGTATGCGTTTCGATATCGTGATCAACGATCTATCAGCGCTGGCGTGGACGACCAAGCGCATCGCGATGATCAGTGATGGCAGTCCCTGGCGCCCCGTGGTCCACGTGGAAGACATCTGCGAAGCAATCTATCGCTCCCTCGTCGCTCCGGAGGATGCAGTCCGCGGCAAGGTTTTCAATGTCGGGCAAACTTCCGACAACTATCGCGTGCGCGAGCTGGCGCAGATCGTCGCTGCCGAGTTTCCGGGCTGCGAAATCACCGTCGGATCGTCCGGGGGGGACAATCGCAGCTACCGCGTCAATTTCGATCGGATTCACAATGAACTGCCCGGCTTCAGCTGCCGCTATACCGCGAAGGACGGTGCCCGTCAGCTGCGCGAGATCTTCGAGCGCATCCAGATGTCGGACGAAACTTATAAGTTCAGGGCCTTTACGCGGCTGAAGCAGTTGAAGTACCTGCAGGCGACGCATCAGATCGACGACGATTTCTTCTGGCGCTGACATGCGGTTCGAGGAGCTTACGATTGCCGGCGCGATGCTGGTGCACATCGAGCCGCGGCCCGACGATCGTGGGTTCTTCGCCCGCACGTTCTGTGTCGATGAGTTCGCCGCGCAGGGTCTGCCGAGCGCCGCTGTACAATCGAGCATCTCGTACAACACCAGGGCCGGCACGGTGCGCGGCATGCATTTTCAGTGGCCGCCGTCGCAGGAGGCCAAGCTGGTGCGCTGCCTGCGCGGCAAGCTGTTCGACGTACTGCTCGATCTGCGACCGCAGTCGCCCAGCTACTTGCGGCATCAGGCACTGACCCTGGATCAGGACAACCGGGCGGCAGTGTTCATCCCGGCGGGTGTGGCGCACGGGTTCCAGACCCTGGCCGATGACACCGAAGTGCTCTATCAGATGACCGACTATTACGTTGCGGAACTGCAAAGCGGTGTGCGCTGGAACGACCCGCAATTCGGCATTTCCTGGCCGCTGCAGCAGATCGTGATTTCCGACCGGGATGCCACCTGTGCCGATTTCAGCAGGCAGGCCTACGAAGCCGAGTACGCACGACGGCGTAGTAGTGCGGTGCAGCCGCGATAGGGGCGCTCATGAACCTCGAAGAGCCAGGCAAAGAGCTGCATGCCTTTGCGTCGCAGCTGTACCCGATCTGCCGCAGCATCACCGGCAACGGTGTGCGGACCACGCTGCAACTGATCGCACGGCGCATCCCGCTGCAACTGCAGGAAGTGCCCTCCGGCAGCCAGGTGTTCGACTGGGAAGTGCCCCTGGAGTGGAACGTCGAAGATGCCTATATCAAGGATTCCGACGGCCGCAAAGTGGTGGATTTTCGCGAGCACAATCTGCATCTGGTCAGTTATTCCGAGCCCGTGGCCCGACAGCTGACGCTGGCGGAGCTGCAACCGCATCTGCACGTCCACAAGCACAATCCCGGGTGGATTCCGTACCGCACCAGCTACTATCGACGCAGCTGGGGATTCTGTATGCGTGCGCGCGACCACGAACGGCTGCGTGACGGGCGCTATGAGGTAAGTGTCGACACGCGACTGGAGCGCGGTTCACTGACTTACGGGGAGTTCGTGCTTCCGGGGCGCAGCCGCGAGGAAGTGCTGCTGTTTACGCACGTGTGCCATCCTTCGCTGGCCAATGACAATACCAGCGGTATGGCGATTGCCACCTGGCTGGCCGAGTGGCTGGCGCAGGAGCCGCGTCGGTACAGTTATCGAATCGTATTTGCGCCGGGAACGATCGGCTCGCTGTGCTGGCTCAAACGCAACGAGCGCCGACTGTCGAGGATTCGCCACGGTCTGGTGCTCGGGCTGCTGGGTGATGGTGCCCCCTTGACCTACAAGCGCAGCCGGCGCGGCGATGCCGAGATCGACCGGATTGCACGCTACGCGCTGCAGAGCCTCCAGCCGCAGGCGCGGACTATCGACTTCGAACCCTATGGCTACGATGAAAGGCAGTTGTGTTCGCCGGGTTTCAATCTGCCCGTGGGCAGATTGACGCGCTCGGTCAACGACGGTTATCCGGAGTATCACAGCTCGGCCGACGATCTGAGCCTGATCTCTGCGCAGCAGCTGGCCGCCAGCCTGGCGGCGTGCCGCCGCATCTGCGAGGTCATCGAGGCCGATCGCCGCTACGTGAACCTGCAGCCGAAGGGCGAGGCGCGGTTGGGCAAGCGCGGGCTCTATGGCGGCGTCGGTGGCAACAGTCCGGCGGCGCGCGAGCACGCAATGCTATGGTTGTTGAATCAGTCCGATGGCACGCAATCGGTGCTGGATATTGCGCAGCGTTCGCAGCGACCCTTCGATCTGCTCGCGCAGACGGCAGTGGAGCTGGAGAATGCCGAACTCTTGCGTGAAGTTCCGGATGCGGCACGGGGTGCTGCGCAATTCCGGAAAGTAGTGGTGGGCTCGGCCCGCAGACGAGTCAAGACAGGCAAGCCGCGGCGGAAGACTAGAGAGGGGAGAGGACGATGAAGGTTGTACTGTTCTGCGGCGGGCTCGGCACGCGTCTGCGCGAGCATTCGGACACCATCCCGAAGCCGCTGGTCACTATCGGTTACCGGCCCATCATTTGGCATCTGATGCGCTATTACGCGCACTACGGCCACCGTGATTTCGTTCTCTGTCTGGGGTATCGCGGCGACCTGATCCGGGACTATTTCCTGAACTACCAGGAGACGATGACCAACGATTTCACGTTCAATGCGCGTGACCGCTCGGTCGAGCTGCATTCGACCGACCTGGACGACTGGCGCATCACCTTCGTGGATACCGGGCTGCACAGCAATATCGGTCAGCGGCTGCTGCGGGTGAGGCACTACCTGCGCGATGAAGAGACGTTCCTCGCCAACTACGCGGACGGGCTGTCCGATCTGCCGCTCAATCAGGTCGTTGAATTCGCTGCGCAACAAAAGGCGGTAGCGACTTTTGCCAGCATCAAGAGCAGCCAGAGTTTCCATGCCGTCCATAGCGGCGAGGATGGCTTCGTGACCCGCATGGGGGCGATGCCGGATCAGCGGCTGTGGATCAACGGTGGCTATTTCGTGCTGCGCAACGAGATTTTCGACCATATCGAGGAAGGCGACGAGTTGGTCGAGAAACCCTTCGAGCGGCTGATCCAGCAGCGCAAGCTGGCGACCTTCCGCTGGGAGGGATTCTGGCAGTGCATGGATACTTTCAAGGACAAGATCAGCTTCGATCGCATGGAGGCGCGAGGGCAGTGTCCCTGGATGGTGTGGCAGTGCCATCCAGCGGCCAGGCGCTGAGCACTGGAGCCGGATGTGTTGTCATTGATTCCGGAGTTGTCGCGCTCGCGCACGCTGCGTGTGCTTTGCATCGGTGCGCATTGCGACGATATCGAGATCGGCTGCGGAGCCACCTTGCGGGTGTTGCAGAAGCCCGGGTACCGGGTGTCGATGGACTGGGCATGTCTCAGCGGCGATGCACTGCGGATGGCGGAGTCGCGCAGGGCCATGTCGATGCTGGTAACGCCGCGCTGCCGCGGCGAGCTGGTGTTCGGCGATTTCAGCGATGGTCGCTTCCCGGCCGAATATCAGCGCATCAAGGAATTCTTCGAGTCCCTCAAGCGCTTGCCGCGCCCCGATCTGATCCTTTGCCACGAGCGCGACGACCGGCACCAGGACCATCGCATCGTCAATGAAATGGCCTGGAACACGTTCCGCGACCAACTGATCCTGGAATACGAGATTCCCAAATGGGACGGTGGGCTGGGCCAACCCAACGTCTACGTGCCGGTGAGCGCAGCCCAGGCGCAGACCAAGGTGAAGGCGCTGCTGCAGTCGCACCGTAGCCAAACCCGGCGCGATTGGTTCACGGCCGATACGTTCATGGCCCTGCTACGATTGCGCGGTATCGAATGTCGCGCGCAAAGCGGGTTGGCGGAGGCGTTTCATGGTCGAAAAATACGGTTCGCAGTGTCCTGAGGCGCCTCACGGCAAACTGGGCGGTGTCAATTTCGAGAATGGCCGCAGCCTGAGCGAGCGCGCGCACCGCCTCATCCCGGGCGGCGCGCACACCTACGCCAAGGGTGACGACCAGTTTCCGGAACAGGCGCCCGGTTTCATTCAGCGCGGCAAGGGTTGCCACGTCTGGGATCTGGACGGTAACGAGTTCATCGAATACGGCATGGGGCTGCGGGCGGTCACTCTCGGCCACGCCTTTGAGCCGGTGGTTGCCGCCGCCACGGCGCAGATGCAGCTCGGTGCCAATTTCGTTCGCCCGGCGCCGATAGAGGTGGAATGCGCTGAGCGGTTTCTTGAGCTCATTCCCAGCGCCGACATGGTCAAGTTCGGCAAGCACGGTTCCGATGCGCTCGACGGTGCCGTGCGGCTGGCGCGTGCCCACACGGGGCGCGACTACGTCGCCATCTGCAGCGACCACCCGTTCTTTTCGGTGTCCGACTGGTTCATTGCAACCACGCCCATGCCCGGCGGTACGCCGCAGTGGGTGCGCTCGCATACGCTGGGCTTCCATTACAACGACCTGCAGAGTGTCCGTGAGCTGTTTGAACGTCATCCGCAGCAGATTGCCTGTGTGATCCTGGAGCCGGCCCGCCTGGACGAGCCGGCCCCGGGTTTTCTGGCTTCTCTGAAAGAGCTATGCCATCGCAACGGCGCGCTGCTGGTATTCGACGAGATGATCACCGGGTTTCGTTGGCACAACGGCGGTGCGCAGCACGTTTATGGCGTGACGCCGGATCTGTCGAGCTTCGGCAAGGCCATTGCCAACGGTTTCTCGCTGTCGGCGCTGGCCGGCACGCGCGAGATCATGCAGCTCGGTGGTTTCGATCACGACCGCGAGCGCGTCTTTCTCTTGTCGACGACGCACGGCGCGGAAACCCACTCGATGGCGGCAGGCATCGCCACCATGACTACATATCGTGACCACGACGTGGTCGGCCATCTGCATCGGCAGGGTAGGAAACTGCGCGACGGTGTGAGTGCGGCGGCGCGAGATGCCGGTGTGGCGGAGCAGGTGCAGTGTCTGGGGCGTGATTGCGCGGTGCTGTTCACTACGAAAGACGCTCAGGGCAGGCCCAGCCAGGAATTCCGGGCGCTATTCATGCAGGAAATGATCCGCAGGGGCGTGTTGGCGCCGTCGTTCGTCGTCAGTTATTCCCATACCGATGCGGACATTCAGCATACGATCGAAGCGACGGCCGAATCCCTGCGCGTGTACCGACGGGCGCTCGAGGGCGATGTGCACGAGCATCTAGTTGGCCGTCCGGTAAAGCCGGTGTTCCGTCGGTTCGCCTGAGTCGGGGACGGCTGCACGCCAATGGACAGCGTAGAAGTCGTCGTCGTTGGCGGTGGCATCGTCGGGTTGGCGATCGGGCGTGCCTTGGCTGCGCATGGCCACGAGACGCTGGTCCTGGAAAGGCACGACGGTCCCGGACAGGAAACCACGTCGCGAAATTCCGGCGTCATCCATTCGGGCATCTACTATCCGACCGGGAGTCTCAAGGCACAGCTGTGCCGGCGTGGCCGCGATCTGCTGTACGAATATTGTGCGCAGCGCGATATCGCGCATCGCCGCTGCGGCAAGCTGATCGTTGCCGGCGACTCCCAGATGGCGGCGCTGCACGCGCTGCGGCAGAAGGCGATCGACAACGGCGTCCGGGATCTGACGCTGTTGACGGCGTCACAAGTTGCCGAACTCGAGCCGCAAGTGCGCTGCACCGCTGCCTTGCTGTCGCCGTCCACCGGTATCGTCGACGTGCACGAGCTGTTGCTGTCCTACCTCGGTGACCTCGAGGCCGCCGGCGGTACTCTGGTGCCCAGGTGCGAACTGCTGTCGGCTGCAGCCGGCAGCGACGGCTTGGTGCTGCAGGTTCGCAGCAGCGATAACATCGAAGGCGAGCTGCAATGCCGCTGGCTCATCAATTGCGCAGGCCTGGCAGCAATAGATCTGCTGCGGAACATCGAGGGGTATCCATCCGCACGCCTGCGCACCGCTTACTATGCCAAAGGCAACTACTTCGCCTGTCATGGCGTGCGACCGTTCCAGCGTCTGGTCTATCCCATGCCTAACAGCGCGGGCCTGGGCGTGCACGCTACGCTCGATCTGGATGGTACGACGCGTTTCGGCCCGGATGTGGAGTGGGTCGCCAAGCCCGACTATCGGGTCGACCCGCAACGTACAGAGGCCTTCTATGCTGCGATCCGTGAATACTGGCCCGGCATTCCGCAGCATTGCCTGCAACCCGGCTACGCCGGGGTGCGCCCCAAGCTGGTCGGGCCCGATGCCCCAGCTGCCGACTTTCTGATCGAAGGGCCGGCGCAGCACGCGACGGCGGGACTGATCAATCTGCTGGGTATCGAGTCGCCGGGACTGACCTCGTCGCTGGCGATCGGCGAGCAGGTGGCGGCGACGATAGGGAGCTGATCCGATCGGTGCAGGCTTGCTGTTACGCAGCAACAAGGTGCTTCGATCTAGGGCCCTCAGCGCTGCTTGAAATCCTCCGGCGTCAACTGATGCCGCCCCAGCAGCTTGTAGAAATCCGTGCGGTTGCGCTTGGCCAGGCGGGCTGCCTGGCTGACGTTGCCGCCGGTGATCTGCAGGATCTGCGACAGGTAGTTGCGGGTGAACTCGTCGCGCGCCTCATCGAAGGAGGGCAGCCGGGTCGGGCCGCCGCCCAGCGCCGCCTGCACCAGCTCCGCGCTCATGATCGGGCTGGTGGCGAGCGCCACGTTCTGGCGCACCACGTTCTCGAGCTGGCGCACGTTGCCGGGCCAGTCGGCGCTGACCAGCACTTCCACGGCCTCGGGCGCGTAGATGTGGCGGGGCAGGCTGGTCTCCTTGGCGATCTTCTCCAGGAAATGCGAGATCAGTAGCGGAATGTCCTCGCGACGCTTGTTGAGCGAGGGCATCTCGATGTGCACCACGTTCAGGCGGTAGTACAGATCCTCGCGGAAATGCCCGCCCATGATGAGCTGCTTCAGATCGCGGTGCGTGGCGGAGATGATGCGCACGTTGACCGTGATCGCCTCGGTGCTGCCCACCGGGCGCACCTGGTTCTCCTGCAGCACGCGCAGCAGCTTGACCTGCAGGCGCATCGGCATGTCGCCGATCTCGTCCAGCATCAGCGTGCCGCCGTCGGCTGCCTGGAACAGGCCGCGATGCTCGCGGATGGCGCCGGTGAAGGCGCCTTTGACGTGACCGAATAGTTCGCTTTCGAGCAGGTTCTCCGCCATGGCGCTGCAATTGATCGCCACGAACGGACGGTTGCGACGCGGGCTGGCTTTGTGGATGGCGCGGGCGAACAGTTCTTTGCCGGTGCCGCTGTCGCCGGTGATCATCACGCGGGCATCGGTGCCGGCGACCATGTGCGCCTGCGCCAGCCGCTCTTCCATCACCGCGCTGCGCGTCACGATCTCGCTGCGCCAGTCTTCGGCGGTGTCGGCAAAGCCGGAAACCTTGAGCGCCTTCTGCACCTGGTCGAGCAGTTCCTGCTTGTCGACCGGCTTGGTGAGGAATGCGAACGCGCCGCTCTGCGTGGCCTGGACTGCATCGGGAATGGTGCCGTGCGCGGTCAGGATGATGACGCGCAGCCCGGGGGCGCGGCTCTGGATTTCCTTCAGCAGGCCGATGCCGTCCATCTGGTCCATGCGCAGATCAGTTAACACCAGGTCCGGCCGCACGCGGCCGAGCGCGGCCAGCGCAGCGGAGGCGCTTTCCACGGCCTCGACGTCGTAGTTCTCGGCGCGCAGACGGATCGTGAGCAGCCGCAGCAGCCCCGGATCATCGTCAACGACTAGAAGGCGAGCCTTGCGTTGTTTCACTGTGGGGGGTGTCGCGATTGCCAGGGGGCGTGGGACTGCGTTCAATGATGGACCTCTCGATTTCCTTGATCGCATCCAGCTTCTGCTGGGCTTCGGCGAGGGCGCGACGCAGCCGGGCATTGTCCTCGAGCTGGGCCTGCGCACGTTTATCCGAGTTTGCCTGCGAGCGGCTACGGTCGTCGAGTGTCGCCAGCAACCGACGATTCTCGGCTTCCAGTTTCAGGCGTGCATTGGTCTCGTGCAGCATGACGGTGACCAGCGTGCGCTCCGCGGGCGTCATGCGCTCGGGCGTCGCCAGCAGCGACTCGAGCAGCTTTTTGCCGTCGGCCGGCTTCGAGGCCGGATGATCCGGCGTGACCAGCGCAATGGCGTAACGCAGCGTGCTCGCCGTGGTCGGCGCTCGCGTGTATTCGTGCTCGACTTCGTAGAACACGTCGGCCTGGTGCGCCGGATCGGCACTGCTCAGTCCGCTCATGGTGTCCAGATATACCTTCAATGCGTCCTCGCCGGCACTGGCGACAGCGGCCGGTTTCTGCGTTTCGCCGCGCAGCGCGGCGAGCTCGCATCCGCCGCTGAACAGACATGCGAGGGCGATGACGATCCAGCCCGCACCGCCACGGCGCGCGCTTGCGAATAGTTGTGTCGTTAACCGCCTGCTTTCCATTGTGCTATCAAGAGTTCCTGCCGGTGCGTCGCCGGCATGGGTTCAGGCTGACTCGGCTTCCAGGCTCGGCGCCAGCGGCAGCCGGACGCGGAAGTGCGCACCCGGGAATACGCCGTCGACGATCTCGATCGAGCCGCCGTGCGCCTGCACGAATTCGTTCACCACCGACAGGCCGATGCCGGTGCCTTTCAGGTGCCCCGCGGTCGGCGCACTGCCGGAATAGAACGCCTCGAAAATGGCGCCGCGCTCATCCTGGGAAATGCCCGGTCCGGTATCGCCTACGTCCAGCGTCAGCAGATCGTCGTCGGCTTTGGCGTGGATGTAGATCGTACCGCCGCGCGGGCTGTATTTAAGAGCATTCGACAACAAATTATCCAGGATCAGTTTCAGTTTGGCGCGGTCGGCGCGCAATTCGATGTCCTGCACTTTCAGATCCAGGTGCACGCGCTGTGCCAGAAGCGTCAACTGGTGCGTTTCCAGTACCGCCTTGACCAGCGGCCGCAACCGGAATTCGTTGATCTCCAACCCTGAATGACGGGCTTGCCAGGCGCTGAAGGACAGCAGGTTCTCGATCAGCTGCTGCAGCTTGATGCCGTTGTCGCGCAGGATCGCCGTGACCTCCCGCTGCGCACTGTCGAGTTCTCCGACCGCACCGTCCATCAACAGTTCGGTGCCTTCGCGAATGTTGGCCAGCGGCGTCTTCAGCTCGTGCGACATGTGGCGCAGGAAGCGGTTGCGCTCCTGGGCCAGTTCCAGCAGGCGCACTCGCAGCCATTCCAGCTGCCGGCCCAGGTCCACCAGGTCGGTCGGGCCGCGCACCGCGATCGGCCGGGAGAAGGTGCCCTTGCCGAGCTGGCTGATGGCGCTGTCGATCTGTCGGATCGGGCGCATCAGCACGAAAGTGAACAGGGCGACCAGCAGCGCCGTCAGCAGCATCAGCCCAGCCGACAACCAGAACAGGTAGCTCTCGGTCTCGGCGGTCGAGGCCTGCATGTTCGACAGGCCGCGCTCGATCTGGTCGCCGGTGGAGCTGGACAGGCGGAACGCCGCTTCCCACATCGGCGCGATGGAGTCCACGGCCTCGCGCAGGACTTCCGGCGGGGGCGGGGTGATCGACATGAAAGCGCTATCGATCCGCCGCAGCGCACTGCGCAGCGTCTGGATCTGCGTCTGGCTGACCGGATCCTCGGCCACGCTCTCGATGCTGGTCAACGTCACCAGCAGCCGCTCACGGCTGTCGCGATACACCTGCAGCAGGCCCGGGTCGTTCAACACCCGGTACAGCTTGGCGCTGCGCTCCATCGAAGCGATCTGCTGGAACAGCTGCTGCGAGTAGTGCGTCGCCTCGACGCCGGTGCGCACCAGGCTGGCGCTGGTTTCGGACAGGTTGCGGACCTTGGCGGCACCGATCACCACCGCCAGCAGCAATGGCGCCGAGACCAGTGCGAAACCGGTCAGCATCAAGCTGTTCAGGGACTTGGGGCGGGGCCAGCGCATGGCCCGGCATTCTACAGGCGCGCCGGGCCGATGGCGGATGGTTCGAAGGTCAGGCTGCTGCGCAGCTTAAGACCCTCCCCGAGGCGGGGGTGCGTCAATTCTTCTGCAGCGACGGCTCGTTCAGCAATCGCCTCTCCCAGGCCAGCTGGGATTGCACGATGACCGAAAGATCGTTGAATTGTGGCGTCCAGCCCAGCACCTCGCGCACCCGCTGCGCTTTGGCCACCAGCGTCGGCGGATCGCCCGCGCGGCGCGGCTGTTCCACTGTCTGGATCGGCTGGCCGTTCACCCGATTCACCATCGACAGCACTTCACGAACGCTGTAGCCGTGGCCGTAGCCGCAGTTGAGCGTGCGGGAGTCGCCGCCGCTGCGCAGGTATTCGAGCGCCTTGACGTGGGCGCTGGCGAGATCTTCGACATGGATGTAGTCGCGCACGCCGGTGCCGTCGGGCGTCGGATAGTCGGTGCCGAAGATCGAGACGTGCGGGCGCTTGCCCACGGCGGTCTCGCAGGCCACCTTGGTCAGCAAGGTGCCGTTGAGGGTCGACTGACCGATGCGGCCGCCCGGATCGCTGCCGGCCACGTTGAAATACCGCAACACCACGTACCGCAACGCGCTGGCGGCAGCCAGGTCGCGCAGCATCCATTCGCTCATGAGCTTGGAGGTGCCGTAGGGATTGATGGGCTGGGTCGGGCTGTCCTCGCCGGCGATGCCGCTTTCCGGGATGCCGTAGACGGCCGCGGTGGAAGAGAACACGAAGTGCTTGATGCCGGCCGCGGCGCAGCTTTGCAGCAGGCTGCGGGTGGAGCAGGTGTTGTTGCCGTAGTACTTGAGCGGATTGGAGACCGATTCGGGCACTACCGTGTGTGCGGCGAAGTGCATCACGGTGTCGATGCCGTGTTCCTGCAGCAGCCGGCCGACCAGTTCGCGATCGCCCGTGTCGCCGACGATCAGCAGGCCATTGAGCACCGCCGAGCGAAAGCCGGTGGAGAGGTTGTCGAGCACCACCACCCGTTCGCCGCGCTCGCCGAGCTGCCGCACCACGTGACTGCCGATATAGCCGGCGCCGCCGGTCACCAGAATGCTCATGCCAGAATGCTCACTGCTGTGAAGGATCGTTGTCTTGAAGAATGCAGCGGATGCTGTAAACGTCCGTGCCCGTATTTTAGCAACTGTAGCCGACCGTCCCCGGCGGATTTGTGAGCGACTGCTTAACTTCGATACCTTGGCGCCCATGTCCACCGATCCGCATCCCTACGAACGACTGACTCCCGACACCATCATGGCGGCGGTGGAATCGCTGGGCCATGCCTGCGACCGCCGCATCCTGGCGCTCAACAGCTACGAGAACCGCGTCTACCAGATCGGCATCGAGGACGGCGCCCCGCTGATCGCGAAGTTCTATCGGCCCGGACGCTGGCCCGATCAGGCTATTCACGAGGAGCACGGTTTCGCGCTCGAGCTGGCGGCCGCCGAGATTCCTGTGGTGCCGCCGCTGGTTCATCAGGGCCAAACGCTATTCGAGTACGAAAGTTTCCGTTTCGCGCTGTTCGAGCGACGCGGCGGACGTTGGCCCGAGCTGGGCACGCGCACCGAGCGTGAATGGATGGGCCGGTTTGTCGGCCGCATGCACCTGGTCGGCAGTCGCCAGCGCTTCCGGCACCGCAGCCGCATCGACATCGAGCGTCTCGGCGAGGACTCGCGCGATTACCTGCTGGAGCAGGGCTGGATTCCGCCGCACCTGGAGGCCGCCTACGATTCGCTGACCGGTGACCTGCTGGACCAGATCTGGCATGCATTCGAGGCGGCAAGTGGCGTCGCCGAAATACGGCTGCACGGCGATTGCCACCGTGGCAACGTGTTGTGGACCGATGCCGGCCCGCACTTCGTGGATCTGGACGATTGCCTCAGTGGACCTGCGATCCAGGACCTGTGGATGCTGATCGCCGGTTCGCGCGCCGAGATGAGCGAGCAGCTGACGCAGCTGCTCGAAGGCTATACGCAGTTCAGCAACTTCGACCGGCGCGAGATCGGACTGATCGAAAGCCTGCGCACACTGCGCATGATTCACTACTCGGCATGGTTGGCGCGGCGCTGGTCGGACCCGGCGTTCCCGCAGGCATTCCCGTGGTTCGAGGAACCGCGCTACTGGGAAAACCATGTGCTGCAGTTGCGAGAACAGCAGGCTGCGATCGCGGAAGGGCCGCTGGAGCTGTAAACGCTCCATGTCTGGAAATCGCGCTGCCGGCTCGTCAACGTGTCGCGAGCGCAGTATCCGCCGCTACCGGCGCTGTGATAGCGTCCGCGCCAAATCAACGAATCGCCATGACTGCGCGCCGACCAACGATGAATCCATCTCGCCTCGCTGCCTGTCTTGGACGGGCGCGCCTAGCAGCGTCGCTGATTGCGGCCATCGTATTGAGCGCGTGTGGTGGGGGAGGCGACGGAGGCGGTAATCCACCGGCGCCTGCGTCGGTGACGGTCAGTGGCCGGATCACGTTCGATCGCATTGCCTTCAAATCGAGTGGCCTGGGTCTGAATCCGGGGGCGCCGATCGAGTCGCCAGCCCGGCTGGTGACGGTCGAAGCGCTCGATGCTTCGAACAGCACGATCCTGGCGGCCACCGCAACCGATGCCAACGGTGACTATTCGTTGCAGGTGCCGTCGAACCGCAGCGTCAAGATCCGCGCCAAGGCGCAGATGATGCAGTCGGGCGCGGCGCCAACATGGAACTTCCGGGTTCTGAACAACACGAACGGCAACGCGCTGTATGCGCTCGATGGGAGCTCCTTCGATACGGGGACTGCGAACAGCACGCGAAATCTCCGTGCTGCCTCGGGATGGGGAACGACGAGCTATACCGGACCGCGTGCTGCGGCGCCGTTCGCGATTCTCGATACGATCTACAGTGCTCGGTCGCTGGTTCTGTCGGCGGTAGCGGATACCGCGTTCCCGGCGCTGGACCTGTTCTGGAGTCCGAGCAATCGGCCGACCATCGGTGAGCGCTGCACGACCAACGGCGACATTGGCACTACGTTCTTCACTCCGGGCGGAGCCAATGCCGACAATTGCACGCAGGGCGGGGCGCTTGCGGCCGGAATCTACATCCTGGGCGACTTCGCTGGCGGCAGCGGCGATACCGACGAGTTCGATCAGCACGTAATCGCGCACGAATTCGGCCACTACATCGAGAATACTTTCTCGCGCGCCGACTCCATCGGCGGCGATCACGGGGCCCCCGATCGAGTGGATTTGCGCCTGGCATTCGGCGAAGGCTGGGGCAATGCCTATTCGGGGATGGTGCTGAACGATCCGCTGTATCGGGATTCCGATGGCGGGGTCGATACCGAAGGCCGCTTCAACCTGGAAACCGACAATACGGTGGTGGAGGGCTGGTTCTCGGAATTCTCGGTCCACGAGATTCTGTGGGATCTGTTCGACAGCGTTGCCGATGCCGGGGATCAGATCGCGCTGGGATTCGCGCCCATCTATTCCACGTTGATCGGCCCGCAGAAGAATACCGAGGCGTTGACCAGCATTTTTTCCTTTGTGGATGCCCTGCGAGGCAAGGTCGATCCGTCGCAAGTAAGCGGTATCGATGCGCTGCTGACCGGCGAATCGATCTCGGTTGCCAACGCTTTTGGCGACGGCGAAATGAACGGCGGTGGCAGCACTACGTCATTGCCGATCTACGAGGATGTATCGTCGAACCAGCCACCGCTGCTGGTTTGCGGCAGTGCTGCGGACACCAGCCGCAACAAGCTGGGTTATCGACGTTTCCTGCGTCTGAACGTGCCGGCAGCGGCGACCTTGACGATCACCGTCATCGGTGCGACCGATCCCGGCAATCCGGTCAGCGTCGCCGCCTCCGACCCGGACATTTTCGTGCATCGTCGCGGTGCGCTGGTTCACGTCGGTGAGACCACGACCAACACACCCGGCTCGAGCGAAGTCATCGATCAAAAACCCTTCGATGCGGGCTTGCATGTCATCGAGGTCTTCGATTACGCCTTCACGACAGGCATATCGGGTAACGCCAACGTGCCGCACTGCATGACCGTCTCGGTGACGGGTGGTTGAAGGCTTCGTCCCCGACCGGTTAACTTTCGGGAGCATGGACAGGATGAGTCAGACAAGAACTTGCCTCTGGGTGGCGACCCTGGCGCTGCTGGCGGCCTGCGGCTCCGATCCCGGGCCGCAGAGTGTGGCAACTACCGCGACTGAGCAGTCGGCGTCGGCCACGGCTGCGACACCTGCGAAGGAAGATCCGACAGCGCAGATGGCGCGCGCAGTCGGCAACGGCAAACCGGGGGCTGCGGTCGACATCAAGTACGAGTTCACGGCCCGCCCCGAGGCCGGCAAACCGATCGAGTTGCAGGTGGCGTTGATCCCTACCGCCGGCGTCGACGCCATGGACGTCACTTTCAGCGGCATGGATGGCATCACG